>ENA-OSEY01000929-OSEY01000929.1-marine-metagenome-genome-assembly--contig:-NODE-929-length-20701-cov-3.146092_pt1 | contig 20701 bp, 18 predicted proteins | sample MGYA00248465_ERZ534230 | MGnify/ENA primary metagenome ERZ534230 (study PRJEB26409, sample SAMN06344110) | marine metagenome | isolation source: Sea water from surface | place: Atlantic Ocean:Southern...
CTCCATCCAGTTTAAATTTTTTTTTATAAACAATATAAGATGCATAACCTACATAATTTGAGAGGATGTTTAATGTATTATTATTTGGTTTGGTGTAGGGGAGGAATCCAAATAATCTTCTAAGGGTATTAAATCCCAGTTCTTTAGTAGTTGATCGGTAGATATCTGTTTTTAAACCTTTTAAATCCGATACATTTTTAATGCTTGTCCCAAAGGTGCTTACTACCGACTTCTTCAAATTATTAACCATAATTACTAAAATAATTATTTCGTTTTAATGGGCAAAATATGGGCAAATTTAAACAGAATGATTTAAGAAAAAACAAGATAATTTTAGACTTTTAATTTATATGTCTGATGAAAAAAAGATCTACGCTTCTACTAAATATCTTATGTTAAATATCATTTTTTGAAAGCTGACAGTAAAATCGTTTTTTATCCATTCAAAGCCACGACTTCACTGATCTCGGGAATGTGTGTCTTTAGTAGAGTTTCTACCCCACCCTTTAGCGTTGCGGTACTAGATGGACATCCGCTACAAGAGCCTTTTAATACCACGGTTACTTGACCGCTATCTTCATTAAACGATTGGAAATGAATAGCACCCCCATCTTGTTCTACAGCTGGCTGAACATACTCGGCTATTAAGTCCACAATTTTCTGATCTGTGACAGAGTTAATCACAGGTTCTGGTATCAATCCAATTGGTGCTTCGTTCTCTGAATTGTCCACTTGTATTTCAGGCATCACTTCCACAGCCTTTTCATGTTGACTTAGCCAGTCTCTAATAAATTCTCTTAATTCTAAACTAACGTCAGACCATTCAATGCTATCATTTTTATAGACCGTTACAAAGTTGTTAGCGATAAAAATACTCGTAACAAATGGGAAATTGAATAAGGCTTCGGCTAAAGAAGAATGACCAACTGCCTCTTGCCTATTTAAAAACTCCACCACTTGTCCGGGATCAACTAGCATGTGATCAGCCACAAACTTCATGGTATTGGGGTTTGGAGTCATTTCAGCATAAATGGTAACTGGTCTTTTCATTTTTTAGTATTTTCCGCTAAATTAGAGTAAAGCGCAGAGATATGAAACCCCTGATTAAAGAAATTAACGGTACTAAACCTCAATTTGGAGAGGACTGTTACTTTTCTGAAAACGCTACGATTATCGGAGATGTGATTTGCGGAGACAGGTGTAGTTTTTGGTTTAACTCCGTTACCAGGGGTGATGTCCATTATATCAAAATGGGAAATGAAGTCAACGTACAAGATGGTGCCGTTATTCACTGTACATACCAAAAAAGTCCTACCAATATTGGTAATCAAGTTACCATAGGTCATAATGCTATTGTACATGGCTGTACTATTAAAGACCGAGTATTGATAGGAATGGGAGCTATTGTATTAGATGATTGCATTATTGAAAGCGATAGTATCATTGCTGCTGGTGCGGTTGTCACTATGGGAACGCATGTAAAATCAGGTGAAATTTATGCTGGTGTACCCGCTAAAAAAGTAAAAGAAGGTGATTTTAAAAATCAACTACTTGATTTGGCCAATAAATATGTAGCCTATTCAAAGTGGTTTAAAGAAAGTTAACTTAAATCAATAGTGGTAGATTTCAAGCTTTCTCCATAAAATAATTTAAGGTGATGATCAAACTTCTGATTATTTTCTGTGGTTAATAAATGTAGTTCACCATTAGAACTGATATTTTTGGCTAACTCCACATGCCTTTTTAAATAATCATCTAGTTTATCGGCTACCAAATCTCCCTGCTCAACAAGCTGAACTCCATTTGGTAAATATTTTAAAATGGAATCTTTTAAAATTGGATAATGGGTGCAGGCTAAAATCAACGTGTCTATTTGATCATCTTTTTCGAAAATTTCTTCTATATTTTTTTGAATGAAATACTGTCCGCCAGGATCAAGAAAACTATTATTTTCCACCATAGGTACCCACATGGGACAACTGTGTTGTATAACTTTAATTTGAGGAAAAAATTTCCCTATTTCTAAGGCATAACTATTTGATTTTACCGTGCCACTTGTACCAAGTACTCCTACATGTCCTGTTTTGGTCATATGACCTATTTCTTCTGTAGTTGGTCTTAGGACCCCCAACACTCTTCTATCAGGATAAGTACGAATTAAATCGTGTTGCTGAATGGTTCTTAAGGCTTTAGCTGAAGCGGTATTGCATGCTAGTATAATTAGATGACAGTTTTGCTTAAATAAATATTCAATTGCTTCTCTAGTATATTGATAAACCACATCAAAAGATCGGCTACCGTATGGGGCTCGAGCATTATCTCCTAAGTATAAATAATCATATTGTGGTAATAAATTCTTAATGGATTTTAATACGGTTAATCCACCATATCCCGAGTCAAATATTCCAATAGGAGAGTTCATGGCAAAAAAAAAGCCCAAATGGGCTTTTTATGATTTATTTACCTGCAACAGTAATCCCTAATTTTTTTCTAACCTTATCACTGATATCTTCACCTCCGGCATAAAGCAAAGTAGTTACTTCATATACATAGTCATAACCTTCCTTTTCAGCCACTTCTTTAACAGCCGTATTAACCTTGATCATGATTTGCTGTAACAGCTCTTGTTCTTTTTGTTGTAAACTAGTTTGAGCTTCGTACGCCTTTTTTTCATAGTTCTGCTGTCTTTCCATCAAGTCAGTCTCTTTTCTTTTTCTTGTGTCTTCAGACATGCCATTTTTATTTTGCTCATAGTCTTGAGCAAACTCAACTATCAACTTTTGATACATTTCCAACTCTTTAGTTAAATCACTGTTGAAACTTTCTAGATCCTTTCTTGCTGATTCATAATCAGGAAGTTCTTGCATAATCACCTGTGAATTCACATGTCCTAATTTTTGTGCCTTGAGACCCATACCTGCGATCATTATGCACGCAACAACTACATATTTAATTGTTTTCTTCATCATTTATTTTTTTAGTTTTCTAATTATATCGTCACTTTTATCATATTTAGGATCCGCAAACAAGATGTTGGAATGTTTACTTTTATCCAGTACAAAGCTATAATTATTATCTTCTGCTAAAGATTCAATAGCCTTATATATTTTTCTTTGAATAGGTTGTATCAATTCTTTTCTTTTTTTAAATAGATCACCGCCTACTCCAAATTTTTTACTCTGATAGGTTCTAATTTCTGTAATCAAATCCTCAATTTCTTTCTCGCGTTCCTTTTTGGTCTCCGCTGGAAGAAGAATTTCATTTTTTTTTAAATCGTTTTTCTTCTTTTCTAAAAGTTCATTTTTACCCTTAATCTCATTTTGCCATTTTTCTGAAAGATCATCAATTTGTTTCTGGGCTTTTTGATAGCTTTCCATTTGATCCAAAATATATTCAGAATCAACAAAAGCAAATTTCTGGGCATTCACAAGATAGGACGAAAATGTAACTGCGAAAATAATTGCTATAGTAAAGAAATATTTCATTCTGTTATAATTCACCAATATTCATGCCAATTGTAAAGTGAAATTGACCGCGGTATCCATTGGCATTAATCTGAGCGTTATGATTAACTTCTCCCGCAGCACCAGGGTCAAGAGAGTCAAATCCAAATCCATAATCTAAACCAAGTAAGCCAAACATGGGCAGGAAAATCCTAACTCCTAGACCTGCAGATCTTTTCACTTTGAAAGGATTGTACTTTTTATAATCATTCCACGAGTTACCCGCCTCTAAAAAGCTCAATAAGTAAATGGTCGCAGAAGGATTCAAGCTCACCGGATACCTTAACTCCATGGTATATTTGCTTATTAATCTATCTCCAGTAGTAGACGAAACCGTCTGCTCATCATATCCTCTTAATGCTATAATTTCTCTTCCATCAAGGTTAAAACCCGAAAGCCCACTACCGCCTAAATAAAAACGTTCAAATGGTGGTGCACCAATATTCTTATTCCATCCATTAAGTAATCCGAAACCTAATCTTGCATTCACAACTAGTTTTTTGTCTCTTGAAATGGGAGTAAACCAAGACGTAGTAAATTTCAGTTTATTGTATTGTAAGAATTTATATTTTTCTTGGTCCGTTAATGATCCGTGATCGGTAAATCCGTTTACTCTTGAGTAAGGATACACACTAGTTTTAAATGTTAAAGAAACAGATGAACCACTGCGAGGATATAACGGTTGGTCAATGCTATTTCTAGAAATATTCCACTTAAAATAAGGATTGTTTACATATCCGTCAGAAAAACTGAAAACATTACCAAAATTGTTAAGCTCATAATACTGATACCCTAATTCATAGTATACACTAAAATAGTCATCTGGCCATTTTAATCGTTTACCAAGCCCCATTGAAACACCAGTAATTTTAATTAATCTTCTATTAGGGTTCAATACTTTGTTCCCTTCCGTATCTAAAGAGTCGTTGATGTGCTTTCTATCATAAGATTGTAGAGAGTGGTAGGCTGAAATTGTAAAAGAATTGGGTTTTTTTCCGCCAAGCCATGGTTCTGTAAAGGACATATTATAACTCTGGAAAAAATAACCGCTTGATTGAGCTCTAATACTTAATCGTTGGCCATCTCCAGATGGAAGTGGAGACCATGCTCCTTTTTTAAAAAACTTTTTAGCAGAAAAATTATTAAATGAAACTCCTAGCGTACCGACAAGAGAATTATTTCCCCACCCCCCAGACAACTCAATTTGATCATTGGGCCTTTCTTCCACCACATATTCAATGTCTACTGTTCCATCGTTCGGATTAGGCATGGGATTAACACCCAATTTCTCTGGATCAAAATAACCATTTTGAGCGAGCTGTCTTTGTGTTCTAATGATGGCATCACGAGAAAATAAATCTCCCGGGTGAGTATACATATCTCTTATGATAACATGATCACTTGTTTTCGTATTTCCTGAAACATTGATGTTTTTTATCCTTGCCTGTTTACCCTCATAAATTTTAATTTCTAAATCAATAGAATCATTGTCAACTCGCTTTTCAATAGGATTTACTTGAAAAAACAAGTAACCATCGTCCATGTACAAAGAACTGATATCCGTTCCATTAGGATTCATAAATAACTTGGTATCTAAAGTAGTTTTATTGTAGGGCGATCCATTTTTTATTCCTAGCAAAGTGTCTAGTAAACCACTTGAATACTTTTTATTCCCACTCCATGTAATGGAACGAATAAAATAAGCATTACCTTCATCAATGGTCATCTCAAGGTTCAGCGATTCATCATCGAAAAAATAAACAGTATCATAGGTAATTTTAGCATCCCTGTAGGATAATTCATTGTATTTATTTAAGACATTTTGCTTATCTCCGTCAAAAAGTGAATATTGGAACTTAGAACGCTTATAAAATCTATACCATAACTTTTGTTTAGTATCTTTCATTAATCGTTTAATTTTGTCATCTGACAAAGCATAATTACCGTTGATTATAATTTCATTGATTTTAAACTTATTGCCTTTTTCAATATTAATTTTTAATATCTTACTGTTATTGACTAGCGTATCTGTGGATGTGGTTATATATGATTTTGCGTTGAAATAACCTTTACCCACAAAATAATTTTTTGATATGTTTTTGACCTTCATTAACAAGGCATCCGTAATTATTTTGCCACTGTACAAATCAAGATCATCTCTTAATTGATCGGCTTCCGATTTAGATATACCCGAAAAACTATATCTAGACATTCGCTCTCTTTCTTGTAATCTTATTCTCAAAAACAAATTATCGCCCTGAGATTTATCCTTTAAAATTTCAACATGTTTGAAAATTCCTTGCTCCCACAACTTGTCTATGGCTGTGGCTATTTTCTCCCCAGGAATTATAATTTTCTCCCCTCTAATTAGCCCTGACTTTTGAATAATCATATCATGATCAAAATGAAGAACTCCGTCAACTGTTATGGCAGCAAGGGTATACTCCCTTGGAGTTGTATAATCCATGAAATCATTTTGAGCAACGCTTTTATTAATACAAAAACATAAAGTGTATATGATTATAAATCTAAAGCTACTCATTCACAATTTGTTCTGATGTTTTACCAAACCTTCGTTCCCTATCTTGATAGTCTTTTATGGCTTTAAAAAAATGCTCTTTTTTAAAATCAGGCCACAATGTTTCTGTAAAATACAATTCCGTGTAAGCAAGCTGCCACATCAAAAAGTTACTTACTCTATTTTCCCCGCTGGTTCGAATTAGAAGCTCAGGATCGGGGAAATTTGAAGTACTAAGATAGGAACTGATCAAATCTTCGTTTATTGTTTCCACATTCAATTTACCCGATATGGATTCCTCTGCCATGGTTTTTACAGCTTGAGCAATCTCCCATCTTGAACTGTAGCTCAACGCCAAAATTAGAGTGATTTTATCATTGTCTTTTGTTCTTTCTTTTGCTTTAGTTAAAGCCTCTCTGCAAGATACAGGTAGAATGCTTGTATTTCCAATGGTTTCTAATCTTACTCCTTTTTCATTTAACTCTTCTACTTCATCGTAAATCGCTTTTACTAATAAATCCATAAGTGCGGCTACCTCCTCTTTAGGTCTATTCCAATTTTCAGTACTAAACGCATAAAGAGTAAGGTATTTCACCCCTATCTCAGCTGCAGCAGTTAATGATTCTCTAACGGATTCCACCCCATTAGTATGACCAAAAATTCTCATCTCGCCTTTTTGCTTTGCCCACCTGCCATTACCGTCCATAATGATGGCAACGTGTTTTGGAATATTGTTTTTATCTAAAAAATGATTATTCATAAAACAGCGCGAATTTCATTAAAATAGATGAAAAAAAGAAATATTTTACCAACTTGGACAAGTTGAATCGCTAAAGAATTCATAAGTTAAAGAAAAACCAAAAACAGTATACCAATCTTTATCAGCTGGATTACCTCTTTGGAGACCATAACTAGACTGATTTACACCCTCAGGAGTTCTAGCTCTATCGCTCAACACCCTAGCTAATGTACCTGACTGAGCCTCAAGCTCCGTTAAATTTGGATATAATCCACTTACATCATCCAGATAATCTGTGAATGTCTTGCGGAATCCATACTCCATTGAAAATGAAGAATGATGACTTAAATTCACTTTTATTCCAATACCAAATGGTATTACTATTTGATTTAACGAATATTTTTTCTGAGCAGTTAGAGATGTGCCTTGTCCTTCTGTACCAAGGGGTTGTAATTCAATCCACTCCCCATTATAACGTGTTTTTGGATTCATACGCATGATATTGATACCGCCCATAAAATAAGGGGTTCCAAAAGCCGCTTTAGCTGTATTATTCTGTCCGGGATGAAATTTGAAAAAATCTATCTCTAAAACAGGACCAAATTCTACTACTGAGGATTTAAAACTTAGATTACGGTTAAGTTGTTGAATATTACCTGATTTAAAGTCATCTGCTTTCACCTGATTAAATAACAATTGAAAACGAAGTGATATTCTATCATTGGGGAAATCTTGCTTAAAAATTCCACCTATAGCGTAATCAGTTTGACTGAAATGGGTTCTATTTAATTCCCCGCGATAGTAAGCACCACCAGCAAAAAGACCAAATTCCTTTACTTGAGATGTGACTGTAGTAAAGAAACAACATAAAAGGAAAATTAGAGAAACTACCTTTTTCATTATGTTAAAGGTATGAAACTTCGCATTTATAAGCGTTAAAAAAACTAATTTCTGGAGTCTTTTCCCCAAAATAATTTATTTCGAATGGTTCTGAAGAAGTTTTGATCCTCTAATTCAATTAAACTTAAAGTAAATTCAGCCTTTTTCAATTGAACAATTTTATTATTGTCTACAGTAAAGGATTGACTATCCATGGTTAAGAGAAATTGTCCTTCTCTAGACTCCGCTTTCAATGTGATGTTTTCATTATCGCTAACAACCAAGGGTCTCAAGTTTAAATTATGAGGTGATACTGGGGTAATGACAAAATTATCAGACCCTGGGGTTAATATAGGTCCTCCGCAGGACAAAGAATATGCAGTAGAACCTGTAGGGGTTGCGATAATTAAGCCGTCAGCCCAATATGTATTCAAAAATTGGTCATTTATTTCCGCATGTATTTTCAACATGGACGATGAGTCTTTTTTAATCAATGTAATTTCGTTAAGTGCAAATTGACAAGGCTTATTTAGCAACTCCATAGAATTATTAATCTGTAATAAGGTTCTATTATCAATTTTAAATTGTTTAGTTGAAATGGCAAGTACTGCTTGATCAATATCATCTTGTGTAATATTGGCTAAAAACCCTAATCTCCCTGCATTTATACCCAAGATGGGAATTTGACTATCTTTTATCATGGTAGCAGTATCCAAAAAAGTACCATCTCCACCAAAACTTATTAGTAAATCAACTGGGTTTTTAATTAAATCATCATCAGCAAATATATGTTCGCTCTTGTGAGATGAAAACAACTGATTATAAATCTTTAAATTTTGATGAAAAAATAAATCTGCATTTACCTTATTTCTTATTGAAGAAACCAGCTTTTCTAGAAATGGTAAATTTTTATCGCTAATGGACTTTCCATAAATACCTATTCTGTTCATAAATCAATATTCAAATAATTCATTAGATGATCATATCTATCTTGATACTCATTAGTGGTTTCATCATCTGTGAAGATTTCATAAATATGATAATCGTATCTCGAAAATGTTTGTAGAACAGGGCCTAATTTACTTTGATTTAATTTTATGGTAACTCGAAGTTGATTACTATCAGGAAGTGATTCCGTATAAAACCCTAAGATTTTAGCGTTGTTGCTTTCCACAATTTGTGCAATCTGAGACATTTGATAGTCAAAATCATTCATTTGTAAGACAATTACAGCACCCGACTGATTAAAACCTGTATGTAATGCAATCATATTCATTAAGTGATTCGATGAGATAGAACCAAAAAAATCATTTTGATCACCAACTACAGGGATTAAAGTTAATAGATGGGAGGACATCAAGTGAATTACTTTATACATATGAGCTGTTCTTTTCACAGCATATTGGCGCCCCATTAAACTCAATTGGCTAATATCATCACTAAGAGTGTTGTGGTCCAATATCATTTCATCAGAAATTAGACCTAAATACTTCCCATCTTTAACAACAGGAAGATGCTTGACCATAAATTCATCCATCCATGATAGTGCCTTTTCCATGCTTTCTTCTGGAAGAATGGGGGGAACGTCATTATGTAATAGCTCAGCAGCTTTCATCTTTATATTCAAAAATACAACTAAACTTAGTAAGAAAATAAATTGTCTTTTAATTTTGCATTTATTATGACGAGACTAAGTGTAAACATTAACAAGATTGCAACCCTTAGAAATGCCAGAGGGGGAAATACGCCTGATTTGATCAAACATGCTCTTGATTTAGAAAAATTTGGAGCTCAAGGAATTACAGTTCATCCTAGACCAGATGAAAGACACATAAAATATGACGATGTAAGAGCTTTAAAAAAAGTACTTTCAGTTGAATTCAATATTGAAGGGAACCCAAAAGAATCGTCTTTTGTAGATTTAGTTTTAGAAACGTTACCTCATCAAGTTACCCTGGTACCTGATAACACTTCACAACTCACCTCAGATCATGGATGGGACACGGTTAGTGAAAGGAGTTTTTTATCTGAAATGATTTCTCTTTTTAAATCAAAAAACATAAGGACTTCTATTTTTGTGGACCCCGTAAAAGAGATGATTGATGGAGCTGCTATTTTAAATACAGATCGTGTAGAGCTTTATACTGAAAATTATGCAGCTAACTACCATAAAAATCCAGAAGAAGCAGTTAAACATTACACACTTGCCGCGAAATTGGCCAATAAATTAGAAATTGGAATAAATGCCGGTCATGATTTAAATCTTGAAAATCTACAATATTTTCATAATAATGTAGATAACTTGTTAGAGGTGTCCATTGGTCATGCTTTAATTGCCGATGCACTCAATTATGGTATGGAAAACACCGTAAATATGTATCTGAGTAGATTAAAATAATGAAACTACATTTTAAAAAAATAGGATCTGGAGAACCACTCATGATCATCCACGGTCTTTTTGGCTCTTCAGATAATTGGGGAATGCTGGGTAAAAAATTTGCTGAAAAATTCACCGTTTATTTAATTGACTTAAGAAATCATGGACGATCACCTCATTCGCCTGTTATGAACTATGAATTAATGGCTGATGATCTTCATGAATTGATATTAGATCAAGGAATTAAGAATCCAGTTCTTTTGGGTCACTCCATGGGGGGTAAAGCTGCATTGCAGTTCAATGAAAAATACAAAAATCTATTGAAAAAACTCATTGTAGCTGATATCGGTATTAAGTCTTACCCTATGCATCATGACATCATCCTAAATGGACTTAAAAATGTAAATCTGGAATCCATTTCGTCAAGAAAAGAAGCCGCTGAGTCATTATCAGAATTTGTAAAAGAATTTGGAGTACAACAATTTTTATTAAAAAATTTGTATTGGATTGAAAAGAAGAAACTAGCTTGGAGAATGAATTTAGATGTCATTGCCCAAAACATACAAGAAGTTTTAACCGAAATAAAAACAGAAAATAGTTTAACAAAAACACTTTTTATTAGAGGAGAATTATCCAATTATATTTTAGAAGAAGATATTTCTGAAATAAGGAAGGCTCTGCCAAATTCAATAGTGTCCACCATTAAAAACGTTGGACACTGGTTGCATGCAGAAAACCCCATAGAGTTCTACAAAATTGTTACGACATTTATTTCGGAAGAATAATGATTTAAATAAATCACCTGGTGTACGTAGCAGTACATGTTCCTGAACCTGCTAATCCTGCATCGTAATTATAATTTATTACGATTTCATCGCCTGTATCGTTAATGGTGCCTGCACCTGATAACGTAACATCAAATGATAAAGGAGCCTGCCCCACTGAGAACACATTTTGAGGAATGGTTAGGGTGTTGCCATCAATAGTTCCAGAAATTTGACTAATAAAAATATTGAAGTCATCAATTATAAATTCATTAGCTGTGTTTCCTTCGATTATGGTCTGCGTATCATTTATAATGCCTTGACCTAATAATTCACAATTGTGATTAACATTGTATGAACTCAACAATGAGCTAACACAAATTTCAACATTTACGATTCGCTCCACAGTAGAAACATTATCATTTTCGTCAGTAGAAGTATATGTTATTGTGTAACTACCAACCGTTCCACTGTCTAAATTACTCGAAATATCGATTAGGTCACTGATATCAGTATCATAAGCATCTATTGACTGTATACCTGGATCTACAAACGATTCATTGAGACAAATATCCACAATAGCATCACCTAACAATGTTAGTTCAGGGGGAGTTTTCTTTTTACCACATGAAATAAATATGGAAAGAATGAATGCGAATTTTAGGGTGTTTTTTAAGTGTTCAGAATTCATAATTTTTCATTAATAACTAACAAATTTATAATTTATCTGAACGTTATCCAAAACAACATTAGCAATGTAAATACCAAATTGCAAATCATTAAGTTCAAGAGTGAATGGTGATTTTCCATTTATTGAAGCCCTTTTTAAAATAGCGCCTTCTATGTTGTAAATAGTGAATGTCCCGTTCTCATTTACATTTTCTAGTGATAATGTTTTCGTGCTTTGGTCGTATTTTATTCCTACATTTTCTATGTGATTTTCATTTATCCCAACTGTTCCTCCTAGAACTAAGGACATGGATACGGGCAGGTGATCACTCATGTAGTATAAAGCATCAGCAATTTCTTGTGAAACGGATGTATTCAATCCGTCATTTACAGATTGATTAAAATGATTTCCATCTTGACCTTCTGCTAGATAAGAATTCTCAAGATACAAAACACCATCTTCTCCACTCATCAGATCTTCTGAAATGAAAATAAAGTCAAACCTATCATCCATGCCTCCGTGAGCCCCTCCTGCATAGCCGCCCGTACCTGATCTGGTACTTTGAGTATGATAATTTTTATAACCCACATTTGTATGCCAATTTCCCATTCTGTTTATAGGGTCTTTCAAATATAAACCTTGTCCATACAGAATTTCTTGACAACCAGATTCTGTATGATTATAAAAATTAAAATCTCCGCCAACAATCAATCTACTATTCCTGTTATTGTTTACTAAAAAGGTTTTGAGTATAATCGCGTCTTGATTTCTCCAATTTACATTTGAAGTTTGACTACCCGCTTTTAGGTGAAGTGAATAAAGGTATAGAAATAATGTATCTTGAGTTGAGGCTAAATCGGGCTCATTATAATAAAGCACATATTCACTTATATCCCTAAGGGTTGTGACTATCTGATGTTGACTATAAAGAGTAAATTTATCGTGATCATAAAAGAGCATGTTGTCCGTATCAGGACCATCATAAAAAACAGCACTTGAAAATCGATTAACCCCACCCACATTTAGTGCATTGTTTTTTATTAATCCTGCTCCATTAAAAGAAGTCAATTCATTAACAACAAAAATATCTGGCTGTATATAATCCAATACTTTTTTTAACGTATCTATTCGATCTTGTTGTGCAGCAGGAAAATTAAGTAGATTATAAAAGGTTATTTTGACAGTGTCTTGAGCAGAAAATAATGACAAATTTAATACACATGTTATATATAGTAAAATTCGCATTAAACCTTTTTAACTAAGAATAAATATACAGGAAAATGGTCGCTGTATCCCCCCATAAACGTAGAACCCACATATGTCCTGAAAGGATACCCTTTAAAATTTCCCTTCTTATTTTTTAGAAAAGGTTTGTTAAAAATAACAGATCGGTAAAACGTTAAATCATTATAATTTTTCTTTTGATCTAAAAGGGAAGAGGTCACTATAAATTGATCAAATAAATTCCACTGGTCTCTGTAAGCTAGGGTGCCAATACCTTTTTTATAATGCATTCCCATCGTATTATACAATTCACCCGAATTGACACTATTGGCATCCATTTTTGCCTTTAAAAAATCTTTAATACTTGGAGATATGGGATCATCGTTAAAATCTCCCATTAATATAACCTTTGCATTTGGATCTACTACTGTTAGAGAATCTATAATTGATTTAGAGAGTTTAGCGGCTTCAATCCTTTTAGATCTGCTTTTTGCTTCCCCACCTCTTCTAGATGGCCAATGTATTACAATGAAATGTATTTTTTCACCAAGCATTTTTCCGGAAACAACTAGCTGATCTCGTGTAAAAAAGTTGTCCTTATTTGGGATAATTAATCGAACTGATTTACTTGATGTGACTTGAAAATGTAGCGGATCATATAAAAGAGCACAATCAATACCCCTTCGGTCAGGACCTTCATGATGAACAATCTTGTAATTTTTATCAGCGATAGCTTTTTGATTGACTAAATCCTCCAATACTCTCCTATTCTCAATCTCACAAACCCCAATAACGCTAGGGCCTAGTGGGGTTACTTCCTTACCAATTTTACTAATGGCGTGAGCCATATTTTTAAGTTTATGTTGATATCTTTCTGAGTTGAAATTTTTGGGTCCATGTGGTGTGAAATCTTCTTGTAAGATCTTGTTTGAATCGGGATCTACTATGGTGTCAAATAAATTTTCTAAATTGTAAAAAGCAACACATTCAAGCCCTAAAGATGTAGATTCTGTTTGTTGCGCAAAAGATACTTTACAGAGAAAAAAGACTGTTAATAAATAAATTTTAATATGCATGCATATAATTTTTACTAATATACTACTTTTGCGACCTCGCAAATAAGAAACTATTTTTTTACTTTGAATAACAAAAAATATACCATTAAGTTAAACCATTTTTTATTGATACTGCTGTTATCTACAATTCACTCAGCATGGTCACAATCAGACTCCATTTTTAATGAAGATAGCGTAGATATACTTGTTCCTGTATTTACAACTACGGTAGATTTATTAGAAAATGAATCTCAATCACAGGACATCAGCGGATTGCTTCAGTCTTCTAGGGATGTTTATGTAAATCAGGCTGGGTTTAATTTCAGTGCAGCTCGTTTTAGATTGAGAGGGTACAGTTCTGAAAACACCAGAATGTTTTTTAATGGTATTCCTGTAAATGATCCTGAAAATGGGTGGACTATATGGAGCTTTTGGGGAGGGTTAAATGATGTAACAAGATACCCAGAAAATAAGTTTGGTATATCAAGTGCAGATGCCACATTTGGAAGCGTTGGTGGCTATTCCTACATTTCTGCTCTACCATCCGAAAAAAAAGTGGGTTCGAGATTCTCCTATGCTGCCACAAATCGATCATACAGAAACAGGCTTATGTATACCTATAATACAGGCTTAAATAGTAAGGGATGGGGCTTATTAGTGAGTGGTTCATCGAGGTGGTCTGATGAAGGATATGTTCCAGGGACTTACTACAGTTCTGGAAGTTATTTAATGTCCATTGAAAAAAAATGGAATGAAACTCATCGATTTAACTTTATGATTTTGGGTGCTCCTACAGTTCAAGGCAGACAAGGTATAGCTATTCAAGAAACATATGATCTGACTGGTGATAATTTCTACAATCCATACTGGGGATATCAAACACAAAATGACGGCTCACTCAAAAAACGAAATGCAAGAACTCGAGACAATCATAAACCATACATGACACTTGGGCATTATTGGACAGTTTCAGATAAATTAGAAATACAATCTAATCTGTATGCTATCACTGGTAAAACAGGAAATACAAACCTTAATTGGTATGGAGCTAACGACCCTAGACCTGATTATTATAAATACTTACCAAGTTATTTACTTAATGATCAAGGAACATTGTCAGGTTCTCAAATCATAACAAATGAAAATGAATACAATGATTTAACAGCACTTTGGCAAACACAAGATCCTAATACAACTCAACTAAATTGGGATGGCATGTATAATGCAAACTATAAAAATTTATTTACTCAAAATAACGTGGGTGGAAATCCAGATTCTTCTGTTACTGGAAATCGTTCTAAATATATTGTAGAAGAGTACAGGTTAGATCCAAGACATTTCGGTTTGAACTCTTTTGGCAAATACCAGATTAAAGACAATCAACAAATAAATTTCGGTATCCACATAAGTAGGTATATGAGTAAAAATTATCGTATGATAAATGATTTGCTGGGAGGTGATTTTTGGGTGGATGTTGATCAATTTGCAGAAAGAGATTTTGAAGATCCAAACCTTGCTCAAAATGATTTACAAGAAATAAATAGAGTGGCTAGAAATGGTGATATTTTTGGTTATAACTACAATATTCATGTAAATAAAAACGAAGCCTTTATAGAGTATAACGTAAATACTGCTAAAATTGAAAGCTTTGCAGCAATAACTATATCAAACACTACTTTTTGGAGAAACGGAATCATGCAAAATGGTCGTTTTCCAGAAAACTCATTAGGAAATTCCCCAAAGCAACACTTTTTCAACTATGGTGCTAAATTAGGTTTTCTATATAAAATTACAGGTAGACACCTACTTTCTTTTAATGGACTATATAAAACAGAGGCTCCATTTGTAAGAAATGCATATGTATCACCAAGAACTAGGGATCAATTAGTCCCTAACTTAACTTCTACTGAAATCATTTCTGGTGATGTAAATTATAATGTAAGACTTCCATTTTTAAAAGCAAGAATTACTGGTTTTTATACTGAAATTAACAATCAAACATGGGCAAGATCATTTTACCATGATGAGTACAGAACATTTGTTAATTACATGATGACTAATGTAGACCAGCTATTTATGGGACTTGAATTTGGTTTCGAGAGTAATATCACATCTTCTCTCCAGTTTTCGGGTGCATTTACAATGGGGGATTACCTTTTTAATTCTAGACCTGTAGCTACTGTAACCAGAGACAATTCACAAGAAGTTATAGCAGAAAATAAAACGGTTTATTTTCAAAACTATAAAATTGGTGGTATGCCCCAACAAGCTACCACAGTAGGACTAAAATACAATGCCCCAAAGTATTGGTATGTAGGAGTTAATTTTAATTACTTTGCCGATATTTATTTATCTCCCAACCCAGATAGAAGAACATCAGAAGCCATTGCTGGCTATGGAGATGGCTACCCATACGTTAATGAAATTATTGATCAAACAAAATTAGAAAATGGAAATGCAGTGAATTTATTCTGTGGTAAAAGCTGGAAGATTTATAAAAACAACTCTTATCTAAGATTAAATTTAAACGTCAACAATGTACTTAACAACACTACTTTTAAAACGGGTGGTTTTGAACAGTTACGTTATGATGCATCTAACATAGATCGTTTCCCTAATAAATATGGATACATGTACGGTCGTACCTTTTTTGTAATGCTAAGTTATTTATTTTAATATGAAAAATTACACACACTACTTATCGATTTTACTTTGCTTAACTTTATTCATTTCTTGTAATAAAACATATGATGAACCCCCAGTAATTGAAATCCCTGAAGGAACAAGAATTTTTATTAGTGATTTAAAAGACATGTTCCCTGATACACCAAATGATGATGACCCACCTATAACTATTGATTCAACCTACTCTATTTACGGGGTTATAACTTGTGAGGAAACCAACGGGAATTTTTATAAAGAAACCTTTATACAAGACTTATCGGGAGCAATCAAGCTAAAATTAGATGCTTCTGGTGGGCTCTATATTGGAGACAGTGTTAGAGTAAGTTTGAATGGGATCACCATGAGTGAATATGGTGAGTTGATTCAGTTAGATAATGTCAGTGTTGATGAGCAAATTGTAAAAATAGCTACGAATAAATTGGTTACACCTTATGTTACTACAATAAACCAACTTAATGTTGAAGAAGATGAAAGCAGATTAATCCAACTGGATAATGTTGAATTTCAAACTGTAAATGTAACATACGCTGATGCCATATCTCTTTCTACTGAAAACAGGACATTAAACGACTGTAATGGAAATAGTATTCTTGTTCGCACGAGTGGATATGCGAATTTTGCTGATGATACAGTAGCATCAGGAAAAGGGTCTATTATTGGTATTTTTACAAGGTTTAGAGATGATAAGCAATTGATAATTCGTGACATCAATGAGGTTGTTATGGAGGGTGATCGATGTGGCGGAAGTTCTGGAGGAGGTGGAGGTTCAGGTAATTATATATTAAATAAAGATTTTAGTGATGGCTCTATCACATCAGGAGGTTGGTTAAATTTTTGGTCTGGTGCAAGTTCCAATATCGGTGAGTGGGAAATTTACACCACTTTTGGTGCTAATGCGGAAGTAGCAAAAGCCAGTAATTATAGTAACTCTAGTAATTATGCATGTGAAAGTTGGCTAGTTTCTCCTTCCTTTGATCTAACAGGCACCTCATCTCCCTATTTAGTATTTGATAATTGTACACGGTATAATGGTCCTGGACTAGAATTGTACATTTCATCTAATTATGATGGCACTAGCGATCCATCACAGCAAGGTAACTGGTTAAATATTACTAGTTATGTGCCTAATTGGGATACGGATGATCAAACTTGGGATTTAGTTTCTAGCGGAAATATTGACTTAGCACCATTTATCTCTAATAATTTAAATATTGCCTTTAAATACATTGGGACAAATGCAGATGGAGCAACTTGGGAAGTTGATAATATTGTTGTTAACGACTAAAAGTTATTTTTTATAACTCATTAGTATTTTTTTGGGGTCTCCACCCTCAAAAACGTGTTCTTCAGGATTCTCTAAGACTTCCTTCACCTTTACTAAAAAGCCAACACTATCTTTTCCATCTATAATACGGTGATCGTAAGAAAGGGCGACATACATAATTGGACGAATTTCCACCTTTCCATTGATGGCTACTGGTCTTTCAACAATATTGTGCATACCTAATATGGCCGATTGTGGAGGGTTAATGATTGGAGTACTCAACATAGACCCAAAAACACCTCCGTTTGTAATAGTAAATGTCCCTCCAGTAATTTCTTCAATGGAAATTTTACCATCTCTGGCTTTAATAGCCAAGTCTTTGATAGTAGATTCAATTTCCAATAAATTCATTTCTTCTGCATTTCTCAATACTGGCACCATTAGTCCCTTCTCAGTACTAACCGCTATACCCACATCGGCAAAATTGTATGATATCATGTGATCACCATCAATCATAGAATTTACTGATGGAAATTCTTGAAGAGCAATGGTACAAGCTTTGGTGAAAAAGGACATGAAACCCAAACCAACACCGTATTTTTCTTTGAATTCATCTTTATATTTTCCTCTCAAATCCATAATAGGCTTCATGTTCACTTCATTAAAAGTGGTTAACATAGCCGTCTCATTTTTTACCGAAACAAGTCTTGACGCTATTTTCCGTCTAAGCATACTCAACTTTCTAATCTGACTTTTTCTATTTCCTTCCTCGGGAAGGCTCGCCAGTAGTTGTAGAATATCTTGCTTTGTAATTCTACCGCCTTTTCCTGTACCTTCAATCATTTCTACTTGAACATTTTGTTCATCCATGATTTTCTTAGCTGCTACACTTGGATGTCCAGCTGCATAGGATTTTGGTCCTGTTGGGGCTGGTGAACTTGTGACAGATGGAGCAGGATTAGGTGCAGGAGAAGTTTGCTTCGGGTTTGAAGAACTATTATTGCCTTCTGGCTTAGTAGCCGAAGTATCTATATGACAAACCACTTGACCAACAGCTACAACATCTCCAACTTCAGCTTTTAAGGTAATGAGACCTGATTGTTCGGCAGGTAGTTCCAGCGTAGCTTTATCAGAGTCAACTTCTGCAATAGTTTGATCTTTTTCCACATAATCTCCATCTTCGACCATCCATTCGGCAATTTCAACTTCTGAAATTGACTCTCCAGGACTTGGCACTTTCATTTCTAAAACTGACATATTATTTCATTTTTGTGTAAGACATTACTTTATCAATTATGGCATTATGCCTAATCTCATGTACTTTGGACGATCCACTAGCTGGACTTCCTGACTCCATTCTAGAGTGACAAACAATAGGCGTAAATTGCCATTTTCTTAATATAAATGACCACGCACCCATATTTTCTGGCTCTTCTTGTGCCCAAACATATTTAGCAGATTCTCCGTATTTTTTTATGATTTCTAACAATTGACTTTCTGGAAAAGGATAGAGTTGCTCTAGTCGGACAAAAGCCAGATTCTCTGCTTCTATTTTTTCATATTTTTCTAATAAGTCGTAGTAAAACTTACCTGAGCATAATACCACGGTATCCACTTTTTTAGAGTCAGCATAATGATCATCAATAACTTCGCTGAAACATCCATTAGCTAATTCCTTTATAGACGAAACTGCTTTTGGATAACGAAGTAACTTTTTGGGTGTAAATACCACTAGAGGCATCCTGAATGGACGCATTAGTTGTCTCCTTAACAGGTGAAAATAATTTGAAGGTGTTGTACAATTGGCTATTTGCATATTGTATTCCGCACAAAGCTGGAGGAATCTTTCCATTCTTCCAGAGGAATGTTCTGAGCCCATGCCTTCATAACCATGTGGTAAAAGCATAACTAACCCATTGGGTGTACCCCACTTATCCTCAGCAGCACTTAAAAATTGATCTATGATGATCTGTGCGCCATTAAAAAAATCTCCAAATTGAGCTTCCCAAATGGTCAAACCTTTTGGCGTATTAAAGGAATACCCATAATCAAATCCAAGTACAGCGTATTCTGATAGTAAGGAATTATATATATCAAACCTACCTTGATCCTCACTTACCAAACTAAGTGGTATGACTTCTTCTTCGTCATCTTCGGTTTTTACCACAGCATGTCTGTGAGAGAAGGTCCCCCTTTCTACATCTTGTCCTGATATTCGAACTGAATAGCCATCTTTTAGTAAAGTAGCATAAGCCAACAGTTCACCCATAGCCCAATCTAGTTTATCGGACTCAAGCATGGCAAGTCTATCGTCAAATAACTTCAGAATTTTTCTGAAATACTTTTTACCTTCAGGCAAATAATTAATTTTTTTGGCTAACTGAATAAGCTTTTTTTCATCATATCCTGTATCCGGAGACTTAACGAAATCTTCCTTTTTAGATTTTCTAAAATCTCTCCAAACATCCTCCAAAAAGTTAGTGATTTTAGCCTTTTCAATTTGTTTGGCTTCGGCTAACCTTTCTTGAAGCATATCATCGAATTCTTTCTCCATTTCAACTCCCTCTTCATGACTAACTACCCCTTGATCTATAAGTTGATTTAAATAAATTTCCCTTGGATTAGGGTGACTTGCAATAGCCTTATAAAGTTTTGGCTGAGTAAATTTTGGTTCGTCACCTTCATTGTGTCCATATTTTCTATAGCACAACAGATCCACAAAAACATCTCTAGAAAATTCTTGTCTGTAACGCAGAGCAATAACTATAGTTTGTACTACCGCTTCAATATCATCCCCATTGACATGAAATACTGGACTAAGGGTTGTTTTACCTACATCCGTACAATATGTACTAGATCGTGCATCTAAGTAATTCGTAGTAAAACCAATTTGATTGTTTATTACAATATGTAAGGTTCCGCCTGTTCTGTATCCATCAAGTTGAGCCATTTGGACTACTTCATACACAATACCTTGACCCGCTATTGCAGCGTCTCCATGAATCAGAATCGGTAAGATTTTT
>ENA-OSEY01000931-OSEY01000931.1-marine-metagenome-genome-assembly--contig:-NODE-931-length-20685-cov-2.635481_pt1 | contig 20685 bp, 19 predicted proteins | sample MGYA00248465_ERZ534230 | MGnify/ENA primary metagenome ERZ534230 (study PRJEB26409, sample SAMN06344110) | marine metagenome | isolation source: Sea water from surface | place: Atlantic Ocean:Southern...
GGTTATCGCTGGTTCACTGCACGCCATCTTGAACCAGTAGTACCTTTCGGACACGGCTTATCGTACGCATCATTTGAGTGGGGAACACCAAACGTAACTGGGTCTCAGTCAACTGACCTGTTATCAGACGTCGTCGTTGAGGTGGATGTAACTAATACCAGCGAAAGATCGGGCACTGAAGTCGTTCAGCTCTACATAGCGCCTCCCAAATCGACACTTCACCGCCCACCCATCGAACTCAAAGGCTATGCAAAACTCTCCCTCAAACCTGGCGAAACGAAAACAGCGAGTATCACGCTGAATTTCAGATCATTTGCATATTTCGATCCGGGCGATCAGTTCTACAATACGCTTGACGCAAATTCACCAGTACCCAGAGAGACAGGGTCCCGGAGAACAGAACCCGGATGGTATGCGGAGCCAGGAGTATATGACCTCGTCGTTGCCAGATCAGCAATCAATCACCACGCAGTCATTGAATGGGAACTCAGCGGAGAAGAAAACTATCAACACCCCTAACGGCGTTACTCCTACATTCCCCACGAGCCATCATCACGAATCTTCCACGAACCCGCAGCGACAGTACCACCATCAACCGGGATAGAAGAACCCGTTACAAAACTCGACATATCCGACGCCAAGAAGCAGATTACGGCGGCGCATTCTTCAGCGGTTCCTTTGCGGCCGAGCGGCGTTGGCTGCAGTCCATCAATCAACGCTCCCGAGTCGTCAGCTAATCCTGCATCACCGGGAGTGGGAATCATGTCAGGAGCGACGCAATTAACGCGAATACCCCTGGAACCCAACTCAACAGCTAACGATTGCGTAAATTGTTGAACAGCGGCTTTCATCGCAGCGTAGACAGCGAAACCAGGAGCGGAATGATACGCCTCAACAGATGTGACGTTCACAATCGATGCACCATCGTTAAGTATAGGAAGTGATGCACGAACACAATTCGTTACGGAACCGAAGTTCTCGCGAATCAAAACAGACTCACCTTTCTCCGACACCTGATCAAATGGAGCCCAAAACCCTCCGCCAGCATTATTTACCAGCACATCCACCGAACCTAACTCTTCGCTTACAGCTGCGAAAAAAGTGGCCACCGCCTCACCATCACGAACATCAATAACCTCGCTGTATGCGTCTGCGCCTTTGGAGCGAAGTTCGTTCACTGTTTCATCAAGTTCATTCTTTAAAAGGTCACAAACAGCTACGGTTGCGCCTAGGTCAGCAAACGCCAACGCAGTTGCTTTCCCGATTCCTCTAGCTGCGCCAGTTACCACCGCAACCTTTCCCGTAAGCATTAATTGACTAGTATCCATGATGTCTTCGTACCACAAAGAAGACGGAACGTCATAAAAGAGATAAGTTATTACGCATGGAAGCAACAATCACTGATCTCATCAACGCATCCGCATACGGACAAAATGGTGTCCCGCACGAGCTTTGGACACATCTACGAAAAGAGTCGCCTGTCTACTGGTATGCACAGCGGGGCCACACGCCATTCTGGGCCATTACAAAACATGAGGACATCATGGAGGTATCAAGCCAGCCTGACATCTTCTCCAACGAAGCAGGCGGAATCATTGTCCTTAACGAAGCACAAATACAATCATTTATTGAAGGTGGATCGGGAAGCCCTCTAGCCCAGATGAAAACCATCATCACTATGGACCCGCCAGAACATCGATCGTATCGGAAAGTAGCAAGCGGATATTTCACTCCCCGAGGAGTCACGAACCTTGATGAAATCGTCAAAAGTAGCGCAGCAGCAATATTTGACGAGCTTCCAGATGAAGGCGAAGTGGATTTCATTGAAACCATTGCCCAAAAGCATCCACTTCGAGTGCTAGCCACAATCCTCGGAATCAATGAGGAACAAGAAGAACGCCTTTTAGTGATTACACAGGAATTATTCGGAGGCGAAGATCCCGATATGCAACGACAGGGCGAAGACCGTGAAGCTGCTCGAAAAGAACTCGGCATGGAGTTCTACATGCTCTTTGACGAAATCATCAAAGATAGGCGTGCGTGTCCACGAGACGATCTAGCGACCATGCTCGCAAACGCTGAACTCTCAGATGGATGCCCCCTCGGACAATTAGAAACGCTTGGCTACTACCTGATTGTTTTCACAGCAGGCCATGACACAACCCGGAACGCCCTTTCGGGAGCCATATCAGCATTCCTCGATCACCCTGATCAATTTGAACGTTTACGACAAGACCCCAGTCTTTCAAAATCAGCTGTGGATGAAATTGTTCGCTGGACAACACCTGTTAACTATATGAAGCGACAAGCTGTCCAAGACTATGAACTTCGTGGCCAAAAGATTAAAGCTGGAGAAGAACTCGCACTCTTTTACTGCTCGGCGAACAGAGACGAAGATGTGTTTAAGGATCCTTTCACATTTGATATCGGTCGCAGCCCAAACAGGCATCTCGGGTTTGGTTGGGCCGAGCATTATTGCTTAGGTGCACATCTCGCAAAAGCAAGTATGAAAGCTCTCACTGAAGAAATGGTGCGCCGCATCGAGTGGATGGAACCAAACGGTGAGCGCACTTTTATCTCTTCAAATTTTGTTGTTGGCCTCAAAACACTTCCCGTGAAGTACAAACTCAAGAACGGATGACTCCATGGCTGAAACAAGCAAATGGAGAGAAAAAATAGCAAACCTAAAAGATCGTAAAGCAGATGCACAAACCATGGGGGGTAGTGACAAAGTCACGAAGCACAATGCCACAGGAAAAATGGATGCTCGTCAGCGTATAGCGTCTCTACTTCAGAGCGGATCATTCACAGAAGTCGGGCAGTTAGCTGGCGGAGAAGTAGATGCGTTCATTGCAGGCATTGGTTCTCTCAATGGTCGACCCGTAGCCGTGGGTTGCGAAGACTTCACTGTAAAGGGTGGCTCTATCGGTAGAGCAGAATCTGCGAAAAGGTATCGGATAGCCGAACTAGCCTTGCAAGAACGAATTCCGCTCATCATGCTACTAGAAGGAGCTGGTCATAGACCTCCACTTCCCGATGATCCACCCTCATTTAGAACACCTGGGGATCTTCAAGCTCAAGCAGATGCATCCGGACGCATCCCGCTCGCAACAGCAGTTCTTGGACCCTCAGCAGGCCATGGAGCTCTAAGCGCACCACTCGCAGATTTCACTGTCATGACTGAACAAGCATCAATCTTTACTGCAGGCCCACCCCTTGTTAAAGCTTCATTGGGTGAAGACATCACAAAAGAAGAACTCGGTGGACCCGGGATCGCTTTACACAGTGGAGTTATTCATAACCTAGCTAGCAATGATGAAAGTGCCTTGGAGCAAATACGAACTTGGCTTTCGTACCTGCCATCATCAGCATGGCAAGCACCTACACGTCTTGCGGATGCTGAAGGTGAAAGAAAAGTGAATGAACTCCTTAACATCATCCCTGAAAATCCTAGGCAAGCATACGACATGCACGACGTCATCAACGCAGTCGCAGATAGTGGAAGCGTGTTTACTATTCAACCAATGTTCGGGCAGTCACTTATTACGTGCTTTGCAAGATTAAGCGGAAGGTCAGTTGCGATCGTAGCTAATCAGCCCCAGCACATGGCGGGATCAATCACTGTCGAAGCAGCAGATAAGGCCACCCAGTTCATTCAAGTCGCTGACTCGTTCCACGTTCCACTCATTTTCTTAACTGATAATCCAGGTGTGCTGGCGGGTTCATCATCTGAAAGGGCTGGCATTCTCAGACACGCAGGAAGAATGTTCCTCGCACAGCACCACGCTACGGTCCCCAAAATACAAGTCACGTTGCGTAAAGCGTATGGTTTTGGCAGTACAGCGATGGGTATGAATCCGTTCGATGGGCAAACCCTGAACCTTGCCTTTCCAGGGGTGAGTTTCGGCGCAATGCCCGCCAAGGGAGCCGATGACGCAACTGGAGCTGATCAGGAAACGCGTAAAGCATTGCGAGAGGCCGAACTCAGCTCAGGGTATCGATCAGCGTCTTCTCTGAGCATTGATGACATTATTGACCCTTCCGACACACGTAATATGCTCCTGCAGGGTTTAGAGATTGCATCAAGCAGAATTGATGGCGCTGCGAATCCAAAGCAACGAACCGTGAACCTCTGATCCAAAGTTCCTTTAACTTAATTTAAAGTTCTGTCGGGTGTCTGCTTTCGAGTACGTCAGCCCAATGCGAACGACCAGTTTTTCGAAGTCGGTCTATGTATTCAGGTAGGTGGCCTCTTGTGTGGAATGGTCCGCCTTCTTCAAGAACTATCTCCATAGGGTCAACAGAGCTATAACCCCTCTCCATCTGTGACGATGTCCAGTCTGAAAGTACTGACCTTCCATGGGAAACGTCAGGGTTTGTTGTAGAAAAGAGATCGTCTTGTTCGTGAGGGTCATTCGTGATGTCAAACAGCATTTCTTCATTCCAATGCCCGTGGAAACCATCATGCCATGTACGCATATACAGGTAATCATCCCAGCGAACCGAACGTTGACATGACCATGCCCCCTGAGATAACACGAGGAATTCACGACCAGCATCATTCCCTTCACGCAAATGCTTTGCAATTGATTCACCATCCCAATGGCTAGGAATGCGCAAACCTGCAAGGTCAACAACCGTAGCGGCAACATCAAGATGGTATTGCAAGCCATTGAAAGTCTGAGGCTCTAAGCCAGGCCATTTGAGTATTGAAGGGATATGGCATGTCACTTCGTCAGCTGCCTGATGATCGGCATACACACCAAGTTCACCGAAAGCCTCGCCATGGTCAGAGCTAATTAGAACAGCGGTGTCTTCCAACACATTTAAATCGGCGAGTTTATTAAGTAATACCCCAACAGCATCATCTGCATAGCGAATACCGACGTCATACCCATCAAAAATTTGTTTCACTGCATCCATTGAGGACGCATTCCATGGTTGCCGAGGTGGTGGCTCTCCCCATTCATCGGGTCGGAAGCCCCATGGTTCCTGAGCGGAATGTGGACCGGATAAATCCCAGTTCGTCATGCGAACATCCTCCGTATGCCATGAAGGGACGGGGTCACTCTCAAAAGGGTTTCCGTAATCTTCCGGTGTCCGATATGGGGTATGAGGGTCCCAAAGATGAACATGCAAGAACCAGTCATCTGCTTTTCCGCGCCTCTCCAACCAATCCAAAGCACCAGGAATTACTTCATCTGCTCTTTCTCCTCCGAACCCACGCATCAGGTTCATGGATTCCATGAATCCGCTATTCCACCATGACGCACCATGTCTAAAAGGGAATGACGATATGGATGCTGTGTGCCACCCGGCAAGGTAGAAAATAGAGGCCCATGATCGCATACTGAACCTTCCGAAAAACCCTCGATCCTTTCCCTCAGGTTGAAGATCAGCTGCACGGCCCCCGTGATTAATGACGCCATTGCGGATGCCAAACATTCCGGTAATTAACGCTGTTCTGCTTGGTAGACATGGAACGTCGGATGCGTATACGTTCCTGAAGTTGATTCCCGCACTAGCGACATTATCAATATTGGGTGATGTGTTTCGGTGGTACCCACCGCACCCGAGGTGGTCAGCGCGTAATGTATCGATATCAATGTAAATTATTCGCACGACTCTATTTGTAGCCGGATAATGGTCGTCCGTAAATGTCAGCTATGTGCCGATCACGGAATCGTGTAACTTATACATAAATGAGACGCGATAGCACCAAGCAAAAATAGGTTGGAATGATTAACGAACCTTATCTTTCTCTTCAGCTGAGAACATTTTCCCCTGAGCAACCAGACTCATGGCAGCCGGTAATCGATTTGGCGATTGCAGCTGATCGGGCAGGAGTGGGCAAGGTCGTTGTTTCTGATCACGTCGCTTTTGGTAATTTCCTTGAAGCCTATGGTGATCCAAGTATCGGTGGGGTCTCCGGAGGTAAGCAACCTACAGGCCCTGATGGGCATTGGCTTGAACCGCTAACGTTCCTGTCAGTTATAGCCGGAGCTACCGAAAGTGTTCGGCTCGGAACAAACATTCTTCTCGCTGCACTGCGCCGACCAGCGGTACTCGCAAAGTCTTTAGCAACTCTCGATGTTCTATCCAATGGCCGAGTTGATCTTGGTGTAGGCGTCGGATGGCAAAAGGAAGAATACGATGCATGCGGTTTAGATTTCGCGAACAGAGGGCGCCTTCTCGATCACACACTAGAAGTATGCCAAACCCTTTGGACGCAGCCTTCGGCGCAGTACAGCGCCAATGAACTTCAATTCTCGGACATACATGCAATGCCAAAACCACTTCAGAACGGGGGAGTGCCGATTTGGGTGAGTGGAACGGTCAACAAGTTGTCAATGCGACGCTTGGCCACCTTTGGGTGCGGATGGATTCCTTGGGGACCTGACGCCATTGATATTACATCGGGCATTGAATCAATGCGAAAAGCTGTGTCCGCTTACGGAAGAGATCCCGATGAAATACAAGTAATCGGGACGCTGCCGATAACGCGCAATGATGATGGTATTGATCTCGATGCAACAATGTCTAATGTTCCAGAACTGGTCACAGCTGGAGTGACTGATTTCAGAGCCTATCTTCCTGTCCCTGATGGACTTGATCCAGCTACCGAGTACCTAACCGACGTGGTGAAACGTTTCAACGACTGCATCTAAAAGTCACCCAAACGATGAGTTACCCTAACAAGTCTCGTGCTTCTTTAATGAAATCTAAATGCTCCTGAAGGCCATCCAAACCACAGTTCATTGTGCAAATTGAAATATGGGTTCCGCCAGAGTCACGCCATTGCTTCGCTGTCTCTGCGGCAGCTTGTGGTGTACGATCTCGAAGGGTAATCAATTCGTGCCCAAACGCTTCTTCATTTCGTCCAAACTCACGCAAGTGGTGCTCAGTCCGGCTCTTTCCCTCCAAGCAACGATCATGGTCACCGGCGTAAATAAAACCATCACCTAGTTTCCCTGCTCGCTTAAACGCAATTTCGGAGAACCCCCCGAGCCAGATAGGAATTTGCCGATTTGGCCTGATATTAATATTTCCTCTGTCGATGCGGTCATATTCGCCTTTGAAGCTGAAAAGGTCTTCTGACCAATATTTCCGAAGAAGTTCAATTTGTTCACTTAGCCGAGGTCCACGCGCAGAGAAATCTTGGCCGAGAGCGTCGTATTCCACATAGTTCCATCCTGTGCCAACTCCGAGTCTTAAACGCTCACCTGAAAGTAAGTCGATATCTGTCGTTTGCTTCGCTACCAGTGCTGTTTGCCTCTGCGGCAGAATAATTACGCCAGTAACCAACTCGATCTTCTGTGTGATCCCGGCAAGATAGCTAAACATGGTGAAAGGGCAGTGAAATGGGTCTTCATTCGTATATGGGCCCCATAATTCAGGCTCCCTACCCTCATGGATAGCCCCAACAACGTGGTCATATACCAACAGGTGGTCATAGCCCAGATCTTCAGTGGCTAAACCGATTTCTTTTACTGCGATCGGGTCACCTTCTAATTCCGTCTGAGGATATACAACACCTATTTTCATTAATTCTCCTTTAATGCCCTTTCAGTTTTCACTATTTTTGCACCAATATCCATTTCAAACCTGTTTTTGTAAGTACCGGTTGACATAATCAGATTAATGGCATACATTAATACGTAAGACGCCCATACGGAGGAGAATATGGAATTCGGAATTTTCAGCAACGGATATATCCCAGGCCCAGCAGCACACGACACTGAATCTGAGCACACCGAACTGATGAGAGAATCGGAATACGCTGTTATCGCAGACAGAAATAACTGGAAATACATGTGGTACGGCGAGCACCATGGTTTAGTCGAATACAGCCACATGTCAGCACCCGCACCACTTATGGGCTGGGTTGCAGCACAAACAGAACGCATACATATAGGCTCCGCCATCACTAGCCTCCCAGTCACCAAAGAACACCCTGTGCGGATAGCCGAACGAGCAGCAATGCTTGACCACGTCACTAATAATAGGTTCGAATTCGGAACTGGACGTGGAGCAGGAAGCCACGAACTCATGACATTCAGTGGAACCCAACCATCCCAAACAAAAGCTATGTGGGATGAAGTCATTCGCGAAATCCCAAGAATGTGGGAACAAAAAGACTACTCATTTGAAGGGAACGGTTGGTCAGTTCCCGGCCCCCACAACATCCTTCCAAAACCATATGGCAAAGGACATCCCCCTATTTGGGTAGCCTGCGGAAACCCCGAAACCTTTGCGAAAGCCGGTTCCCTCGGAATAGGTGCAATTGCCTTCAACTTTGAACCAATCCACAATCTCAAAGGCCGCCTCGAAGCATACAAAGAAGCAGCAGACTCACCTACCGAAATCATCGGACAATTCCAAAATAACAATGTCATGATGACAAACGGTGTCATTTGTCTAGAAGATAGGGAACGAGCTCGAGAGATCGCAAAAGCTCGGGGGCGAGGATATCTCGTGACAATGGTCAACCTTTACCATGACACAATGCCAAAATCACCAGATGGAATTACGTGGCCTCATGCTCCAGCGAGCACACTGATTGAATGGAGCGACGAAATGCTGGACCAGATAATTGAAGCTGGTTACATGTTGTGCGGAAACCCTGAAGAAGTAAGTGAACAACTTGAGGCCTACCAAAGCGTCGGATGTGACCAAGTCGTATTTGGTCTTCCGATTGAAGGTATGCAACATGAAGAAATCAAAGAAATGCTAGAAATATTTGGCGATCAAGTGATTCCTGAATTTGATAAGGACCCCGTTCATTCAACAACCCGAATGAGAGAAACTGCTCAGCCTAAATTCGAAGCATTTAACAACGAACTTCCACCCGAAGTTCATGAAGTCACAGTCATTCCCGACTCATCAATTCTTCCGCTAAGCGCATAGCACAATCAAATGCCCCGCAACAGTTCAGACACCAAGGCACGGTTATTAGATCATGCCGAAAAGATGTTTGCAGAAGATGGAATCTTCGCTGTAACTAACAGACAGATAACTGAAGCCGCTGGCCAAAAAAACGAATCAGCATTGAACTATCACTTTGGAACACGCAATGAACTTATAATCACGTTATTGACGAGAAGAGGCATGAAACTTGATCAAATTCGCGGTGAATTGTTGGCTCATCTTGGCGATAATCCAACAGCGCGAGAACTCGTCCAATTACTGGTTGAAGTGTACGCAAGTTGCCTTCACACCAAGAGCGGATGCGATTACCTGCGCATCGTAGATCAGTTACGAGGCTGGATGACAGATTGGGAATTTATTTCTTCGCTAGAAGATGACGATATTAACGAGCATCTAAAAGGTATTTTAGGGTTACTCCAAAAAGAGACCGACAGTCAACGGGTACTTGGAATGATCATGCTGATGACCGCACTAACTGCAAGTCGAGCGCAACTCGTTTCCGACAATCGGCAACTTCCTAACTCGCACGAAGAATATGTTGAGACGCTCACTGACATGCTCACCGGAGTTTTACTCGGACCTTCATCATAATATTGAGCTATTCTCCGATGAAGGGGGAATATGAAACTCGCACTTGGACTAGAGGTTTATAACAAACCAGTATTAGATATCCCAATTGAGGCGATAGTAACCGCAGAACGTTACGGTTATCACTCAGTTTGGACAGCTGAGGCGTACGGATCCGATGCGCTCTCAACCCTCGCATATCTCGCTGGAAAAACAACAACGATAAAGTTGGGAACAGCAGTCGTTCAGGTTGCTGCACGAACACCAGCATCAACAGCCATGGCCGCAATGACAATTGATGCTCTTGCCGGAGGGGATAGAACCATCATCGGTCTGGGAGTTTCAGGCCCCCAAATTGTTGAAGGCTGGTACGGGCAACCCTGGGGAAGCCCCCATCACTGGTTAAGAGACTACGTCTCCATCATGAGAAAAATCTTTGCCCGTCAAGAACCCGTGACACACATAGGCAAACAACTAAACCTGCCATACACCGACGATGGGTCCATTAATGAAGGTAAAGCACTTAAATCTATCCTCCACCCTGTCGGCAATATAGAGATTTGGGTCGCTTCCGGTGCTCCACTGAACACAGCTTTAGCTGCCGAAGTAGCTGATGGATGGCTCCCAATGGGTTACGGACTTGACGGCTGGGACATACACGGACCCAATTTAGAAAAGGGTTTTCAAAAGCGAAAAGAAAACGCCGTGTCTCGAGAGAATTTCCAATTATTTACAAATCTCAGCGTGGAAATAACAGATGACATTCAAGGCGCAATAAATCGGCGTAAACCCCAGACAGCAATGTACGTCGGAGGAATGGGAAGTGAGAAAAACAATTACCACAGAGATTCAATGGCCAGAAGAGGATTTCCTGAAGCAGCCCAAAAGATTCAGGATTGCTGGCTAAGTGGAGATAAGGAAGGAGCGATGCTTGCAGTACCAGATGAATACATCGACCAAAGTGGCCTCATAGGCCCAGTAGAGAGAATACGTGAACGCTTTACTTCACTCGTTCCAAATGGAGCAACAGGACTGATTATACGAACAACTGATACATCAACAATTGAGTTAATCGCAGAAATAACCGAATCCGAATACGGACTTGACTAATCATGATCATTCACAAGTCGAAGCACAGACCAACGTTGAAAAGGAGCAAAGAATGCCCGAAGCAGTAAATGGAACAACAAGAATCTACTATGACACGAAAGGCGATAGAAATGATCCGTCGATCCTACTTATCAATGGTTACACCCAACCTATGACCTCATTTATGGATGGTTTCTGTCAGCTTCTTGTCGACGCTGGCTACCACGTAATCAGATTCGATAATCGAGATGTCGGTCTAACTTCAAAAACACAAGGCGACCCGCCGGATCTTCAAGGAATCATCACCGCAGTCATGGCAAATCAAACCCCTCCACAGGTTCCATACACTCTTGAAGATATGGCAGCAGACGCATTCGCTGTTCTTGATGCTGCCAGCATTTCTTCAGCGCACATCGTTGGGGTTTCAATGGGAGGATACATCGCTCAAACTATGGCGATCACTAACCCCAAACGACTGGAATCAATGACTTCGATTATGTCAACAACCGGGGCGCCCGGAGTGGGAATAGCAACTCCTGAAGTAGGAACCAATTTAAGGTCACCGCTAGGAATAGACACAAAAGAAGAAGCAGTGGAATGGTCACTGCATAATTATCGTCTGTTCGCTGGTCCTTTATTTGACGAAGAGGCTCATAAAAGTCTCGCCGCATCAAACTATGAACGAAATTGGAATCCCTTAGTCACTGTTTTTCAACTTGCAGCTATGCTCACAGGACGAGACCGAACAGAAGATCTCCAGTCAATAGAAGTCCCAACCTTAGTCATTCACGGAGCAAAGGACACTCTCGTACAGGTAGACGGTGGTCAGGCAACTGCGGCGGCGATCAATAATTCTCGTTTAGTAATATTTGATGAAATGGGACATGAGATGCCCGAAATACTATGGTGTGACATCACAACAGAAATTCTTAATCATGTAAGGGCGACTGAAAGCGCCTGAAAGAAGGAAAAATGGCAGAGCAACCAGATAGTTATGAAGATCTCACCCAGTGTGGGCTAGATGAAGGTATTGAGGCAGAGTTGCTTCAAACACAACGAGAATGCACATTCATGTGGACAAACAAAAAAGGCGAGGCTTTTGGGGTAATCATGTCGTTCCTGCCAAAAGATGGAAAATTATGGCTAACATGCGCCGAGAGAAGAGCCAGAGTGCCTGCCCTTAGGCGTTTCCCACGAGCTTCAGTTTGTGTCAACAGCACAGGGACCGTGTTAGGAACTGGGAAAACGGTTACCTATAAAGGCGACTGTGTCATACATACGGGAAGAGACGTGAAAGACTGGTTCTATCCTGAATTTGCTAGTCACCTTCGTCCAGAACCCAAAGCAGCTCAGGTCTTTCAGGACTTCCTTGATTCGCCTGAACGAGTCGTCATAGAATTTACACCAGATTACAAATTATCGTTCGATAGCTCAATCATGTGGGCACGTTCACCTGAAGCAGCCAGCAACAAAGATGATCCACGAAATCAGACGGAAACCTGATTAGAACCCCCGCCAGTAAGGATCTCGTCGTTCTCGGAAACTATTCACACCTTCTTGCGCGTCCATAGTCCCATTATTAAGTTCAACCGCCCAACTTTCTTCTTCAGTAATTGTGCGACGATCAACATCCAAGGATCTGTTAACCAGCCATTTAGTAAACATATGTGCCTTGGTTGGACCAGTAGCCAGACGGACCGCCCATTCCATCACAGAGGGAATCAATTCCTCACTCGGAACAACTTTGTTACATAACCCCAATTCAAGGGCATAATCTGCAGGGATATCGTCAGCAAAGAACATCAGTTCTTTCGTCTTCATAGGACCAATGAGTCTAGGGAGGATCCACGTTCCCATTGCATCTGGAACTAGGCCTCTGCGTGCGAAAACCTCAATGAACTTTGCATGATCAGCCATCATGACCAAGTCGCACATCAGCGCAAGGTGAACACCCATACCAGCTGCAGTACCATTGACAGCAGCGATCACGGGTAATTCACAATCAAGAATAGATGACATAAGAGGATGCTGCCCACGTAACATCATTCGCCTTGGCTCACCAACCGCCAATGCAGGAGCATCATCTGGACGCTGAGCATATTCACGGCCCACTGAGATATCTGCTCCTGGGCAAAAGAGCTTTTGCCCAGTCGCTGTTAGAACTACAGCTCGGGCATCAAACTGACCATTTAATGATTCAAATAATCCTGTCATCCGGTCACGCATACCCGGAGACATTGCGTTTCCCTTATCTGGATTATTGATCGTGATCCACGCAACTTGGTCAACAATCTCAAACTGAACTTTCTCGCTGAGATCTTCCTCGTATGACATACTTTCAATCTACCCGAAATGATTTAATCCATACAATGACGCTCAAGAAAGAAAGTTCTAATGGGGACCATAATCTCAGGTTACAAACGAGGGTTAAACGCTAAATAGATCTGCATTCCCTAAATGTTTCTATTAAGGCAATATTAAAGTACGCTCCAAATGTGTTTAAAGCAGTGATCTTTGACGTAGCTGGAGTCTTAACAGAAGGTCTAGGTGCAATTCTCCTTGAAGCAGCTGCCGGAATTGAAGGGGACCTGGACCAATTAGCTGAAGCTCTAATCCCAGTTTTCATGGGTGAAGGCGACTCTGACGTTGCTGGGCATAGGTTAGAACGTGGTGAAATAACTTTGGATTTCTTTCTATCATCTCTCGGCGACGTCGAGAAAGAAGCATGGGCGATTCTGCACCCAGACTCAAAGAAATTCTTTGGGGATAGTCTTCAGCCAAAACCAGAAATGCATGATTTTGTTACTGAGATAAAGAAAGGTGGCTTTAAGACAGGATTGATTTCAAATAATGTCAAAGAATGGCAACCGGCTTGGGATAAGGTAATTCCCCCCCGAGATCTTTTTGACGCCACAATCTTTTCGTCGGAGGTTGGCTGCAGGAAACCAAACTCAGAAATCTTTAATATCGCACTCCAAGAACTAGATGTTCAACCTCACGAAGCTATTTTTCTTGATGACTTTCCTGCAATGGCTCAAGGAGCCCGAGACGCAGGTCTACATGCAATCGATGTCCACGATCACGGCCTCGCAATACAAGAGACAAGAGCTTTGCTGCAAATATAAAAGCCAACTTTTCCAGCCACTGAAACTCTCGTATGGTTTGAGCAAAGCGAGGTAGAAATGACTGAACGGTACTACGTAACAGATTCTGATCTTTCGGAACAATACACGTTATATACGAGAGCTAATGTTGGAGAAGTATTCCCCGACCCCGTAACACCTTTAACGAGCAGTACGGGCCTTTATCAAGCTGAGCTTGGTTGGCGGGATGCCTGGGAGCGTATGGGAGCATTCACGCATGAAGAGTTTCCGCAAGATACATTCGCTCAACTTGGAGTCGTCGGCGGGTATTGCTACCTTAATGCGTCACTAATTCGACTATTTGGTGTTCGCGCACCTGGACTGTCATGGGAAGATATGGATGAACAATTCTTCGGGGCAATGCCTGGAGTACCTCCCTATCAACAACGCGCCGGAGATGAAGACCTAGCGAAAACCCAGAAAATAGGTGAAACATTCCAATGGGCCCTCAGCCACACAAAATTAGAAGACCTTCAAGAACTAACAGAAAGCAAAAGCGCTACAAAAAAACTTAGAGATGATCGACCTGATTTCTCAAAATACTCAAACGCAGAATTATTCGACCAATACCTGCAACTGCTGAAACTCCACCGAAAATATTTTAGCCAACACATCTTTACGACATACATGGCAACAGTGCCAGTTGGAATTATTTCTGGTGTTGCAAATGCGGTAGGTCGCCCCGACTTACTCTTACCTATCATCGCAGGCTTTGGAGAAGTTGATTCCGCTGAACCATCTCATGCGATGTGGGATATGGGTCGACTAGTGCGCAGCAATGATGACTTAACGGCCGAGTTTGAAAAGGGCATCACAGGTTTGATAGATCGCCTATTACAAAGCGAATCACCTGAAGCCAGCGAATTTTTAAAGGCGTTTGAATATTTCATATACGAATACGGATCGCGAGGACCAAATGAATGGGAAGCGCGCTCGCCTTCATGGGAAACACGACCTGAATTAGCACTTAATGCGATTGACAGAATGCGTTTAGCTGGCGACGAACTTGCCCCCAAAACTCAAAACGCTGAGCGGGCTATACAACGTGAACAAGCAGCTACAGAGCTACTTTCACTGGTAGAGACTGATCCAGAGGTGCACGGAGAACTCGCAGTTGGCATTGCAGCCTCTGCAGCATGGCTACCAGCACGAGAACGAACAAAAACGAATAACATCCGACTTATTCATGAAATGCGAATGATTATGCGGGCAATAGGGGCACGCATGGTTGAGAAAAATGCATTCGATGAAATAGAAGACTTTGGCTTCGTAACCGAAGAAGAATACGCATCATTATTTGAGGAACCTACTTCCATGCTGAACGTTATTCGGTCAAGGCGCGATGAGTATTACAAATTACTGGAACGTGAAGCGCAGTTCTTATTTGATGGACAAGCCGACCATCCGGATACATGGCGTAGGCGTGACGCAGTTTCAGAAGACGTACTAGCAGAAGGTGAAGCGCTTCAAGGGATGCCGGGATGTACAGGATCAGCTGAAGGAACGGCTCGAGTCATCCTTGACAGCAACGACCCAACGTCACTTCAACCAGGAGATATCCTCGTGGCGCCCCTAACTGATCCATCATGGACTCCTTTATTCGTTCCGGCAGCCGCAGTTGTCGTAGACGTGGGAGCTCCGCTTTCACATGCAATAATTGTCAGTAGAGAGCTGGGAATTCCGTGTGTAGTGTCAGCTACAGACGCCACACGCAGAATTCCAGACGGTGCGCGCATCAATGTCAATGGCGATACTGGAGTAATTACTGTCCTAGAAGTGTGAATTATCTAGGAATATCACTCCACGGAACATCTTTATCTACGCGAACATCTCCCGGAAGTCCTAAAACTCTTTCGCCGAGTATATTCCGCATGATTTCACTGGTGCCACCCTCAATGGTGTTCGCTCGCGAGCGTAAGAATTGGCCACTGATAGCCCCCGAATTGTGAGCTTCTTCGCTTCGGATCATTGGATAGCCGTTGGCATGCAACATGCCCTCCGCTCCTTCAAGTTCAATGCATAATTCAAAGATTTTTTGATTTAATTCTGCGCTAAATAGTTTTCCTATTGAACCGCCAGGACCAGCATCACCGCTTTTAGCCATGACTTTGGCTCTTTGGTTCGTTAATCTCAAAATCTCTGCTTTACCCCAGAGATCCGCTACTCGATCACGCATTACTCGTTTCTCAATCTCTGTGAGGTCATCTTTCTTTGTATTCCAAAGGTTCATTAAACTACGAATTGGGCCACCACCCTTTCCGCCACTACCACCACCGAGGGCAACTCGTTCATTCATCAAGGTAGTGATAGCGACGCGCCAACCATCTCCCTCGTCACCCAGTCTTTGGTCATCAGGGACACGAACATCAGTCAAGAAAACCTCATTAAATTCAGCCTCACCAGTTATCTGATAAAGAGGACGCACTTCAACGCCAGGTGCGTGCATATCAAGAATAAAATAAGACAAACCTTTGTGTTTTGGAGCATCCGGATTGGTTCTTGTGAGTAACATGCCGAAATTTGAATGATGCGCAAGAGTTGTCCAGACCTTCTGGCCATTGACTATCCATTCATCGCCGTCGCGAATAGCTTTGCTAGGTATACCGGCAACATCTGATCCGTGCGTCGGTTCAGAAAAGAGTTGACACCAAATATCCTCACCGGTGAAGATCTTCTTGAGATGCTTTTGATGCATTTCCTCAGTTCCATGATTAAGAACAACCGCAGCTCCCATCCCTATACCGATCGGGTTCACAAGAAGGTCATGGTACGGAACTTTGGCTTCACGAAGGATCTCATCAACAATAGCTTGTTTCCCTCTACTTAGTCCCAGCCCTCCCTTGCCTTCCGGGAAATGAACTAACGCTAACCCAGCGTCAAACTGGGCGCCGCGAAAGGTAAATTGATCAACAGCGTGTGGATCAACCTCCTCAATTAGTGCTTCTGTTCTCTCTTGAAGTTCTTGATCGCTTATTGACACGAATTTCTCCGATCGTCGTCCATGGCTCGCAGTTGGCGAAAACACCTAATGGTCATTAGCATATGTAATGTCTATAAATATAGTATGGCTACGAAATGCCGTACCACGCCAAATGGTGTGTCAACTTTCATAGCAAGGAACCGTATATGCGAGAAGTAGTAATTGTTGAAGCCGTCAGAACTCCTCTTGGTAAAAGAAATGGCGGATTATCCGCCATGCACTCAATTGATTTGCTGGGCGCAGTCCAATCAGAACTATTCACACGAAGCGGAGTTGACCCCTCAGAGGTAGGACAGGTCGTTGGAGGCTGCGTTGGTCAGGTCGGCATGCAAACCATGAACGTAACCCGAAATGCATGGCTAACCTCAGGTTTACCACTTGAAGTAGCTGCTACCACTGTCGATGCACAATGTGGGTCCTCACAACAAGCTACGAATCTTGCATATGCTCTTGTAGCGGGCGGAGTAGTAGACGTAGCCGTCGGTTGTGGCGTCGAGTTAATGAGTGGCGTTCCTATGGGGGCTACAGTCCCACGAGGAGAAGCTGAAGTAGGTAAGCCAGTTAACAGAGGGTACTGGGAAAAATATGAGCTCACATCACAATTTGAAGGCGCAGAACGGATTGCCAAACAATGGGGCATAAGCAGAGAAGAACTTGACGCATTCGGAAAACTTTCACAGGACAGAGCGATACAAGCCTGGGAGGAAGACCGATTTGGTTCCCAAATTCTCCCAATTGATGCACCTGATATTGGTGACGATGGACAACCGGCAGATTCCACACACACAGTTTCTCGTGACGAAGGCCTGAGAGAGACGACGATTGAAGCATTAGCTGGGCTTCGAACAAATATGCCTGATGGTGTCCACACAGCTGGAACATCCTCACAAATTTCAGATGGAGCAGGTGCAGTCCTTCTCATGACAAGAGAAAAAGCCGACGAACTCGGCGTTAAGCCAATGGCTACAATCATTGACTCATGTCTTGTAGGATCAGACCCAGTGTTGATGCTCACGGGACCCATATATGCAACGCAGAAGCTGCTTGCAGATAACGGACTTCAAATGAGTGACATAGATGTCGTAGAAATAAATGAAGCATTCGCTTCCGTTGTGCTTGCATGGGAGAAAGAACTTAACCCAGATATGGCAACAGTGAATCCAAACGGTGGAGCAATCGCTATAGGTCACCCCTTAGGAGGAACAGGCGCAATACTTCTAACGAAAGCAGTCCACGAGCTTCACCGATCCGATAAAGAGCACGCAATTGTGACCATGTGCTGTGGTGGAGGTCTAGGCACCGGTACTTTAATCAAGCGATTATAAAGACCGTATGGAAGATACCTCCCCTAAATTAACTGCACCGCCCTGGGCTCCAATTGAATGGAGCATTATGAGAGCGGCTCGTGAGATACGACGATCTTTTGATGAGGTCTTCAAGGAATTTGACCTGAACCTCTCAGGAGTAGCACTGATGGCTCTAATTGTTGAGCATGGCCCTTTGTCACAAACCAAACTCGGCGCGTCCTTACAAATGGGAAGAGCCTCCGCAGGAGCTCTTGTTGATGACTTAGAAAAAAGAGGGCTTGTGCAACGCCAAGAAGACCCATCTGACAAACGGGTATGGTTAGTGGCGCTAACAAATGAAGGAAGAGCTTTGGCTAGTGAAATAGATCAAAGGCATCGAAAAGTTCGGGAATGTTATCCAAATGTTTCTAATGAAAAGGATCGGTCGTCTATTACCAGAGTCCTTGACCTCATAACAGATAACCTTCAGCGAGAACGAGAAAAAAATTCAAATTAATAAAGGAGAATAACTAATGGACTTAACAGGGGCATCAGCTGTCATTACCGGTGGAGCATCCGGAATCGGCGAAGCAAGCGCAAGAAACCTAGCCGGCCTTGGAGCACGCTGCGTCATCGTTGACCTGCAGGACGAAAAAGGAGAAGCAGTCGCTAAAGAGCTAGGAGGCTTATATGTAAAGGCCGATGTAGCTGATGAGGAACAAGTTCAAGCTGCAATGGACGCCGCCATGGAAATGGGCCCTTTACGGGCATTAGTAAATGGTGCTGGGATCGGAAGCGCTTCTCGGACAGTAGACCGAAATGGCGACCCTATGCCCTTAGCGCAATTTGAGTTCGTAATTCGCGTGAATCTCATAGGTACGTTCAACTGCATCCGACTCGGAGCAGCTTCCATGGCTAAAACAGATCCACTTGATAGTGATGGCCAGCGAGGAGCCATAGTAAACATGGCTTCAGTTGCTGCGTTTGATGGGCAAACAGGTCAAAACGCCTATTCAGCTTCCAAAGGAGGCGTTGTAGGAATGACTCTCCCGATAGCACGCGATCTGGTGCCGCTAGGGATCAGGATAAACACAATTGCTCCTGGACTCATCGATACACCAATCTACGGAGAGGGAGAAGCGTCAGACCAATTTAAAGCGCATCTCGGGCAGAGCGTTCTATTTCCCAAGAGACTCGGGTACACCAGCGAACTCGCATCAATGGTCACTGAATGTATAACAAATGATTACATGAATGGTGAGACTATCAGAGTAGACGGCGGCGTTCGCCTTCCACCAAAATAAGGAGTAAGAATGACAGAAAACAGCGCAGTCCTCACAGAAACGAGAGGCAGAGTTCTCTTAATTACACTTAACCGTCCTGAAGCAATGAATGCGATCAACACGGATCTTGCTCAAGGCCTTCTTGCAGCAGTTGAGGAACTTGATTCAAATGATGGACTAACTGCAGGCGTATTGACCGGAAACGGGAGAGGATTCTGCTCGGGAATGGACCTTAAAGCTTTCGCAGCAGGAGGGCCGCCAAAGGGGTTTGACCAATTTCTTGAAATAGGGTCAAGGAAACCACTAATTGCAGCCATTGAAGGATTTGCTTTAGCAGGTGGCCTTGAAGTTGCACTAACCTGCGATCTGCTAGTCGCAGCTAAAGATGCAAAAATAGGAATCAGAGAGGTCAAAGTCGGTTTATTCGCAGCGGGAGGAGCTTTGCTTCGATTACCTCGAAGGTTGCCGTACTCGGTAGCTATGGAGATGGCGTTAACTGGTCAACCCATAACATCTGACGAAGCGAAAAACTATGGATTAGTTTCACGAGTTACAGATAACGGAGGAACCATCGATGCCGCTCTAGAGCTAGCTGAACAGATAGCAGAGAATGCGCCACTAGCTGTTGCAGCTTCGAAAGCCTTAATACAAGCACAGCAAGGCATAACAGAAGAGGAGTTTTGGGAACTCCAAAAACCTCACATGGTAAAGGTCTTCACTTCAAACGATGCAAAGGAAGGTCCAGCGTCCTTTGCCGAAAAGCGCTCACCCAACTGGTCAGGAACGTAGAGGCAAAATTCCTCAACCAAAGGAGAAAACATGAAACTAGCAATGTTGCTTCCGTACTCAAATAGGTTTTCGGAGGCAGTTGACCGAGTCGTCCAACTCGAAAAAGCCGGACTCGACTTAATCTATGTACCCGAAGCATATGCGGCCGATGCAGTTTCAGCCATGGGATACCTAGCGGCGAAAACAGACACCGTGCAAATAGGGTCAGGAATTCTTCCAATATATAGTCGGACACCAACGCTATTAGCAATGACCGCTGTAGGCATGGATGAAATATCAAATGGCCGATTTGTTCTGGGCCTTGGGGCTTCAGGACCACAGGTTATAGAAGGCTTTCATGGAATTCCATACAAGGCCCCGCTGGGCCACACCAGAGAGGCAATCGAGATATGCAGGAAGGTATGGAAGCGAGAGGAGAAGCTAACATACGACGGTAAGTACTACACGCTTCCTCTTCCAGAAGACCAAGGAACTGGATTGGGCAAACCTCTAAAAATCATCACCCATCCGCTGCGCCCAAACATTCCTATACACATAGCCTCATTAGGTCCAAAAAATGTGGAGCTCACAGCTGAACTTGCTGAAGGCTGGCTACCGACACTATTCATGCCCGATAAAGC
>ENA-OSEY01000932-OSEY01000932.1-marine-metagenome-genome-assembly--contig:-NODE-932-length-20680-cov-3.287240_pt1 | contig 20680 bp, 20 predicted proteins | sample MGYA00248465_ERZ534230 | MGnify/ENA primary metagenome ERZ534230 (study PRJEB26409, sample SAMN06344110) | marine metagenome | isolation source: Sea water from surface | place: Atlantic Ocean:Southern...
TGAAAAGCGGGGGCTTGAAAAAGAAAACCAGGAGATGCGTAAACAGAATGCGGGAGCGAACGCTGGAAACCTCCTCGAAGAAGCAGAGTTGATCGGAGATGTCCATGTCCTTGCGAGGCAGGTTGAAGTTCAATCCATGGACGAGTTCAGAAGTATGGCAGATTCTCTAAGAAAACAGCTAAATAATGGCGTTGCCTGGCTTTCAGCAGAAATTGATGGAAAGAGTTCTCTGCTGTGTGTTGTCTCGGATCCTTTGCTCGAGCGCGGGCTGAAAGCCGGTGAGCTCGTCAATGCGGTAGCTTCTCTGGCAGAAGGCAAAGGGGGCGGTAAACCCCACATGGCCCAGGCTGGGATCAAGGCACCTCAACTGCTGCCCCAGGCTTTAAACCAGGCTCCGGATCTCCTGAGACAAAAACTGGGGCTCTGAACCTCATCATTTCCTAAGATGGGTTACGAACTTTTTGTCGGGAAACGCTATCTGCTTTCCCCCCGCAGTGATCGTTCGATTTCGATGATCACCTGGATCTCCATTGGCGGAGTTGCCCTCGGGGTCATTGCCCTGATTGTGTCCACCTCCGTGATGAACGGTTTCCGCAGTAATCTCCGTGATGCAGTCACCGGTTCGCTGCCGCATATCACGCTCTTTTCCTGGGATGAGGAAATCGAAGCCTACAACTCCCTCAAGAAAAAAGTGTTGGAACATCCGGAAGTCGTTGCTGCTTCTCCCTATGTTTACAAACAGGCTTTGATTACCGGCAAGAAAAAACCGAAGGGTGCACTTTTGAGGGGGATTGACCCCCAACAGGAACCCTCGGTAACCCGGATCAGTTCCTATCTTCGTGAATCAATCTATTCACTTGGTCCCCTGGAAGAAGAGGAACAGCGTCGTTTGGCAGATTCAATTCTAGAACGACTTTCTCATCCAAAAGCTAGAGCGGAAAAGATTCCTGATGGCATCATCCTGGGTGCCAGCCTTGCTCAGCAGTTGGATGTCAGGATTGGAGATACGGTCAAGGTGATTTCCTCCGAACAGCGGATGACTCCAATTGGCGATGTCCCGAGGGTCAAAAAACTGGAAGTGATCGGTATTTTCGAATCGGGTATTTCCGGATACGACGAAGTGTTGGCATTCGCCGACTACCGGCTCGTTCAAAAAATCTTCCGCATGGGAAAAGAGGTCTCCGGACTCGGAGTGAGTATCCGGGACCCGGAAGCTGCCTCCGAGATGGCCTCAGAACTCCAGCAACTTGCTACCGGCTTCCTCAGCAGCAATTGGGCAGACGAAAACAAAAGTCTGTTTCAGGTGATGAAACTTGAGAAAATAGGACTCTTTCTGATTTTAACCCTGATCATTGTTGTGGCTGCATTCAATATCATCAGTTCGCTGATCATGCTCGTTGCAGAAAAATCAAAGGAGATCGCCATCCTCAAGTCGCTGGGCGCAACCGATGGAAGTGTCCGCAGAATCTTCGTCTTTCAGGGAGTGGTGATCGGACTTACCGGAACAGTTGTCGGCGTGATCCTGGGGCTGGCTTTATGCTGGGTTCTGGGAACCTTTAACATCATTGATATTCCTCCAGGAGTCTATCCGGGAGGGAACCGTATCCCGGTCTTGATCGATTGGTATGATGTCGGCCTGACCACGATCTGTTCATTTCTCATCTGTATGTTGGTCACCATCTACCCTTCCAGCAAGGCAGCACGGATGAATCCGGTCGATCCATTACGCTATGAATGATTGTGTTTTGAGCTTTAAAGAACTTGATCCTTTTCATACAAAGGACTAAATTATTCGGTTGACTCTTTGCCCCGGAGTACAGAAAGAATCCCTCTCTGGAGAGAACAATGACTTATGTAGTGACGGAAAACTGTGACGGATGCAAATACACGGACTGTGTTGAAGTTTGCCCCGTCGAGGCCTTTCACGAAGGGCCAACCATGCTTTACATTAACCCGGAAACCTGTATTGACTGCAATGCCTGCGTCGAGGAATGTCCGGTAGAAGCAATTTACGCGGACGTTGATGTACCTGATCAATGGGAAAAATACACAGCGATGAATGAAGAGATGTGTAACGAATACCCGGTCATCATAGAAAAAACGGATCCCCTGCCGGGTGCAAAAACCCTGGAGGAAATCCGTGCCGCATCCGGAGATTGAGCAAAACGTTCAGGAATTAATTTTTCCGGTTGAGAATCTTCCAGAGCAGGAGCCTCAAAATTTTGAGGGAAAACTTGGCCTAAGCCAATGCCCGCGCTTGCTGGAATTGGCGGAAGATTCCGAACTTGAACTCGAGTATCAGTTTTCGCTGAAACGTGATTCACGCAAGGTCCTGATTGACGGTGAGTTCAAGGGACAGTTCAAACTGAATTGCGACCGCTGTCTGGGAACGATTGCATACCAACCGGAAGAGAGTTTTTCCATCCGCCTTCAGCCTTCAGAAGATCGCCCAAGACCTGCTGAAGAAACCTTATTGACCCTGGAGGAGTTGGAATGGGATGTTTATGATCAGTCGTCACTCAATCTGGCTGAATTGATCGAGGAACAGGTGTTGATATCGATACCTGAAAAAAAGCTTTGCTCCACTTCATGCAAGGGATTGTGTCAGAGATGTGGAGTGAACTTGAACACGCAGAGTTGTCTCTGCAACGAGGAAATTGAGGATCATCCTTTTGCCGTTTTGAAAGGCATCGGGAGTGAATTCGAAAACTTCCAGAAATAAACTGAAATGGCAGTACCAAAATATAAAACTTCCCGAAGCAAGCGGGATCATCGACGGGGTCATATCAAACTTGCGGCTCCAGCCTTATCAACCTGTTCCAACTGTGGAGCACTCATCCGACCTCACCGGGTTTGCCCGGAATGTGGATATTTCAAGGGTGTTCAGGTTGTTGAAACAGAAGATTATTGATCCTTATCACTTTTCCTCCTGATGCCTGGAGGTCCGTATGGTGATTGCCGTGGACGCCATGGGCGGGGATATCCCTGTTCATGCCCCTGTGGAAGCCGCCGTCAGGGCAGCAAATGATTTCGAACAGGAAATCATTCTGGTCGGAAACCGTGACCAAGTGGTTACTGAGCTCGACAAGCATACCTTCCCCAAAAAACTGATCGAAGTCGTCCATTCCAGCGAAACCGTTGGGATGGATGAATCGCCTGCACTTTCTCTCCGTCAGAAAAAAGATTCTTCCATACGGGTCGCGGTTAATCTTCTCCAGGAGGAAAAGGTTGATGCGGTTGTCAGTGCCGGAAACACCGGTGCCTCCATGGCAACAGCGAAGTTTGTACTGAAATTGATTTCAGACATTGAACGGCCTGCCATTGGCACGCTGATGCCTTCGGTCAATCGTAATCATCCATTCGTATTGCTGGATATTGGTGCGAATATCGACTGTAAACCATCCTACCTTTTCCAGTTTGCCCTGATGGGAGATGCCTATGCCAGAACGATGCTCAAACTTGAAAATCCCCGGGTGGCTCTGCTCAACAATGGTGAAGAAGAAGGGAAAGGAAACCAGATCGTCCAGGATGCATTCAAACTGCTGGAGCGCAGTACCCTCAATTTTTTGGGAAATATAGAAGGGAAGGCGATGTTCCAGGATCAGGTCGACATCGTTGTCTGCGACGGCTTTGTGGGGAACATCGCGCTTAAGGTGGCAGAAGGAACGTTTGATTTTGTGAGAAGTGTCCTGAAACAGGAAATTCAGAACTCATGGCTGGCGCAAATCGGGTCTCTTGCCATGCGTGCTCCGTTTCAGTCGCTGAAAGACAGGGCCGATTACTCGGAAGTCGGAGGAGCCCCCCTTCTTGGGATAAACGGAGTGGTCATCATCTGTCATGGGAATTCGAAACCCCATACCATCCGCAACGCCATCCTTCATGCCAGACAATGTGCCGAGCTGAATCTCAACGACACCATCTCCCGGGAAGTTTCAGAAAATCTCAGTCTGCTCCAAGAGGGAGTAACTGATTCAACTTCCTGAAGAGTACCTCAACAATTCAGTTGTTGCTTTGAAAATCAGCGATTTTTGAAGTGATAAACGCTTCACAGGCATCCCAGGGCATTTCTTTTTTCTTCATGGTTTCATAAAGGGCCAGAATGATCTGGAACTCCTCCATTTTTGAAAGTCCGCTTTTTGACGAGGGAGGAAGCAACTTGTGCATCAACAAACTGATGGTGTAGACGGTTTCCTCATATTTGCTGGCCGTCAAAGTTTTTTCATAATAATCCTGGAACATGTAGCAGAAGAGAAACAGGCCATCATCATCGAGGTCGTCCAGCCATTGCCAGCGATCACCCTGAAATTCCTCCAATTCCATAAGCTTGTGGGCCTGCTCCACAACCCTTTGATAATATTCATCGGTTAATACCTCATCTCCGGTAACGGATGCACCAGATGATGCTTTTTGAGTCATTTAAAACTGAAGGTTTGGTCCAACTCCGGAAGAATGGGTCTTCTGCCAGGCCGATTGAATTTTAAAATGAATCCTATCAGGGATTTGAATTGGGATGAGAAAAAGGGCCGAATTGAAGACAGTTCAATCCTTCAATTCAACCCCCTATTCTTTCAGGGATGAGAGAAGTTTTAACTATTGAAAGTAGGGATTCGTTCCGCCCGCATGATCGGTCGCGTCATAGACGTTACTGATTTCAGGAATGCTTTCCTTGAGCATTACTTCAATCCCTTGTTTGAGAGTCACATCAATCTGACCACAACCCTGGCACCCACCACCAAACTGGAGGTAGACATCGGTTTTTTCAATCGCATGGATGCTGACCACACCGCCATGGGCGGCGACCATCGGATTGACCTGGTCGACCAAAAGCTGCTGTACCTGGTCTTCGATGCTGCCGGATAGTTTGGTGATCGACATTTGGGGATTTCTTGCCTCCAGTTCTTCCTCTTCGTTGATGATCAACTCTGTGCCCTCGAGAAAGGGGATGCTTTGACTTGAAATACGGATTCGAATTCCGTCTTTATCAAGATGGATGAAACCTTCTCCTTTTTCAGGCACTTGAATCAGGTCCAGACTGTAAATCCCCTTGAGCGGTGATTTCACCTCGACATTCATCTCAACCCCCCAAAGTTCGGGATTTGCATTCAGTTGAGACTGGATTTTTTCCCGGGCCTCATCCCGGATGACCACATAGGATTCATCAATCTGATTGAAGAGGGAAAGGTAGGAATCAACATAAAAGAAAGTGTCGAAACCATTGTCGTAGAGGATTTCAGCAGCAGTCAGCACCTCACCGTTTTCTCCGCCATAAAGCAGAATGTCTCCGGAAAAGGGCATCTGATAAATTGAATTCTCAAAATGCTCGATGGGCAGATTATGCGAACCCGGCAGATGGGAGAGTTCATAATCGTTGGCGCTTCTCAGATCAAACACATACGGCCTGCGTGAGGTTCGTCTTTTTTCAAAAAATTCTTTCGGGTTCAGCCGGTAATCTTCGGCCTTGAACTCGTCATTATCAGAAAGATCAGTAAACTTAAACATGGCCGGAATCCTTTACGAGAAGTGTTTTTTGGTGAAGATTGTTATATTGAATTTCAAAAATTTTAAATCATCGCTCTAAGGCTGTCAAACCAGGCAGCCCTGGACTTCTTAAGAATAAAAATGATGGCAACGTTTAAAACATTAAAAGGAATGCTGGATAGCGGCTCACCCTGGGTCGTGGCTCATCGTGGAGACAGTCGATTCTGTCCCGAAAACACAATGTCTGCGTTTCGTTCCGCGATGGAAAAAGGAGCGGAGATGATTGAATGCGACATCCACCTGAGCCGTGACCGAGTCCCGGTAGTAATCCATGATTCTTCCCTGGACAGAACCACCAACGGTTCAGGAAACATTGTTGAGAGAGATTTTAAGGAGCTTAGTCAACTGGACTGCGGAAGCTGGTTTTCTGAACAATTTTCTGGAGAAACGCTGCCTAAGCTTGAACAACTGCTGGAAGAAGCCTCAGGAAAAATCCTGCTCAACCTGGAAATCAAATCCAAAGCGGTTGAAAGCGAAGAGAGAACAGACGGAGTGGAATCCCAGGTTTGTGAAATGGTCCATGCATTTGGTCTTGAGGAGCAGGTGCTCGTCTCCAGTTTCCATCATCCCTGTCTGAATCGGGTACGAAAACATAAATACTCATTGCCGGTGGCACCGCTCCTGGAGCGTCCTGCATCATTTGCTGAACTTAAAGATCTAAATCAGACCTATGATTCATTTTCCATCCACACGGATGAAAAACATGTGGATCAGCAACTATTGAGAGAAATGCAGGAATCCGGAATTCCATTGTTGTGCTACACCGTCAATGATCCGGTAAGAATGAAGGAACTTTCTGAGTGGGGACTCACCGGAATCATCAGTGATGATCCCGGGTTGCTCAAGAAAACAATTTCATAAAGAAATTAGGTTTCTTGTTCAGGCGGATTGTTGAGAAAAGGTTTTGAGCTGTTCCAGTTTTTCCAAGGCACGGCCTGAATCAACAGCCTCCGAAGCAAGGCTCACTCCCTGTTTCAGATCATCGGCCAATCCTGCTACCACCAGAGCTCCTGAGGTGTTGATGAGGGCCATGTCTCTCGGAGTTCCCTGGTCCTCTCCTGAAAGAATCGCCAGAATCATCTGGGCACTTTCTTCTGCGGAATCGGTTCGGATGTCATCCAGTTTTCCGGGACGAAGTCCCATTTCCTCTGCCGTGATTGTGTATTCCCGGATGGTTCCGTCTCGAAGTTCCGAAACAAGCGTAGGAGCGGTGACAGTCAGTTCACAGAGCCCGTCTTCTCCGTGAACGGCAAGGATTCTTCGGCTTTCCAATCTATTCAGAACTTTTGTCATCTTCCCCGTTAACTGAGGTGTCGGAACTCCGATCAGCTGGTTTTTAGCTCCTGCGGGATTGGTCAATGGACCAAGCAGGTTAAAAACGGTCGGCACTCCCAGTTCTCTTCGAATCGGTCCCGCATAACGCATCGCAGGATGATGATTGACCGCGTAACAGAAGCAGAGATCGATTTCTACCAGACAACGTTCGACTTCCTCAATTCCCAGGTTGATATTCACTCCGAGGGCTTCCAATGCCTCGGCGCTCCCACTCTTGCGGGTGTTGCTTCGGTTTCCATGTTTGGCCACCTTGGCTCCGGCTGCTGCAGCAATGATCGCCGCACAGGTCGAGATGTTGAAGGTGCTGATCCCGTTTCCCCCGGTGCTGCAGGTATCGATGACATCCTCAGGCGCATTGATTTTTGAGACCCTTCCCCGCATGGCGTATGCCGCTCCGGCCATCTCTTCATCGGTGATGCCTTTGGCCTGAAGCAACACCAACAGCGCAGAAGCCTGGACGGCAACGGCATCTTCACTCATCACCCATTGAATGAGTTCTGAAGCTTCCTGAAAAGTCAGGTCTTCCCGCCCCATCAGTTTTTTCAGCAGTTCAATCATGTTGCTTTGCTAGATTGATCGGAGTTTTTTGACCATATCTTAACTGGTTTCATCCATCAAGATCATGCGTCACATATTCCTGCGATATTGTCCGCCCAGTCGGTAGAGTTCCTGAGTCACCTGTCCCAGGGAACAAACTTTCGCGCAGTCCATCAAGGCCTCAAAGGTATTTTCATCATTCAAAACAGTATTCCTCAGTTTTTTCAGTGCAGGTTCCCGCTCTGCCTGATGGAAACGATGGAACAGTTCCAGATCATTGATCTGCATGTATTTTTCATCATCGGTGGAACGAGCCAACTGGATTTCTTCAGTCTCTTCTGGAGGCTGAGGATTGAGGAAGGTGTTTACGCCCATGATCGGCATTTCTCCAGTATGCTTCAGCGTTTCATAATGCAGGGACTCTTCCTGGATCTTGTTTCGCTGGTACATGGTTTCCATCGCCCCAAGAACACCACCACGATCCGAGAGACGGATAAATTCGCTCAAGATCGCCTCTTCCACCAGATGGGTCAATTCTTCAATCACAAAACTTCCCTGAAGCGGATTCTGGTTATATGCTTGGCCCAACTCATGATTGATGATCAACTGAATCGCCAATGCCCGGCGTACCGATTCTTCTGTAGGAGTCGTGATTGCCTCGTCATAAGCATTGGTATGTAAAGAGTTACAGTTGTCATAAACCGCGTAAAGAGCCTGAAGGGTGGTGCGGATGTCGTTGAAATCGATCTCCATCGCATGCAACGAACGCCCGGAAGTCTGAATGTGGTACTTCAGTTTGCAGGATCCTTCTGATGCCTGATAAAGATCACGCAACGCGACCGCAAAAATACGCCTTGCCACTCGGCCAATCACAGCGTATTCAGGATCCATCCCGTTACTGAAGAAATAACTCAGGTTTCTGGCGAAGCCGTCGATCGAAAGTCCTCTTGCGAGGTAGTATTCGATGATGGTGAAACCGTTTGCCAGGGTGAAGGCGACCTGGGTGATCGGATTCGCTCCGGCTTCAGCGATATGGTAGCCGCTGATGCTGACCGAATAAAAATTCCTGACCCCGTTTCCAGTGAAAAATTCCTGGATGTCTCCCATCATCCGCAGCGCAAATTCCGTACTGAAAATGCAGGTATTCTGAGCCTGGTCTTCTTTGAGAATATCTGCCTGAACCGTCCCTCTGACAGAAGTCAGGGTGTGTTCACGGATGTTATGATAGATTTCTGCATCCACCGCTTCGCTTCCGGAAATCCCAAGCAATCCCAAGCCTAAGCCCTGATGGGTTTTCGGAAGTTCCATGCGGTAACCGGGAAGTTTCAGATCCTGCTGGGCATAGCGCTTTTGGAGGTTGTTTCGTACCTCATCCAACTTCCCATTTTCACGAAGGTGTTTTTCCACCTGCTGGTCGACCGCAGCATTCAGGAAAAAGGCTAAAACCGTCGGCGCAGGACCATTGATCGTCATTGAGACTGAAGTATTGGCAGTACAAAGATCGAATCCCGAATAAAGCCTTTTGGCATCATCAACGGTGCAGACCGATACTCCCGCATTACCCACTTTCCCGAAAATGTCAGGTCTCGGATGAGGGTCGGAGCCATAAAGCGTAACCGAGTCGAAGGCGGTACTGAGCCGTGTAGCGGGCTGACCTTCGGCAAGCATGTGAAAACGGAGGTTGGTCTTTTCAGCGATTCCTTCCCCGGCAAACATCCGGGTGGGGTCTTCCTGTTCTCTTTTGAACGGGAAGATCCCCGCCGTATAGGGAAACTCGCCGGGAAAATTTTCCAACCCGAGCCATTTAGTGATCTCTCCAAGATCCTCAAACCGTGGAACTGCAACTTTGGGGATCATCAGACCACTGAGGCTTTTTATCCGGTTTTCCACTTCAATGGTTTTCTGTCTGACCTGGTATTGAAAGGATTCCTTCAGGTAGAGTTCGCGCTTTCCTGAGAAATCTTCGATCTGTTTTAAAACCGTTGGGGGCAGGGTGCCCAGTTTCTTGTTGTAAAGCCTGACCACCGGAAGTGCTTCCGGGGTAATGCCTGCTTCCGAAATTGGCGAAAGCGCATGCCTGGTTTTCTCACTGAGAGCTTCATCATTTCCGCAAAGCTGCGAAATGGTCCCGCGAAGTTGGTCCAAGTCACGCGCATTTTCAGAATTTTTCTGTACTTCGGCTTTATATGCTCGAACGGTCTCCGAAATTTGCCTGAGATAGTGTTTCCTCGAAGCAGGAATCAACTCATGGGTTTGGGAAACGGAATGGGAAACACTCGATTTCCTGGTCCAGTCAACAAGTTCTTTTTCTTTCAACAACTCCAAGAGTCTGAAATAAAACCAGTTGGTCCCCTTGTCATTGAATCGGTTGGCAACAATGCCAAAAACCGGGAGGCTTTCGACGGGATCATCAAATTTCAGATGGCTGCGTCGATACTGTTTGCGAACCGCATCCAGTGCGTCCTCGGCCCCAGGTTTATCAAACTTGTTGATCACGATGCAGTCGGCATAGTCGATCATGTCGATCTTTTCCAGTTGGGTCGAGGCACCATATTCCGGGGTCATCACATAAACACTGAGATCTGCCAAATCGGTGATTTCGGTGTCACTTTGCCCAATCCCCGCCGTTTCAACAAGGATCAGGTCAAAGGATGAAGCCTTCAACAAATCCAGGATCGGCAGAAGAGATTCCGAGGTTGCCAGATGAGAACGGCGTGTGGCCAGGGAACGCATGAAAACATTGGGATGTTGAATCGCATTCATGCGCATGCGGTCTCCAAGCAGGGCACCGCCGGTTTTGCGTTTTGACGGATCCACCGAGACCACAGCAACCCTACGTTCAGGAAATTCTTCGATGAACCTTCGCACCAGCTCATCGGTCAGACACGATTTCCCCGCACCTCCGGTTCCGGTCAGTCCAATCACCGGTGTTGTGGATGACTTTGGAAGCCCATCAAGGAAAGTTGAAACCTGATTCGCATCTTCATTCTGTTCCACCCATGTCAGCATCCTTGCCAATTCCGATGAATTCCTCGGATCAAAATGGTTTGGATCAGGAGTTTGCTCTCCATCCGTCAAACTGAAGTCCGACTTTTTGAGCATGTCTGCAATCATTCCCTCGAGGCCCATTTCTCGCCCATCCTCCGGGGAATAGATCCGACAGACCCCATAATCCATCAATTCTTTGATTTCCCTGGGAATGATCACTCCGCCTCCGCCGCCGAAAACCCGGATGTGCTCTGCATTGTTTTGACGGAGGAGATCGATCATGTAGCGGAAAAATTCATTATGCCCGCCCTGATAAGAACTGACGGCAATCCCCTGGACATCCTCCTGAATGGCGACTTCGACGATTTCCTCCACCCCACGGTCGTGTCCGAGATGAATTACCTCTGCTCCCATTGACTGAAGAATCCTGCGCATGATGTTGATGGCCGCATCATGTCCGTCAAAAAGGCTGGTCGCAGTGACAAAGCGGACCCGATTTTTTAAGGAAAGTGTTTTTTGGGGGAGGGGGTGGCTCATCAGTTCCTGATTTTCAATTCAAATTCCAGAGGTTTTGAGCAGATCATCACGGTTCAGTCCCAGCTTAACACCTGCGTCCAGAATCTGTTCCCAGGTATTTTCATCAATCGGAATTCCATCTCTTTCCCGTTCTTTAAGTGAAATCCTTTCAGGATCTCCTGCAATCAATACCGGGTTATCAGGATCCGCAGGCGGAGATGCTTTAACGTAATTCACCATCGCTTCAATCTCATGCTGCATGGTCGGAATTTCCAGCAATCGCGAGGGGTCAACAATGAAGGTCAGCATGTTATTGGTTATCCCGCCTTTTCGTTCATTTTCGGGCTGAATGGTGAATCCACCGCTTAGCATTCCTCCAAGCAGTTCACAGAAAAGAGCCAATCCATACCCCTTGTAGTCTCCTACAGGGGTCAAGGCACCGGGAGGGCTTTCTTTGCCTGAATCATGGTAGATGTGACTCTCCATGACTGACGGGTCACGGCTTGGTTGCCCACGGTGGTCGATGAGCCAATCTTCCGGCAGATTTTCTCCTTTGTTGAGGGCAACACGAACTTTTCCAAGAGCGATCCGGCTTGTGGCCATGTCAAGCAAAACAGGAGGCTGTTTTGCCGTTCCAGGCATGGCAATACAGACCGGATTGGTGGCAAACCTTGCGTCAGACCCACGGAAAGGTGCTACTAACGGAGGATGGTCGGTAACGTTGACAAAATGCAGGGAAACCATTCCGGCAGCAATGCTTTGCTCACCATAAGTGCCGATGCGGCCCATGTGATAAGAATTCCGAACCGTCATCAAGACAAGCCCTTTTTCTTTGCAAAGCTCCAAAGCCTGCTCCATTGCTTTTTTCACCACTGATTGACCATATCCGCGGTTGCCCTCGAACATCAGGATCGAGCCATCTTCTTTCACCTTTTCAGGTTTCTGGTTCGGGTTGAGCAATCCTTCCCCAAGCTTGTTCATATAAAGCGGCATCATTCCTACCCCATGACTGTCATGTCCGCATAAGTTGGAACGGACCAGGTGGGAAGCCACGGTATCTGCTTCTTCAGCATTGCTTCCTCCCTTTTCAAGCAGGGCAACCACCACATTTTTTAAGTTTTCGGACTGGATCAAAATCATGGAAGGATTTTAGTAAAATTGGGGAATTGAGGGAATTTCAGAACATCCACCCGGAAACAGAATTAAATGGATTTCCGGGTGAGGAATGTCGTTTTATCCCGTAAATGCCTGGAGCCCTGTTTGAGCCCTTCCCAGGATCAGGGCATGGATGTCGTGGGTCCCTTCGTAGGTATTCACCGTTTCTAGATTCATGACGTGGCGGATCACATGATATTCGTCAGAAATGCCGTTCCCCCCGTGCATGTCGCGGGCAAGCCTTGCGATGTCAAGGGCTTTGCCGCAGTTGTTACGTTTCATCAGAGAAATCACTTCAGGAGGACAATTATCCTGATCCATCATCCGTCCCATTCTCAATACTCCCTGGAGCCCAAGTGTGATCTCGGTTTGCATGTCGGCAAGTTTTTTCTGGATCAACTGATTCGCCGCCAACGGACGACCGAACTGGATCCGGTCCAGAGTGTATTGACGGGCCGCATGCCAACAGAATTCTGCTGCGCCCAGGGTCCCCCAGGCAATTCCGTAACGTGCTTTGTTGAGACAGCCAAATGGACCTTTCAATCCTGAAACATTGGGAAGCAGATTTTCCTCCGGGACAAAAACCTGGTCCATCACGATTTCACCGGTGATGGAAGCACGCAGTGACATTTTTCCGCTGATTTTGGGAGTGCTCAGACCTTCCATCTCCCTTTCCAGCAGGAATCCGCGGATCACGCCATCTTCGGTCTTGGCCCAGACCACGAACACATCGGCAATCGGGGAGTTGGTGATCCACATTTTGTTTCCGGTGAGACGGTAACCTCCTGATTCCCGGACTGCTCGGGTTTCCATGCTTCCCGGATCAGAACCGTGATCGGGTTCGGTCAGTCCGAAACACCCTGCAATCTCTCCGGTTGCCAATCTGGGGAGAAACCGTTGTTTCTGCTCTTCACTGCCATAAGCATGGATCGGGTACATCACCAGGCTGGACTGAACACTCATTGCCGAACGGTAGCCCGAATCAACCCGTTCCACTTCTCTTGCCATCAGTCCGTAACCGACATAACTGGTTTCCGATCCGCCGTATTCAGCCGGAAGGACCGAACCCAGCATCCCGATGGATCCCATCTCATTCAAAATTTCACGGTCAAAGTGTTCATTTCGGTTGGCTTCCAGGATCCGTGACGCCAGTTTTTCCTGACAGAACTCCCGGGTCGAATCCCGGATCAAACGTTCTTCTTCAGTCAACTGTTCTTCAAAAATGAACGGATCCTGCCATTGAAAAGCATTGCGGGGGATGGGTGCGGTCATGATGTTTTTCCTAAATGAATTTTAAAAAACTTTAAAGAAGGTCAGAAATATTTGCAATTTCAAAGTCTTAAGTGCCTTTTTATCCTTTATATACGTTGAAAGCGCGAAAGCCATGATATAATTTATTCTTCAACAAGTTTTAATTTTTTGAAAGCCTTGAAGAATTTGAAAAACATAGTGCTGAAATTATTGATCATAGTCGTGGGGTTTTTTGCTTACACAGCATCGGTCCACAGCCAGGATACTTTGGAACAACAGCAAAGGATCAAGGCACTGGTGGATGATCTTCGCTGCCCCACTTGCCAGGGACTCTCGGTCAAAGATTCGGAAGCGGGTTTCTCTGTCAGTATCCGAAACAAGGCAGAAGAAATGGTCCGTGAAGGATACAGTGATCAGGAAATCAGGAATTTTTTTGTGAAACGTTACGGGGAATGGATCCTTCGTACCCCTCCCAAGGAGGGTTTTAATCTGCTTCTCTGGATCCTGCCCATAGGAGCAATCCTATTCGGGATGGGGATGGTCTTGAGTAAATCCAGACGCTGGGTGGCATCAAAAGAAGAGGAAGATGAACAGGAATTACCGGAAGCCCTCAGTGAAGCCGAGGAAAATCTAATCAGGCAGGATCTTGAACGTTTCAGGCAAAGTTAAGCCTTTTGTTTTTCCTTCATCCGGAATGCATGAAAATTGTCAAAATCAATCAGGTAATCCAGCGACTGGTAGACCTTACAATCTTCAAGGTACTTGTTGTAGGCCGAACCCTCGCTGCTTTGGTAGCTTTCGATGAAGGAAGGATCAAAATCCTCCCGTTCATCAATATTGAAGGCTCTTGCAGTGGCAGCACTTGGAGAAAGCTCGAGCAAGATCCGGATATCAATCAGTTCACTGAACTGTTCCAGAAAAAGGGTCGAACCCCAAACCAGCAGAACCATTTCAGGAACCAGATAAAACGGGAACGGGGTAACTTCATACCCGGAGAGGGGGTCAGGTGTATCTTCGATCAAGACCTGTTCACCACGTGAGAAGGGATTCAGAACATGCTTGATGGTCCAATCATAAATCCATTCCGAACGCCAGTATTTGAGATGATCCTCCTGCCTGGAAAATTCCACACCAAGCAGTTCCGTAAGATCGAGCCCGGCAACAAGCAGGTTTCTCGACTCCAGCACTTCTACCAATTCTCCGACAAAAAAAGGATGCCCGCATCCTTCAGGCCCCCCGATGCCGATGGTCAGCGGCATCCTGGGAGAGTCCTCCTTCAGTTTTTCCACTGTTTCCGCGATTTCCTGGGAGGTGTTTCTGCTGGGATGAAAGACTTCCAGCAAATCCTGAAGGTTTTGAAACTGCATTCCCTGATGTTTCAGGGTTTCCTCAGTTCCTCCGCCAAAAGGGCGGTGACGTCGATGCAACTCGGATTGAATGTCCGAATCATCGGTAATCCAGAAAACCTGAGGATCGTCAAGATTGGTATTCTTTTCAAGCATTTCCAGAGACGTTCCATGAAGTACCTGGACGTTTTCATGAGACTGCCAATCCTGAACCCTGACCGTTTGAGAGATGAGCACGGTGTTGTAGGAACGATCGTCAAAAATCTTAACCATCGCCTGGAAGTTCGACCAACCCTCTTCACTGCTTATTGAATGCAAACTATTGAGGTCAAAAACGAGTCTGCTGATGGTGTTGGGATTGAATTTTTGGTTCATGCTTTCATCAAATTAAATCAACAAGGGATGCATTTATGCTGAAACGACACAATCAGCTTCGCAATACCTTTCTACGAATCCTGGATTTGTTGATTGCCTTTTCAGCCTGGGAGTTGGCCTACCTGCTCAGGTTTCACATTATCGACTGGCCCCCCGCGATTGAGATTCCCTCACATCAGGAATACCTGAAAGCTGCGGTTGTAGTGGTGATCCTTACCTTGATGGTTTTTACAGTGAGCGGTGTTTACCGACATCAGCATTCACTGAGACTTCGGATTGAGGGCTTGCTTGTGATTCGGGGCGCAGGAGGTGTTTTCATCCTGACCCTGGTGGCGGCATTTTTCTACCGTGGGTTTTCCTATTCCAGGATCCACATGCTTTATTTTGTCATTTGTTTTGTGCTGATGCTGGGGCTTACGAGATATCTGGTTCGAAGAATGATGAACTACATCCATTCCCGTGGAGCTTTTCTGGAGAGAGTACTGGTGGTGGGTGACGGGTCACAGGCAGATTTTTTGATCGAGAGGCTGAAAGAGTTAAAACCGATTGGAATTCATCTTTCGGGAAGTATTTCATTGGCGGAGCAATCTTCCGAAAATCCAGATTCAAAATTTCTTGGAAGACTTGAGGAACTCCCGCAAATCATCCAGCAGCAGCGGATTGATCAGGTATTTATCAGTCTTTCCCTCAAAGAACAGCATCGACTCGAGGAATTGAAGGACTTGCTCTCCGAACAATGGGTGGATGTTCGAATCGTGCCTGACCTCGGCAGTTTCCGGACGCTCCACACCGATGTCGAATCATTCGCAGGGATGCCTCTGGTGACACTGGTGCAAAGCCCGATGACGGGTTGGAACCAGGTGCTGAAACGTGTGCTGGATCTGGCCGGGGCCATTTTGGCATTGATCTTATTTTCACCTCTGATGTTGCTGATTGCCTTCCTGGTCAAAATCACCTCTCCCGGTCCGATTCTTTACCGACAACAACGGATGGGCCTCGATGGAAAAACGTTTTTCACGCTCAAATTCCGGTCGATGCGCCAGGATGCAGAAAAACAAACCGGAGCGGTCTGGGCCACGGAAAATGACACCCGTAGAACCACACTTGGGGTTTACTTGAGACGCTTCAACCTCGACGAACTTCCTCAATTGTTCAACGTTCTCAACGGCGAAATGAGCCTGGTTGGTCCCCGCCCCGAAAGACCGGTATTGATTGAGGAATTCAAATCCAAAATTCCAAATTACATGCTGCGCCACAAAGTGAAGGCGGGTATCACCGGATGGGCCCAAATCAACGGCTGGCGGGGAAATACTTCCCTGGAAAAAAGAATCGAGCATGACCTGTATTACATTGAACGCTGGTCGGTCTGGTTGGATCTTAAGATTCTGCTTTTGACTGTATTTAAGGGTTTTGTTGATCCCAATGCCTACTGATCTTCCTTTTGTCAATTTCCTGAGAAAAAGTGCTACTAATGGTTTTACCCTGCTCGAAACTATGCTCAGTCTGGCCGTCCTTGGGATTTTGCTGGTCCTTGCGGTACCGGATTTTTATCCAATGCTGCAACATCAGCGTTTTGAAAACTCAGCATCGGAAATCAGGGCTTTGCTTGAGGAGACTCAATCTCTGGCGTTGACCAATCAGGTCTCACATCGTGTAGGTTTTGATGCCAACGACCACAGCCTGCTCATCGAAAGAAAACAATCTGGATCCTATGCAATTCTGCAAAAAAGGCCTGTGGAAGAAGAAATGACTCTCGAAGCAACCCGCTGGCCGTCTTTCGGTCCGTTTGGCTTTGCCCAGTCCGGCACCATACTCCTTGATTCCCCTGAATTTCAGACCAGCATCGTTGTCAGCAGTGTTGGGCGAATCCGACAAACAGATCTTTTGAAGAAATAGAAACAGACTTGCTCCAATAGTGGGTTATGAAAATCACGGGGTATTTGATGCTGATGTTTTTCTTTCTGACATTGGCTTCGTGTAGTTCCTCCAAACCCAATCCTCCTCAAAAAAAACCTGAAAGCATTGTCATTCCTGTATCCATTCTTGGAAAAGAATCTGAAACCCGCAGGAAATTCCTGCAAAATACACTGAACGAGGAGTTGTCAAAACAATTCAGGATTGTTCCCCAAAAACGTTTTGAAGCGGCTCAGGAACAGGCTTTTCAGGAAATGGAATATGATCAATGCACGGAAGAACAGTGCTTTATGCTCATCCAGGAATTTTTACAGGTTCCTTACTTGTTCCATTTGGAAGTCATTGCCGAAGATAAGCTGGTCCAATTAAGCCTGAAATTTCTGGACCCGGACAAACAAAAAACCCTCACCGATACCTGTGAAGACTGTTCGACCCTTGATTTAAGCGAACGTTTGAGAGAACTCACAAACCGTTTGCTCAAGGAAAAGGATCTTTTGGAATTTGAAGTCGATGAAGATGAGAAAATGGAATCCACCAGCCATGAGGACAAGCATTCCCAAAAACAGATACCCAGGAAAGATGATGTTTCACGAAATTTTCAGATCAGTGGAATCTATGGCAATTATTCTAAAAATGATCAGAGCATTAAAAATTTATCATATGCTTTTTCCTGGAAAGGGTTTGGATTGGGGCTATCCAACTTCGAACAGAAAATGGAATCCTCAACTGGAAATCAGTACCATGTGGAGGCCAATTTTATTGATTCTTCCATATCTATTGGCAAAAAGCTGACAGGAATGGCGGGAATCGGTTGGGCTGCTTCAGGCAAAGCACAAATCGATTCCGCCCTACAAACCTATCAAAGTCAGCAAACCTATGGTTTCAGGTACTTTGGCCTGCTGGGGTATCAGTGGGAAACGTTGGAATTGATGATTGGTTACCAATATCATCAGTTGAGATACAGAGATATGACCAGTAAAAATAGTGGATTCAAACTATCGAACCCTCTATATGTTTTCGGCTGGTTGATGCTGGTTGGAATTGGGGTGGAGTTCTAGATGCTTGGATTACTTCGCTCGATTCTCATTTTGCTGTTGCTCACCCTTGTCATCCAGTCCTGCGGTTCAAGCGATACCAACCAGAATGATGTCGATTCGGAATTACCAACCGTTTCCACAGGAAATGATCTTAATCCCAACTCCTCGGGCAACGGACTCTTTGAAATCAAATCAGGTACGGTTTCTTTTCTGATACACGCCACTTCAGCTACAAATACGAAACCTCAGTTCAATTCCCTGAAAGACCCTGATGGGAATGAATTATTGACGACCCTTGGAGAGTTTGCCTGGAAATCCAATGGATACAGTAATCTCCTGGTTCCCATTTCTTCCAGCTATGACCCGAAACCCGGAATCTGGAGTTATTCTGCAACCAATTACAGCCAGCTTAAACTGGATATGCGAACCAGTGAAATTCCTGAAACTCCCACCATCAAGGTCCAACCCTATATTTCAGGATCCGACAATATCTCTTCAGCACTGAACATAATGAAGAGCATCTTTTCTACGAATGGGATTAACTTGGATGTAGAGGACACAGAAACCCTTGAGAGTAAATACTCCCAGGTAAGTTATAATTTTAATAACAGTACTACTTCTGAAATGGTTTCAAAAGGAGATGAAGACAAGGTCAACCTGTTTTTTATAACCGATTACACCGATGCCGCTTATCTTGGAAATGCTGCCGGGATTCCAGGTTCACAGGGACTCAAAGGAAGTCATAATGGTGTGCTCATAAATCTGAGTGCTCACAAAACGGGAGGAAGTTTAAATAATCAATTATTAGGTGAAACCGCCGGTCATGAAATGGGGCATTTTCTTGGACTTTTTCATCCTTCAGAAAGCGGAGGAACTCTATTTGATCCGATTGCAGACACCCCCCAATGTCCTTTATCCCAAAATTCAAACAATGACTCGAAACTCACCGCAGAAGAATGTGGACAGCAATACGGTGCAGATAATTTGATGTTTTGGGATTCCTGGGAAAATGGGAATCAGGATAATTTGACCGAGGGGCAGGTTTATGTCTTAAAACGCGCCCTGATTGCAAAATGAGAATTTAAAATGAAATCAGTTATTTTGCTTGTGTTAATTTTCATCAATACATCGCTGGTCATGGCGGTTCCCGAAACGAACAAGGTTATGCGGTTGTTGGAAGGAAGGCACTGGGAATTGCGAGAGGGACCGTTTAAACGCCTGGGTGAAGGAGCCGACCAACGACTGCGGGAGATTGCGGATAACACCTCTTTGACCAACTACCTTCGATTCCGGGCACTCATCGCTCTTTCGCTTTATGACAATGAAGAAACAGGAGTTCATTTGGAACGCCATGCACGTTCCGGGGATTCGTCCTTTGCCCGCCGAGGGTTTTCATCCCTGACCAGGGCTTTTTCCAGATCGGAACCGGATAGGGTCAGGAAGGTCGCAGAGCATTTAATGGAAAGTCCGGAAGCCCAACTCCGAATTGCGGCCGCCCGGGAAATGAGAAAAATCGATCCTCCGGCTTACCGGCAATTTCTGCAAAGGGAATCCAAGGCCTGGGTCCGGGAAGCGGCAAGAGAATGAGCCTAATTGATTTAAACTAAGTCCCCAAAATCTGAAGTGAATGTTACAATTCTCTGAATGAACTGAGAATAACGATCAACAGGGTTAGAGTTGCAGCACCGACAAAAAAGATGTGCATGTAAAAAAGCAGGGGTTGATGACTTTTCAAATTTTGAAGAATTTCGCGATATCGTTTCCAGACGTTGGTCATGAAGGTTCTTATGTCTAAATGGTTGAGAGGTTTACTTCACGAAATAAAGCATTCAAATGGTTTGGGAATTAGTCGAAAAACCTGTTACCTGATTTATTATTTTCAGCGCCATTTTTTTCCTCGATTTCAACGGATTCTGGGTGCAGGATCCCGCATATCCTGAATCGAGGTATCTCAATAACAGATGTTCGTCCCTTCCTTTCGGAATTCCCAGTCTGGTGGTGTTTAAAATTTCCACTGGAGGATTTTGAGAATCCACCAATTCCAAAGTTCCAGGAACCAACCGCTTTCGATTCCAATCTGGAACCTTCAAGCCCAGTGATTTGCAGAACAGGGTTTGACCTGAACAGAGTTTATAGGATTTACGGGGTTTTCCGTTAATGGGATTTCTACGCTGCATCCTATCCAGCATTTCTGAATCTTCCGATTCAGGGGGGTGGGGGATCCCCGCTTTGATCAAAACTGCGTTGCCCGGCCCAAGACAGGAGAAATTGAAGGAATCTCCACCACGCGCATAATACATGTAGATGGTGCCGGCTTCCATGAAGAGAGCCCGACGACTCGGAGTTTCTCCCAGAGACGCATGGCTGCCCCGTTCTTCCAGGAGATAGGCCTCCGTCTCGATGATCCTTGCTTCAAGCCAGCACCCGTCTATCCTGTGCCTCAAAACTTTACCCAGCAAATCCGGAGCAACTTCCCTGGGATCCCGTTCAAAAAAGGAGTTTGGAATGATCTTCAAGGGATTAAAAAGAGATAGTGTCAATATCTCTTCTACCTGGTTTTAGAATTTGAAAATAAATGGTCTAAATGGCTTGGAGTAAAATACAGTGTGTTAGTGAACTCAGGATCATCAGCGAAAAATATATCTATGTTAATTTTAAAAAGTATTTCATCCAAAAAAAAAAAAATAA
>ENA-OSEY01000933-OSEY01000933.1-marine-metagenome-genome-assembly--contig:-NODE-933-length-20661-cov-4.187476_pt1 | contig 20661 bp, 15 predicted proteins | sample MGYA00248465_ERZ534230 | MGnify/ENA primary metagenome ERZ534230 (study PRJEB26409, sample SAMN06344110) | marine metagenome | isolation source: Sea water from surface | place: Atlantic Ocean:Southern...
CCGCCAGCAGGTCAACCACTTTTTCCTGCACAGTGTCTGAGGCAAACTTTACCCGGGCAGAATGTGTCTGCCTTGCCCCGCCGACAGTTACATTTTGATCGTCCGGCATGAATGCCCCTTAGCAAATGCGTCAGGCACCATTACCTGCCGGCAATGGCGCCAATCCGGGGCGGGCATTGGTATGATCACCAATTGACCTGAGTCTTGTGAACTGAGTCTTGCAGCCAACACTGTCTTCGTAAAACCAATCGACCTGACACCCCATGACCCACGCGAAGTCTGTCGCAGGTTTCACGAATTAAGCGTTAAAATTGCTTCACTATATCGTGTTTGCAGAGCCTTTCGGGCGATACAAAAGGATCACCCGTATCCGGCCGTTATCGGCAGTTGTCGACCGGGTGGCCGTCACCCGCGGAGCGTCGCACCGCAGTTCTTGCCGGCGATCTTCACGATTTCGGTGGAGATTTTCTCGATCTCCTCCTCGGTCAGGGTCGCCTTGGTCGGGGTCAGGGTGATGGTCACCGCCACCGACTTCTTGCCCTCGCCGATATTCGCCCCTTCAAAGAGGTCGAAGACGGCAATGTCGGACAGCAGCCGCCCGGCCCCCGACTTCACAGCCTTGAGAAGGTCGCCGGCGGCGACATTACGATCGACGATGAAGGCAAAATCGCGGGTCACCGGTTGATAGACCGACAGGCTGAGAAGCGGTTTCGCAGGTCCCTTGGATTTCGGCATCGGCACATCGTCTGTATGAATCTCAAACCCGACGACGCGGCCTTTGAGGCCGTATGCCTCGGCCACAGCCGGGTGGATCTCGCCAAAGCTGGCCAGCACCGTGCGGCCCTGGATCAGCTGGCCGCGCCGGCCGGGATGGAACCAGTCGGGCCCTTTGGCCTTGACCTGCACGCCTGCCAGCTTCACGCCAAGCGCGGCAAGCGCCGCCTCGGCATCGGCGCGGGCGTCGAACACATCGATGGCGCGGGAACTGCCATGCCATTCACGCGGCGCGGTGCCGCCATGGCGGATGCCGGTGGCGGCTGTGCGCTGGTCTTCCGGCGCATCACCAAGAAAGACCGGCCCGACCTCGAACATCGCGGCGTCGGCTTCGCCGCGATCCTGATTGCGCGCCGATGCCGACAGCAGGTTCGGCAGGATCGACGGACGCATCACCGACAGATCGGCGCTGATCGGGTTGACGAGTTTCAGATTGTCCGCCCCGCCGCCAAAGCGCACGGCGTCATCCCCGGACAGGAAGGAGAAGGTCACCGCTTCCATCAACCCGCGCGTGGCCAGCGCGCGCCGCAGCCGGAACAGGCGTGCCTGCGCCGGCGACAGGGACGGTTTCGCCACCACAACATCGCGCGGCATATGGTCCATTGGCAGGTGGTCGAAGCCGCGGATGCGGGCAATCTCCTCGACCAGGTCGGCAGCGCCGTCGATGTCACCGCGCCAGGATGGCGGGGCTACGTCGAAGCCGCCATCGGCAGACGTCACTGTGAAGCCGAGGGCTTCGAGAATGCGCTGCTGCTCGGCCGTATCGATCTGCATGCCGGTCAGGCTTTCCACCTTGCCGGACCCGAGGAAAATGCTGCGCTTCCAGTCGACGCCCGGGCCCATGGTCACCGGCACCGAGGCTTCACCGCCGCAAATCTCCGTCACCATGCGGGCGATATGGCCGGCGGCCCAGACCGGGCTTTCGGAATCAAGCCCGCGCTCGAACCGGTAGCGGGCATCGGAATTCAGGTTCAGCTTGCGGCCGGTGGTCGCCACCGAAATCGGGTCGAACACCGCGATCTCGAGGAACATGCCGGTGGTGCTGTCGCTCACACCGGTGCGCTCGCCGCCCATCACGCCTGCCAAATCATCGACACCTTCGGCATCGCCAATGGTGATCATGCCGGCTTCCATCTCGTAGGTCTTCTCGTTCAGCGCGGCGAACGGCTCACCGCCATCCGCCTGCCGCACGATCAGCTCACTACCGTGAATCTTGTCGATGTCATAGGCATGAAGCGGTCTTCCCAGATCGAACATCACATAGTTGGTGATGTCGACAAGGGCGCTGATCGGGCGCTGGCCGATGGCGTTCAGGCGCCGCGCCATCCAGTCCGGGCACGGCCCGTTTGTGACGCCGCGAAAGGCGATGCCGGTGATCAGTGGGGCCAGATGCTCTGCCCCGTCAAGATCGAGCCGCCAGGTGACTGGGCTGTCGAAGCTGCCTTCATGCGCGCTGGTGTCCAGCGGCTTCAGCGTGCCGTAGCCGGCAGCGGCCAGATCGCGCGCGACGCCGCGAACGCCAAGGCAATCGGCGCGGTTCGGGGTGATGGCGATCTCGATGACCGGATCATCCAGACCGGCCCAGGCGGCGAAGCTCTCGCCGACCGGCGCGTCCTGATCCAGATCGATGATGCCGTCATGCTCGTCCGAGATCATCATCTCGCGCTCCGAGCAGAGCATGCCGTTCGAGTCCTGGCCGCGGATGTTGCCGGCCTTCAGCACCAGATCGATGCCGGGCACATAGGCGCCGGCCGGGGCGAAGACGCCCTTCATGCCGGCGCGCGCGTTCGGCGCGCCGCAGACAACCTGCACAGGATCACCGCTGCCGGTATTCACCATGCAGACGCGCAGCCGGTCGGCATCGGGATGCTGCTCGGCGGAGATCACCTCGGCGATGGTGAAGGGGGCTAGGCGCTTGGCCGGATCGTCGAAGCTCTCGACCTCGAGACCCAGCATCGGCAGGGCGTCGAGAATCTCGTCGAGCGGGCGGTCGGTGTCGAGATGGTCGAACAGCCAGTCACGGGTGAATTTCATCAGACGGTCCCCCCGACAAGGCCGGCATGGATCGACGGCGCATCGAACGGCAGGAAGCCGTAATGGCGCATCCAGCGCAGATCGCTGTCATAGAATGTGCGCAGGTCCGGAATGCCGTATTTCAGCATCGCGATCCGCTCGATCCCCATGCCGAAGGCAAAGCCCTGATATTTCTCCGGATCGTATCCGCAATTCGCCAGAACGCGCGGGTTGACCATGCCGGAACCCAAAATCTCCAGCCAGTCGTCGCCGGCCCCGATCTTCAGCCCGCCGCCGTCGCGGGTGCAGCCGATATCGACCTCGGCCGACGGCTCGGTGAACGGAAAATAGCTGGGGCGGAAGCGCACCGGCAGGTCGTCCACGCCGAAGAAGGCGCGGCAGAAATCGATCAGGCAGCCCTTCAGGTGGCCCATATGGATGCCGTCGCCGATGACCAGCCCCTCGCACTGATGGAACATCGGCGAATGGGTGGCGTCATGGTCGGACCGGTAGGTGCGGCCGGGAACAATGATCCGCACCGGCGGCTCGGTCGCCTCCATGGTCCGGATCTGCACCGGCGAGGTGTGGGTGCGCAGCACCTTGCGCCGTCCCTCTTCATCGGGCGGCAGGTAGAAGGTGTCGTGCTCCTGCCGGGCGGGGTGTTCCTCGGGAATGTTCAGCGCGGTGAAATTGTAATAGTCGGTCTCGATGTCCGGCCCCTCGGCGACGGTGAAGCCCATCTCGGCAAAGATCGCGACGACCTCTTCGATGGTGCGCGACAGCGGATGCAGCCGTGCTTCTGTCTCGGGACGAGACGGCAGGCTGACATCGACCGCCTCGGCGGCAAGCCGCGCATCCAGCGCGGCGCGCGACAGGGCGGCCTGACGGGTCTCGATGGCGGCCGCGATGCCGTCCTTCACCTTGTTCAGCGTCTGGCCGGCGACCTTGCGCTCTTCCGGGTCCATGCCGCCGAGTTCGCGCATCATCAGCGAGATGCGGCCTTTCTTGCCAAGCGCGTCGATGCGCACGGCTTCAAGGGCGTCGGTGGTGTCGGCGGCCTCGACCGCGCTCAGGATTTCAGATGAAAGCTCGTCCAGATTCTGCATCGTACCTGTCTCGGAAAGGGCATTGTTCGGGCTGTGTCCGCGTGCCGAAATCTGCCGCAAAATATAAGGGCCGCCGCCTTGAACTGCCAGACCAAAAACTGTTCCGGCGTGGTGTCAAAGCGACGGCCCGTTGGTTCGGCCTTGATGGGTCCGGTTACGCCGCCGCGCGTGACTGCTCGACCAGAGCAGCAAAAGCTGTCGGCTCGTTCACGGCGAGATCGGCAAGCATCTTGCGGTCGATCTCGATGCCGGCCTTGATCAGCCCGCCCATCATCTGTGAATAGGTCATGCCGTGCATGCGGGCAGCGGCGTTGATCCGCTGGATCCACAGGGCGCGGAATTCACGCTTGCGGGTGCGACGGTCACGATAGGCATATTGACGTGCCTTGTCGACGGCCTGGGTGGCGGTGCGGAAGGTATTCTTCCGACGGCCATAATAACCCTTCGCAGCCTTGATCACCTTGGCGTGACGCGCGTGGGTGGTGGTACCTCTTTTGACTCGTGCCATGATCCGTCCCCTTTACGCGTAAGGCAGGAATTTTTTGACGATGCGCGCATCCGCGTCGCACAGGATCATTGTCCCGCGCGCCTGGCGCTTCATCTTCTGGGGGCGGCGGCGCAGATTGTGGCTCAGGAACGCTGCCGAGCCACGGACCTTGCCGCTGGCGGTCAGGCGGAAGCGTTTCTTCGCTCCGCTCTTGGTCTTCATCTTGGGCATTTCAACCTCGTCAGTCTGAAGGTTGCCACTCCCCTCGCGCGGGGCCCGATCAATCGGTCGTGGCGGTCAGCCGGCCGGGCATGCCCTGATTTTTCAGGCCCGGACGCGACAGTGATGTGCGCGAAGCCGTGGTTATAGGGCTGCGCGCGGCAGGAATCAAGCGGTTTTGGCTAGAATGGCGGCGCAGGTCAGCGCGGGGCGATGACCATCACCATCTGGCGGCCTTCCAGTTTCGGCATGGCCTCGACCTTGGCGACCTCCTCGGTCTCCTCGCGCACGCGCGCCAGGACCTTGGCACCCAGCTCCTGGTGGGCCATTTCACGGCCGCGGAAGCGCAGTGTGACCTTTACCTTGTCGCCGGCGGCGAGAAACTTGGACACGTTGCGCATCTTCACCTGGTAATCATGCTCGTCGATATTCGGACGGAACTTGATTTCCTTGACCTCGATGGTCTTCTGCTTCTTGCGCGCCTCGTTGGCCCGTTTCTGCGCCTCGTACTTGAACTTGCCATAGTCGAGAATCTTGCAGACAGGCGGATCGGCATTCGGCTGCACCTCGACAAGGTCGAGACCGAAATCTTCAGCTTTTGTAAGAGCTTCACGGGTATCGAGGACGCCCAGCTGGTTACCTTCCGGGTCGATACACCGTACTTTCGGCACCCTGATGGCGCCGTTTACGCGCGGGCCGTCGAGGACGGGCGGCACGTTACTATGGGGACGAGCTATCTAACTTCTCCTGTTTTTTCAGCGCCGACAACCGGCAGCCAGAACACATCCGACGGCGGCGTCCCGCGCACCGTCGTGGGCATTTTGTATCAAAAACTGCCCGATTTGCCTAGTCACTTAGCGATTCGCAGCTTTGCGGTGCCGGCCGCGGTCATTCCGCAGCCATCGCCGCGCGCCGCGCCAGATCCGGCGGCAGGCTCTCGCCGCGAAGCATGGCCAGCGCCTCCTGCATCGGGATCACCTGCTGCTCGTTGGAGCCGAGACGGCGCAGCGCGACCGTGCCGGCCTCTTCCTCGCGGCCACCGACCGCCAGGATATAGGGCACCTTCATGACGCTGTGCTCGCGCACCTTGTAGCTGATCTTCTCGTTGCGAAGGTCGCTGCTGGCCCGCATACCGGCAGCACGGAATGCTTCGGTGACCTGCTCGGCATAGCCGTTGGCGCTGTCGGTGATCGAGGCGACCACCACCTGCGTCGGGGCCAGCCATGGCGGCATGCGGCCGGAATATTGCTCGATGATGATGCCGATCCAGCGCTCCAGCGAGCCGAGGATGGCGCGGTGCAGCATCACCGGCCGGTGACGGTTGCCGTCCTCGGCCACATATTCGGCGTCGAGCCTGTCCGGCAGCACGAAATCAACCTGCAGTGTGCCGCACTGCCAGTCACGGCCGATGGCGTCACGCAGCACGAATTCCAGCTTCGGGCCGTAGAAGGCGCCCTCGCCCGGGTTCAGCACGGTTTCCAGCTCGGCCGCGTCACAGGCATCGGTCAGCGCGGATTCGGCGCGGTCCCACACATCATCCTCGCCGGCACGCACCTCCGGCCGGTCGGAGAATTTCACGCGGATATCCTCGAAGCCGAAATCGGCGTAGATGGACTGCAGGAGCTCGCAGAAAATGACCGATTCAGAGGTGATCTGGTCCTCGGTGCAGAAGATGTGCGCGTCATCTTGCGTAAAGGCGCGGACCCGCATGATGCCGTGGAGCGCGCCAGACGGCTCGTTCCGGTGGCAGGAGCCGAACTCGGCCATGCGCAGCGGAAGGTCGCGATAGGATTTGATTCCCTGGCGGAAGATCTGCACATGGCAGGGACAGTTCATCGGCTTCAGCGCCAGCGTGCGATCGTCCTCGGCCTCTGCGGTGAACATGTTCTCGCGGAACTTGTCCCAGTGGCCGGAGGCTTCCCACAGCGCGCGGTCGACAAGCTGCGGCGTCTTCACCTCGTCATAACCGCCTTCTTCAAGGCGGCGGCGCATATAGCTCTCGATCTCGCGATAGATGGTCCATCCGCTCGGATGCCAGAATACCGATCCCGTCGCCTCTTCCTGAAGATGGAAGAAACCAAGCTGCTTGCCGAGCTTGCGGTGATCGCGCTTCTCCGCCTCCTCCAGCATATGGAGATAGGCGTTGAGTTCCTTTTCGGTGCGCCATGCGGTGCCGTAGATGCGCTGCAGCATCGGGCGGTTCGAATCCCCGCGCCAGTAGGCACCGGCAACGCTCATCAATTTGAAGGCATGCCCCATGCGGCCGGTCGAGGCAAGGTGCGGGCCGCGGCACAGGTCGATGAAATCGCCCTGCTGATAGAAGGTGACCGTCTCGCCGGCCGGGATCGCCTCGACGAGCTCGATCTTGAACGGCTCGTTGTTCTGTTTGTAGAAGGCGACCGCCTCGTCACGGGTCCAGACATTGCGGATGATCGGCTCGTCCCGGTCGACGATCTCGTGCATGCGCGCCTCGATGGCGGCAAGGTCCTCGTCGCTGAAGGCCGTCTCGCGATGGAAATCGTAATAGAACCCGTTCTCGATCGACGGGCCGATGGTGACCTGCGTCTCGGGATACAGCTCGAGAACCGCCTCGGCCATGACATGCGCGGCATCATGCCGGATGGTGGCGAGAATGGTGTCGTCCTTTGCCGTCAGCAGCGCCAGCGAGGAATCGGCCTCGATCTCGCGTGTCATGTCCCATTCCTGGCCGTCGACAACAGCCAGCATTGCCGCCTTGGCGAGGCCCGGACCGATATCGGCCGCGATGGTCGCCGGCGAGACCGGGGCGTCATAGCTTCTGGTGGATCCGTCGGGAAGGGTTACGATCGGCATGGGCCTGTATCATCCTGGATATCGCGCGCGAAAATTGCTGTGGCGGAAATGCCTGATGCGCAACCTAGCTTCACGCTTCGGCAAACTCAAGACCGGAACAAATTCAGCCGGTGTGGCGGTCCTTCAGAAGACGTGCGTAAATCGCGATGGTCCGGTCGCACATCAGGCGCGTCGAGAAGCCTGACTCGATATGGCCGCGCGTCTCTTGTGCCATTGTCTGACGCTGGCTGGCGGTGAAATCAAGCGCCTTGCCAAGGCATTCGGCCAGGCTGCCGGCATCCACAGGCGTGGCAAGCCAGCCCGTCTTGCCATGGACAATCGATTCTGCCGCCCCGCCATGGTCGAAAGCCACCACAAGGCGGCCCATGGCCTGCGCTTCCAGCGACACGCGGCCGAATGGCTCGGGCGTCACAGACGGCATGGCGACGATATCCGCCGCCATCAGCGCCGCCGGCATGTCATCGACGCCATGCGCCAGCCGGAAACGGCCCTCGAGCCCCAGCCTCATGCCGGTTTGTGTCAGCCTGTCCATGAAAGCCTGCTTGCCGTCCGCCGCGCCAAGCAGAACGCAGATGAACGGCCGGTCGGCGATCTTTGCCAGAGCCTCCAGCAGAATTTCATGACCTTTCCATGCCGTCGGCCGTGCCGGCAGCATGATCACCGGCTGGTCTTCGGGAAGCGCAATGGAGTCGACAAAGCGGATGATCCGCGACTGCGCCACAGCGGCCGGATCGAACACCACGGTATCCACACCGCGCTGGACGACGGTCAGCTTGCTGCCTTGCTCGCCGAACTGGCGCTCGATCTGCGATTTCACATAGCGCGAGATCGCGATGATATGGTCGGCCGCCAGCATCTTGCCGTTGAAGATGCGCTTCAGCGGGCTTGTATTCTGGAAGCGGCCATGCACCGTGCTGACCGATATGATGCCAAGCGATTTGGCGGCGGGAAGCGCGATCTGCGCCGGCACGCGCGAGCGCACATGCACAACATCGGCGCCCTCGTCCTTCAGGATGCGCTTGACGCGGCGGCGCAGGCTCGACCAGGCAAGCGGGTTCTTCACCCCGACGGGAAGCGTGTGGTGAACCGCGCCGATCCGGTCGAGATGCCGGACCAGCGGCCCGCCCGATGAAATGACCACGGCCTTGCCGCCGGCATCGATGATGGCGCGTGCCATTTCGATGGTGCCGCGCTCGACACCGCCGCGCACCAGCGCCGGCAGCACCTGTACGATGACGGGTCCCTTGCCGCTCTGGCTGTGCGACTTGACGAAGCCTGCTGTCCGCATGTTAGTGGTCATGAGGTATCTCCTGACGGCGTGATAGCACCGGCGCGCCGGAAATTCGAGAAGGTTTTCATGGCAAGAGGATGACAGATTTGGCGCAGGCAGACTATCTCGAGATTGGCGGCGGCGAGCAGCTAGCCTATCGCCGCCTTAAAGGCAGTGGAACCGGCGTCACATTTCTGTGCGGGCACGGCTCCGACATGGACGGCACCAAGGCGCTCGAGGTCGAGGCATGGGCGCGGGAAACAGGCCGTTCCTGCCTGCGGTTCGACTATCGCGGACACGGTCTTTCGAGCGGCGATTTCCTCGACGGCAACATCTCCAGCTGGACATCCGACTGCCTTGCGGCGCTCGACGCGCTGGCCGAGGGGCCGCAGATCCTCGTCGGGTCATCACTCGGCGGCTGGCTGATGCTGAATGTCGCGCTGGCGCGTCCGGAACGCATTGCCGGGCTGATCGGCATCGCGGCGGCGCCGGACTTCACCGAGGATCTTCTTTGGGCCGAATTCACCGACGAGCAGCGCGCCCGGATCGAGGGAGACGGCGTGATTGCGCTGCCGAACCCCTATTCGGACGAGCCGGTGAAATATCCGTGGCACCTGATCACCGACGGGCGGGACAATTTGCGCCTTCGCGGCGGACTGGAGATCACCTGTCCGGTGCATCTCCTTCACGGCATGCAGGATGAAGAGGTGCCATGGCAGACGGCGACCAGCACCGCACAATGCCTCGCAAGCACGGATGTCGAGCTGTCTCTGGTCAAGGGTGCCGGCCACCGGTTTTCCGAGCCGGACCAGCTGGCGCTGCTTCGCGGTGCGCTGGACCGGATGGCGGCGCGGACAGGCTAGCTGTCCGGGCTAGAAATCCAGATCGGCGTAATGCGCTGCCGGTGTCAGGCCGGCCACCACATCGGCAAGCAGGTCGCGGAAGGACGGCCGCGACTTGATCTTCGCGTACCACTGCCTGGCCTCGGGATGGCGGTCCCAGTCGATATCGCCGAAATAGTCGGTCACCGACAGATGCGCTGCCGCCGACAAATCGGCAAGCGACATCGCCTTGCCGGCGAGCCAGTTGCCCTGCTCGGCAAGCCAGTCGATATAGTCGAGATGGTTATGCAGGTTCGCCATCGCCGCGCGCATCACTTCCGACGAGGGATTGCCGCGGATCGAGACACGCTTGATATAGCGCTCCTTTAAAAGCGGCGCGCCAACCTCGCGGACGAACTTGTCCTCGAACCAGCTGGTCAGACGGCGGATCTCGGCGCGCTCGGCAGGCGTGCCCCAGATCAGGCTTGTGGCCTGATCCTCAGTCTCCTCAAGAAATTCAGCAATCACCATGGTGCCCGCCAGCACGACCCCGTCCTCGGTAACAAGCACCGGAACATCGCCCGACGGATTCATGCTGAGGAATTCCTCATGCCGTTCCCAGGGGAGTTCCATTTTCGGGAAAAAGACGAGGTTGCGCTCGGCAAGCATCAGCCGCGCCGTGCGAGAGGCGCCATAAAGGGGATGATGATGCAGGAAGCGCATGTGGTCTGTCTTGCCGCCTCGTCGAAGAAGTGGGTCAAACCCTAGCCGGGAAGCGACCTGACGGCAAGTGGCCCCGACGGCAGATCTGCCAGCGCGCCATCCTTCAATTCGAAGAATTGCAGACGCTCCGGCTCGATGAAACCCGGCCAGTCGAGGCCGTAGGACTCGGCCGGTACGAAGCCGAATTTCGGATAATAGTCCACCTCGCCCGAGACAAGCACAAGCTCCCAGGGCCCTGATTTCGCCCGCTCCAGCGCCGCCTTGATGAGATCACGTCCGAAACCGCGTCCGCGCTCGCTCGGCCGCACCGCAAGCGGCCCCAGCAGCAGGATGCGCCGGTCGCCAAGCATGACTTCCCAGAACCGCAATGAGCCGACAGTCTCGCCATCCGCGCGGATCACAAGGCACAGTTCGGGAACCGGCGGGCCGGGGCGAAGCTGCCATACCGAACGGCTGTGGCGCTTCGGCCCGAAGGCCTCTGCCATCAGCGTTTCAATGGCCGCAAGATCGGCGTCTGTCTGTACGGAAATCTCGGACATGAAACCGGATTAACCGAATTTGCCTTTGCAGACAACAAACAACCGGCCGGGCAACAGACCGGGTGCCGGAGAGGACGTCAGGCGGGTGTCCCGCCATCCGCTGCCGCACCTTCCTCGTCGGACAACGGCATCTCCAGCCGCGGCACGATTTCGGTCGGCACGACCTGCCAGAACTTGCCGATCTCGACATCCCACTCGTTCAGCAGCCGCGCGGCGAGGGCGGAATCGGTGGCCTCAGCATGCGCCTCGACCAGCCCCTTCAGCTCGGCCTCCCAGTGAGATGTTCCGATCCTGACGACCTGCAGGCTCTCCGGGTTCACCCGGTCCATGAACCGGCCGTCGGGATCATAGACAAAAGCCATGCCGCCGGTCATGCCGGCGCCGAAATTGTCACCGACCTCGCCAAGGATAACCACACGCCCGCCCGTCATATATTCACAAGCGTTGGTGCCGGCTCCCTCGACAACCGCTGTCGCGCCGGAGTTGCGGACACACAGGCGCTCGCCGGCCTGGCCGGCCGCGAACAGCTTGCCGGAGGTTGCGCCGTAAAGGACGGTGTTGCCGATGATGGTGTTCTCATGTGCGACAAAGGCGGCCGCCGCCGACGGACGCACGATGATCGTGCCGCCCGACAGTCCCTTGCCGACATAGTCGTTGGCATCGCCGATCACCTCGAGCCGCAGGCCCTGGGTGGCGAAGGCGCCGAGCGACTGGCCGGCCGTACCACGAAGACGCACCGAGATGTGGTTCTCGCGAAGGCCGGTCATGCCGAATTTGCGGACAATATGCGAGGACAGGCGCGTGCCGATGGCGCGCTGCGTGTTCTCGACATTGTAGGACAGCTGCATTTTCGATCCGAACTGCAGCGCCGTATCGGCATCGCGGACCATCAGCGCGTCCAGCGTGTCCGGAACCGCCTCGCGGTCACGGTCGCGCGGGCTGCCGGCCTCGATGTCGCGCTCGGCCTGGACCAGGATCGGGTTCAGGTCGAGATCGTCGAGCGCGGCGTCACCACGGCTGACCTGTGTCAGCAGGTCGGTGCGGCCGATCACCTCTTCCAGCGAGGTGAAACCGAGAGTTGCGAGAATCTCGCGCACCTCTTCGGCAAGGTGGGTGAAGAGCTGCACCACCTTCTCCGGCGTGCCCTCGAACTTGGCTCGCAGGTCGTCGCGCTGCGTGCAGACACCGACCGGGCAGGTGTTGGAGTGGCACTGGCGCACCATGATGCATCCCATCGCGATCAGCGCCGAGGTGCCGATGCCGTATTCGTCGGCACCGAGCATCGCCGCCATGACGATGTCGCGGCCGGTCTTCAAGCCGCCATCGGTGCGCAGCACGACCTTGCTGCGCAGATCGTTCATGCACAGCACCTGATGCACTTCGGACAAGCCCATTTCCCAAGGCAGGCCGGCATGCTTGATCGAGGATTGCGGGCTCGCGCCCGTGCCGCCGCCATGCCCGGAAACCAGAATCGCGTCAGCCTTGGCCTTGGCCACACCGGCGGCAATGGTGCCGATACCGGTGGAAGCGACCAGCTTCACACAGACCTTGGCGTCGGGGTTGATCTGCTTCAGGTCGTAGATCAGCTGTGCCAGATCCTCGATGGAATAGATGTCATGGTGCGGCGGCGGCGAGATCAGCGTCACGCCGGGGGTCGAGTGGCGGAGCCGCGCGATCAGGCTGTCGACCTTGATGCCGGGAAGCTGGCCGCCCTCGCCGGGCTTTGCGCCCTGCGCCACCTTGATCTCGATTTCCTTGCAGTTGTTCAGATATTCCGCGGTCACGCCGAAACGGCCCGAGGCAATCTGCTTGATCGCGCTGGACGGGTTGTCGCCATTCTCGCGAAGCCGGAAGCGCGACGGGTCTTCGCCGCCCTCGCCGGAATCGGACTTGGCGCCGATGCGGTTCATCGCGATCGACAGCGTCTCGTGCGCCTCGGGGCTGAGCGCGCCGAGCGAGATGCCCGGCGAGACAAGCCGCTTGCGGATGCGGGTGATGGATTCGACATCCTCGATCTTCACCGGCTCGGCGACTGTCTTGAAATCCATCAGGTCGCGAAGGTTGATCGGCCCCTGGCTTCCGACAAGCGAGGAATATTTCTTCCAGCTCTCGAAAGATCCGGTGTCACAGGCATGCTGCATGGCGTGGATCAGCTGGCCGTCAAAGGCATGTCGCTCGCCCGAGCGGCGATAGCGGAAAAAGCCGCCAACCGGCAAGATGGCGTCGGCCGCCTCATAGGCCTTGCGGTGCATTTCGGTGATCCGCGATGCGATGCCGGTCAGGCCGAGGCCCGAAATCCGCGACGACATCGGCGGGAAATATTTCGCCACCAGCGAGCGTGACAGGCCAAGCGCCTCGAAATTGTAACCGCCACGATAGGAGGCGATGACCGAGATTCCCATCTTCGACATGATCTTGAGAAGCCCGTCCTCGACGGCCTTGCGATAGTTGGCCACCGCTTCGGGAAGCGTCAGCTTCGGCAGCAGGCCGCGGTCATGGCGTTCGGCAATGGCTTCTTCCGCGACATAGGCGTTGATCGTCGTCGCGCCGACACCGATTAGCACCGCGAAGTGATGCACATCGAGGCATTCGCCGGTTGCGACATTGACCGAGGCAAAGGTGCGGAGCTGCTGGCGCACCAGATGCGAATGCACCGCGCCGGTCGCGAGGATCATCGGAATCGGGCAGCGCGTGTCCGATACCGCGCGGTCAGACAGCATCACATGCTCGCAGCCCGAGCGGACGGCCTCTTCGGCCTCGTTGGCGATGCGGTCCAGCGCAGCGGTGAAATCATCCGGCCCGTCGACATCGAAAGTACAGTCGATGGTGACCGCCTTGTTGCCGAGGTAGGAGACAAGCGCGTCCCATTCCGGCACGGTCAGCACAGGCGATTTCAGAAGCAGGTGATCACACTGTTCCGGCGCCTCGTCGAGAATATTGCCCAGATTGCCGAGCCGCGTGCGCAGCGTCATCACATGACGTTCGCGAAGGCTGTCGATCGGCGGGTTCGTCACCTGCGAGAAATTCTGGCGGAAGAAATGATGCAGGCCGCGATAGCGGTTGGACAGCACCGCGAGCGGCGTGTCGTCACCCATCGAGCCGACGGCCTCCTTGCCGCCTGCCGCCATCGGCTGCAGGATCAGCTCGAGGTCTTCCATGGTCCAGCCCGCCATCATCTGGCGGCGGCGCACGTCGAGCGCCGGCAGCCGCTCGGACGGCTTGGCGCCGTTCTTGGCAAGAAGCGTGTCCATCTGCTGCGACCGGCCGATCCATTTTGCCCAGTCACGCTTGCCGGCCAGCTCGGCCTTCAGCTCGTCATTCGAGAACATCGCCCCGCGCTTGAGGTCGATGCCCATCATCTGGCCCGGGCCGATGCGGCCGCGTTCGATGATGCGCTCTTCCGGCACCACGACCATGCCGGTCTCAGATCCGGCGATCACAAGGCCATCGTCCGTCACGACATAGCGCATCGGGCGCAGGCCGTTCCGGTCGAGACCGGCAATCACCCAGTTGTTGGCATAGGCGGCAATGGCCGCCGGACCGTCCCATGGCTCCATCACGGCATTGCAATAGGCATAGAGCTTTGCCAGCTCGCCGTCCCCGTCGACATCGACGGCGGCCGGAATCATCATCGTCTTCACCATCGGCAGGGTGCGCCCGCCATGGCCCATCAGCTCGAACACCGCGTCGAGAGCGGCCGAATCCGAGCTGCCCTTGCCGATCACCGGCTTCAGATCCTCGATGGCGTCGCCGAAAACCTCGGAATCCATCCGGTCCTCGTGGCAGGTCATCCAGTTCTGGTTGCCGCGAATGGTGTTGATCTCGCCATTATGCGCCAGCACCCGGAACGGCTGCGCCAGCTTCCATGTCGGCATGGTGTTGGTCGAATAACGCTGGTGATAGACCGCAAAGGACGACACAAAGCGCTTGTCCAGCAGGTCCGGGAAAAAGGCCGTGACCTGCTCGGCAAGGAACATGCCCTTGTAGATGATCGAACGGCTGGACATCGAGCAGATGTAGAAATCGCTGATCAGCTCGGCGGTCACCGCCTTTTCGATGCGGCGGCGCACGACATAGAGCTGTCGCTCGGCCTCTTCCTCGTCGATGTCCGTCGGCATCGAGAACATGATCTGCTCGATCTCGGGGCGGGTCGCCATTGCCTTGTCGCCGAGCGCCTGCGTGTCCACAGGCACCTGCCGCCAGCCATAGATCACATGGCCGACCGCCAGGATTTCCTGCTCGACAATGCAACGGCAGCGTTCCTGCGCCGCAAGGTCGGTGCGTGGCAGGAAGACCATGCCGACAGCCAGCCTGCCGCCGTCATCGTCGTGACCGGTGCGGGCGATATGCTCGATAAAGAAGTCACGCGGGATCTCGATATGGATGCCGGCACCGTCGCCGGTCATGCCGTCGGCATCGACCGCGCCGCGGTGCCAGATCGCCTGAAGCGCCTCGATCGCCGCATCGACGACCGCGCGGGTCGGCTTGCCGTCGCGCGCCGCCACAAAGCCGACGCCGCAGGCATCATGCTCCATCTGCGGGCCATAGACCCCGGCATCGGTCAGGCGCGCCTCGTTGCGGGCGCGGCGGGCCAGATATCCGGCTTCGTCAAAAATCTCTTGCTTGCTCATGGTCATTATCCTCGAAACAGGCGAAACGGGTTCAGGCGCCGGCTGCCGCCACGCGCGGCGCTTCGCTCTGCGCCATGATGTAGGAATGGATGGATTCGGCGGCGTCACGTCCGTCGCGGACGCCCCAGACCACCAGCGAGGCGCCGCGGACGATGTCGCCGGCGGCAAAGACGCCTGGCAGGTTCGTCATCATGGTGCGCCAGTCAACGCCGATGGTGCCCCATTTCGAGACCTCCAGCTCAGGCGCGCCGAACATTGTCGGAATGTCCTCGGGATCGAAACCAAGCGCCTTGATCACCAGGTCGGCCGGAATTTCATGCGAGGAATCCTCGATGATCTGCGGCACCTGGCGACCGGTGGCATCCGGCTGGCCGAGATGGATCTTCTGTGCCTGAACGGCGCGGACATGATTGTCGCCAAGGAAGGCCTGCGGGGCGGACAGCCAGCGGAAATCGACGCCCTCTTCCTCGGCATTCGCCACCTCGCGCTGCGAGCCAGGCATATTGGCGCGGTCGCGACGATACAGACAGGTCACCGAATTCGCCTTCTGGCGGATGGCCGTGCGAACACAGTCCATGGCGGTATCGCCGCCGCCGATCACGACCACGTCGCGGCCTTCGGCGTTCAGAAGGCCGGAACCGAAATCGACAACCTCGTCGCCAAGGCTCTTGCGGTTCGATGCCGTCAGATAGTCGAGCGCCGGCACTATGCCACCCATGCCAATACCCGGCGCCGAGATGTCGCGCGCCTTGTAAACGCCCGTGGACACAAGCACGGCGTCATGCGCCTCGCGGATTTCATCAAAACTAATATTCGTCCCGATATCGCAGTTCAGCCGGAAGGTGACACCGCCATCTTCAAGCAGCTTGTGGCGGCGCTGCACCACATGCTTTTCCAGCTTGAAGCCGGGAATGCCGTAGACCAGCAACCCGCCGACGCGGTCATAGCGGTCATAGACGGTGACCTGATAGCCCTTCTCGCGCAGCATGTCGGCAGCGGCGAGGCCTGCCGGACCGGCACCAATGATGCCGACGGACTCACCGCGCTCGGCGACGGGCTGCGGCGGCTGCACCCAGCCGTTCTCGAATGCCGTCTCGGTGATATGTTTCTCGACAGCGCCGATGGTAACCGATTCAAATCCCTTCTCGATCACACAACTGCCCTCGCACAGCCGGTCCTGCGGGCAGATGCGGCCGCAAATCTCGGGCATGTTGTTGGTCTGCGACGACAGCTTGTAGGCCTCTTCCATACGACCCTCGGCCGTCAGCATCAGCCAGTCGGGGATGTTGTTGTGAAGCGGGCAATTGATCTGGCAGAACGGCACACCGCACTGCGAGCAGCGCGATGCCTGGGTTTCGGCCGAGGCAACATCAAACTCGTTGTAGATTTCGTCGAAATCGGCCACACGGTCGCCCGCGCCGCGCTTCTCCGGCATTTCCTTGTGCGTGTTTACGAACTTCAGCATCTTGTCCGACATCGCCCTGCCCTCTCTCACCGAGACCATTATTCCGAAGACAACAATGACGCGGCCCGCCTTTCGTCAGCCCAATCCAGGCCGACGCATCACAGCACCACGTCATAAAAAGTCAACATTAGTTACCCTTTTTGGATACAGATGACAAGTTTTATTCCATCGCATTCCTGTGTTCGGAGAAAATTTTAGAATTTTAGTACCGATTCGGAACTATAAAGGGGCCTGAAATTTCCTCCGATTGGCATCCGGTTTGACGGCTACCGGCCAACAGGCTAGGTCTCTAGGCGTGCGGCGTGCCACAATGCGGGCTGCGCATCCGCAATTTCGGGATTGTTCCGCCATGCCACTTCTGCTTCTCGTCCTCGTCGCCGCGGTACAGGGCCTGACGGAATTCCTGCCGGTATCATCATCGGGTCATCTGGCGCTGATCCCGCTTGTCACGGATCAGCCTTATCAGGGGCGTGCCATCGATGTGGCGGCGCATGTCGGCACGCTCGGCGCGGTGCTGCTGTATTTCCGCCGCGACCTGACCGCCATGCTGCTGGCGTTGCGGCCGGGAAGAACAGCGGCAGGGGCAGTACAGCAGCGGCAGATGATCCGCCTTCTGATCATCGCCACCGTGCCGGTCTTTGCCGTGGGCTTTGTGGTCAATGAAATCGATCCCGCCTGGCTGACGGACATCCGGACACTTGCCGCTGCCAATCTCGTCTTCGCCGCGCTGCTATGGCATGCCGACCGCACAGAGAGCACCGCCGGCAAGCTCGCCGAGATGGGTTATGGTGGTGCTATCATGATTGGGCTTGCCCAGTGCCTCGCACTGATCCCGGGCGCCTCGCGCTCGGGCGTCACAATGACGGCAGCGCGCTATCTCGGCATCGGACGGGTCGATGCGGCACGGCTTTCGATGCTGCTGTCAATCCCGACAATTGCCGGCGCAGGCCTGCTAAAAGCACTTGATATTGTCGCGGACGCCGATGCCGCCCTCGGCATGGACGCGGTGATCGTGGCGGTGCTGTCTTTCGGGTTCGCGCTTGCCGCCATCGATTGGATGATGCGCTGGCTCGCGCGCGCCGATTTCAGGATCTTCGTCTGGTACAGGCTGGCGCTCGGCGCGCTTCTCGTTCTTGCGATCGGCCTCGGCGCCGGCTGACTGGCAAAGCCCGATCGGATCTAGCGTTTGGAAAACTGTCCGCCCGGCCGGTAACAACCCATATAGTCCGGCAGGATGGCCGATACAGGTGTCGCGGTGATGCCGAGATCGGCCAGCCCCCTGGCGCCGTATCCGACCACATTGTCGATCGCGAGCAGGCGCACCTGGTCAACGGTCAGTGGCGGGTTCGGCAGCATGCCGGCAAAGACCGCGCCGAACGACATCAGCGGCAGCGGCACCGGCAACAGCATCCGCCGGCGGCCGATGGCGCGAAGCGTGATGCTCATCAGGTCACGGAAGCTGTATACATCAGGCCCGCCAAGCTCGAATGTTCCGCCACGCACAGCCTTGGCAACGGCTTTCGGCGCCGCGCGATAGCCGAGCGCGACCATCACCGCCTCGACCACATCACCGACATAGACAGGCTGCATCTTCATGCGCCCGCCGCCCGGAAGCGGCAGGCCCGGGGCCAGCATCGCCATGCCGGCAAAGCGGTTGAAAAAGCTGTCACGCGGACCGAACACGATCGACGGACGCAGGATCACAGCCTTCGGGAACGTCGCCCTGAGACCGGCCTCTCCCTCGGCCTTGCTGCGGGCATATTTGCTTGGCGAGTTTGCGTCCGCGCCGATGGCAGACACATGAACGACATCGCCAGTGCCGTGCCTAGCGGCCAATGCGCCGATACGGCCGGGAAGCTCGCCCTGCAGTGCGCCGAATCGCTGCGCACCGCCTTCGGCCAGAATGCCGATCAGGTTGATGACAGCGTCGGCCGGCGCGATCACCGTCTCGAGATCATCATCATTCAGCGCGTTGCCGGCAACCAGCGTCACCTGCCCGACAACGCCCATGGTCTTGAGGTATTTCGCCTTTTCAGCATTGCGGCACAGCACGATGACGCGCGCGCCCTCTCCGGTGAGTTTCTCGACAATGGCGCGCCCGATAAAGCCGGACCCGCCAATGACTGCAACCGTCTTTTCCATCCGATCCCTCCGGCGCCCGGCGCCAGTTGCTATGCCAGAATTCGTGCCTCTAGATAGCGGCAAGCACCCCGTTTCGTCCAGCGCGGAATCAGTTGCGCCGGCCACTCGTCAAGCGGCGCCACACAGGGGAACGGATTCTGTTGACAAGCGATGCGGGGCGGCTATTCTGCGCGCCACCAACGGCAGGGGCAGCCTGTCGGCCCCTGATGCCCAGGTGGCGGAATTGGTAGACGCGCTGGCTTCAGGTGCCAGTGGCCATTAGGCCGTGGAAGTTCGAGTCTTCTCCTGGGCACCACTATTCTTATATAAATCATTATAAAACAGCGTATTGACCGTTATCACGGTCTTCGTAACCACCTTTTTGTCCACCTCACAAAATCTATTTTTTTCTCACGCTGTCGCAGGGATAGTGGACACATGGATCATGAAAATTCACAGCAAGCACGCGAATTTCTGCGCACCTATGTCAATGATAACTGCAAGCTCATAACTGATTGGCTGAATGGTTCCGGAAATGCAGAAGACGTCGGATCTCACCTGCTCTGTATCATGCTGGAGCGCCTAGCGATCGACGAAAAGCCGGACCTTAGTGGTATCGCTGGTGGATACATTATCAATTTGTTCCAAACTGTGCCTGGTGGGGATCTGGCCGCAGGGCGCCTTATGGCGCAACGTTTGGAATCTGGATTGCAAATTCCAGCTGAACTCGTGCCACTTTGTGCAAAGCTTCTCCGTCAGCAGCCAATGTCTGACGTTGCTGAAAACTTTGGCAACAAACGGGGACCAAAAGCTAGAAACGGGCGCCGCAATGCGTTGGTCTCAGTCCTCGCGCGCGTTTTGCAGTCTTATTTTGGTGTCCCTTTGGCGTCAAACGATGCGCTGGCGGAAGACGCAGATCATCCAGATTCAGCATGCGAAATCGTCCTCGACGAGATGGCTGAAGTCATTCCTGATCTCGCCTCCATGAAGGCCAAGCATCTCGCTCTAGCAATCCGGCGTTTCGAGCGAGATCACAGGTGGTTTGCAGGCTAGCGCTTCTTGCCGCGTAATTACCCATAATTACGCGGCATGCCTGTTGTCGAACATTTTGCGACCTTCAGCGATCATTTGAAATCGCCGGAGGCAAAAATGATTTTGCGCATGAAAGACGTTTGCAGTGAGTTGGGGGTCAGTCGTGCCTCGGTTTATCGACTACTGCAATCTGGAAGCTTTCCAAAACCTTTGAAGCTCGGCAAGCGAGCCATTGGCTGGGAGCGGGATCATATTCAACAATGGGTAAAATCGCTTAGGTCTGCTCGCCAAACAGAGCAAGCTCAAGGCGCCAAAGATGAATAAGAGCCTGGATTATGGCAACGCCGCACCTAGGTTGCTAGAGAACGGATATGAAGCCATTCCGATTATTCCTGGAACAAAACGACCAGCAATCGAAAAATGGACAGAAACTAATTTTTTGGAAACGAGCTTAGTTGGCGCTTATGCATCGAAGTTTCCGAAATACGGTGTGGGAGTGAAGACAGGTGAATTGGTTGTCGTGGATCTCGACATTCCCGATTACGAGCTTGTAGATGACTTCGAAAATTTATGTCTCTCAACTCTTGGTCATGCGCCAATTCGCTTCGGCAACACACCCAAACGATCT
>ENA-OSEY01000934-OSEY01000934.1-marine-metagenome-genome-assembly--contig:-NODE-934-length-20658-cov-20.452165_pt1 | contig 20658 bp, 22 predicted proteins | sample MGYA00248465_ERZ534230 | MGnify/ENA primary metagenome ERZ534230 (study PRJEB26409, sample SAMN06344110) | marine metagenome | isolation source: Sea water from surface | place: Atlantic Ocean:Southern...
TTAATGGTTCTGTAGATTTTTCAATAATATCTAAAACAATTTTTTGATTTTTTGTTAAGTTTTGCTGTCTTTGCATATTCAATTTTACCATTTTCTCACTAATTTTTCAATTTGATGGATTGTTTTATTTTAAGTAACGAAAGAATGAACAAAAATAAAGAAGCGGCGATAATAGAAGGTCCTGAAGCTGTATTGAATTCTAAAGATGTAAACAATCCAATTATAACTGATAACAAACCACCAATTACTGAAAAAAGAATCATTTGTTGTGGACTATTTGAAATATTTCTTGCCATTGCTGCTGGTATGATAAGCATTCCAGTTATTAATAATAATCCAACCATCTTGATTGAAATAGCAATTATCGCGGCCATTAAAATTGTGAATATTGCTTTAGCTTTATCAGGATTAAGACCCTCTGCTTCAGCTAATTCGTAGTTGACAGTAGATGCAAATAAAGATTTCCAAATTAACCTTAAAACTAATAATATAATGGCTCCACCTATCCATATAATTATTATATCATTTAAAGATACTGCCAATATATCTCCAAATAATAATCCCATAACATCAAATCTAATAAATGATAAAAAACCAATGACAACAAGACCGATAGCTAAAGAAGAATGCGCTAAAAGTCCTAACAATGCATCTCCTGGTAGGTTAGTTTTCTTTTGAAGATTAACTAGTAGTAAAGCTATAATGGCTGAAATTACAAAAACAGATATTGCAATATTTAATTCAAAAGAATATGCGATTGTCACTCCTAATAGAGCAGAATGAGCTAAAGTATCTCCAAAATAAGATAATCGTCTCCAAACTACAAAGCATCCAAGAGGACCTGTAACTAAGGCAATTCCAATACCCGCAAATAAAGCTCTTATAAAAAAGTCATCGAGCATTTTAATTCTTTTTAATTTTCCCTTCGCTTGTATGAATATGATCGTGTTTATGTTCGTAAATTGATAGAGTTTGTGAAGCTTGATCTCCAAATAAAGCTTTATATTCACTATTTTGTGCAACATCGATTGGGGATCCAGAACAACAAACATGACCATTTAAACAAACGACATGATCTGTAGCACTCATAACTGTGTGTAAGTCATGTGAAATTAATAGAATTCCACAATTTAATTCCTCAGATATTTTTTTGATTAATTCATATAAAGCAATTTCTCCAGTGAAATCCACACCTTGTACTGGTTCATCAAGAACAAGTAATTCTGGTTTTTTTGAAATAGCTCTTGCTAACAAAACTCTCTGAAATTCTCCACCTGATAAGTCTCCTAAATTTTTATCCTTTAGATGTATTACACCAGTTAAGGATAATGCTTCGTTAATTTTTTCCTCTTCGAGACTTTCAGTTAATGACATAAAATCTTTAACTCTTAAAGGTAACGTCCAATCTATTGAAATTTTTTGGGGAACATATCCAATCTTATTTGTATATTTTTCAACTTGACCCTCAATTTTTTTATAAATACCTAAAGCAATTTTTGCTGTTGTACTTTTTCCAGATCCGTTTGGCCCAATTAAAGTAATAATTTTACCTCTTTCTACGTGTAAAGATACACCTTGTACTAACCATTTTTCATTTATTCGAAAACCAGCATTGTTTAATTTGACTAATGTTTTGTTTTTTAAACTCATTTTAATACTTGACTCAACCATGTTATATTATTACATAGCGTTATATTATAACAAAATATTATTATGCTTAAACTCAAAAAATTAACTTATATATTCACATTCTTATCATTTTTAACTTATTTTTCACAAGCTAATGCTGAAATCAAAGTTGTAGCATCAATTAAACCTATTCATTCACTTGCGAGCTATTTAATGGATGGAGTAAAAAAACCTGATTTAATTGTAGATGGTTATGCATCACCCCACGGTTTTGCTATGAAGCCATCTCATGCAAAAATGCTTCAAGAAGCAGATTTAATATTTTGGGTAGGTGAGGATATTGAGAGTTTTTTAGTTAAACCTCTTGGATCGATTGCAAAAAAAGCTGAAAAAATTGAATTAATGGAAATTAAGGGAATTAAGAAATTGAAATTTAGAGAAAGAAATATTTTTGATGGACATGATGATCATGGACATAAAGAAGACGATCATGACGATCATGATGATCATGCTAAAAAGGAAGATGGTCATGACGATCACGATCATGATAAAGACGAGCATAAAGAAGACGGACATGATGATCACGGTCACGAGGGTCATGCACACGGCGAGTTTGACCCACACATATGGTTAGATCCTTTAAACGCTAAAAAAATCTTAAAAGAAATGGCTAAACATTTAATAGAAAATGACCAAGCAAATGAGTCGATTTATAAAGAGAATTTGAAAAAGGCGAACAAAGATTTAGACAAATTAGTAAAACAAGTTAAGTCTGAATTAAATAAGGATTTTAAATCTATAGTGTTTCACGACGCTTACCAGTATTTTGAAAAGAGATTTAAAGTAAATGTTTTAGGAGCATTTACAGTAAATACAGATGTGCTACCTGGAGCAGAACAATTATCTGAAATAAGAGAAATAATCGAGCATGAAAAGGTAACTTGTGTTTTTTCAGAACCACAATTTAATCCAGATATAATTAATGCAGTTGCAAAAGACATGAATATCAATACCGGAGTAATTGATCCACTTGGAGCAACTTTAAACCCCGGTAAAGATTTATATTTTAATCTTATAAAGAATATGTCTAAGTCGTTTCAAGGCTGTTAAATATTTTCCTTAAAGAGTTATTACTTGATCTGGTGGGTTTGAACCTAGAGCTGTATACAATTGTGGAAAACAACCAGCAACAACACCATCTACCAAACCTTTTGCTTTAACTTCTCCACTACCACATTGTTCAAATGTACCATCTGCTAAACCTCTTCTAACAGCGCACTGGTCACAGACCATTAATAGCATACCTTTTTCTTTTGCAATTTTTGCTAATCTTTCACCTATTGGGTTTCCTTTTTGAAGGCAAAAAAGATTATCATCAAAGAAAAACATTCCTAAAACATTCACAAGGTGTTTGTTATCCTCTAATTGGGGCAGTATCATCGTACTTAATTGATAAGTACTTGCCATATTATTTCTAAATACATACGCGACTTTCATTTTTTCTCCTTTTAATTGATTGTTATATTATAACATCTTAGTGTTATAATATAACAAAGTCAACAATCGACAATTAAAATTAAATTAAGCTAAGGTTATTTCAATCGGAGTATGATCAGAGGGTTTTTCTCTTCCTCTAGGGTCTTTATTAATATTAATTTTTTTAATATTATCTATTATAGAACTTGAAACTAAAAAATGATCAATTCTCATACCATTATTTTTTTGCCAAGCTCCTCTCATATAATCCCAAAATGTATATCCTTCTTTTGTTTCATTAAAATGTCTGTAAACATCACTGAAACCTAAGCCCAACATCTCTCTAAATTTTTTTCTTATTTCTAGTCTATATAAAGCATCATCCTCAAAACTTTTTGGATTATAAACGTCTTCAGCTGCAGGGATTACATTGAAATCTCCAGCTAAGATTATATTTTTGTTTGTCTTTGATAAAGATTTTAACTTTTTAATTAAATCATCTAACCAATTTTTTTTATATTCATATTTAGGTGTATCAACTGGATTTCCATTAGGCGTGTATATATTGATTAATTGTATCTTTTTTTTATTATGTTCAACTTCCGCAGATATAATTCTAGATTGTTTTAATTTATCTTTAATTATATCAGTTTTGACATTATCTAATTTTTTTTTAGAAATTATAGCAACGCCGTTGTAGCTTTTTTGACCGTGGACATGGCTCTCGTAATCAAGGGAGGAAAATACATCAAAAGGAAAATTTACTTCTTCAGTCTTAATTTCTTGCATTAATAGTATATCTGGTTTGTACTTTACCAAATAACTTTTTATATTATCAATTCTGGCTCTTACCGAATTAACATTCCATGAGGAAATTAACATTAAAGAGAAAAAGACACGCCACAACCACAAGATGATTTGCTTTGTGGGTTGTTAATCTTAAATTGTTGACCAATAAGTTCTTTAGAAAAATCAACTTCCGACCCTTGCAACATGTCAGCTGAAGTTTTGTCGATTAAAATATTGTTAAAAACTAAATCATCTTCATTCTTTACTTTATCGAATGAAAAATCGTATTGAAAACCCGAACAACCACCACCTTTAATTGCGATTCTAAAAAAAGAACCTTTTTCCTTTTTATCAAGGAGATAATTGATTTGTTTTATAGCATTATCTGTAAATATAATTTCTTTATTCATAATAAAACTGAGCTATTACTAATATAATAATATATTTTCTTTTTTAAAGTATGAATAATTTCAAAAAATTAGGTGTTTTTAAAAGTAAGGGAAGATTTTTCAAAGATAAAACAAGTAAATATAGAAGCCCATTTCAAAGAGATAGAGACAGAATCATACATAGCGCTTCATTTAGAAGGTTAAAGCACAAAACCCAAGTTTTTGTAAATACTGACGGTGACCATTATAGAACAAGAATGACACACTCCTTAGAGGTAGCTCAAATCGCAAGATCAATATCTAAATACTTAAATCTTAATGATGATTTGGCTGAAACATTAAGTTTAGCACACGATCTTGGCCATACCCCTTTTGGTCATGCAGGTGAAGAAGTTTTAAATGATTGTATGAGTAACCATGGAGGTTTTGATCATAACTTACAAACCCTAAGAATAGTAATGTTTATAGAAAAAAAATATATTGATTTTGATGGTTTAAATTTATCTTTTGAAACTTTAGATGGTCTAATAAAACATAATGGACCAATCAAAGACTTATCTAAATTAGAAAATATTATTGGAATAAAATCGTTAAAAAATAAGTTTAAATTAAATAAATTTTCATGTTTAGAATCACAGATTTCAAATATCGCAGATGACATTGCTTACAACAATCATGATATACAAGATGGTCTAAAAGCAGGCTTATTCACATTAGAAGAATTATTGGAAATCAATTTCTTTAAAGATATATATAAAAAATACAAAGATAAAAAAAAGATAGAATTACAAGTTTTGATACATCAAATAATCAGAGACTCTATAGACCTTATGGTAAAAGACATAATAAATAACACTATTCAGAATATAAAAAAAAATAAGATTAAAAAGCTCAATAATGTTTTTGATAATAAGCAAAAGACGGTCGAATTTTCAGATAAACTCAAAGATATTGATTTCGATATAAGAAGCTTCTTAAGAAAAAATATGTACGACCATAAAGATGTTCAAAAAAGAAATGATGAAGGGAAAAAAATCGTAAATTTTTTATTTAAAAAGCTACACAGTGATACTAATAATAATTTTTCTATACAAAATTTTGATCAGAATAAATCTAGATCAGTTGCAGACTTTATATCCGGAATGACAGATCGTTATGCAATAAATTTATATGAAGAATTAAAATAGATGAATATATTTGATTATTATCACAGCTCTTTATTAAAAGGTCTTAAAGATTTTGAAAAAAAAGGAGCAATTAAAATCCCAGAAAAAACTAATAGTATTAGTGTGGAGGTTCCACCTGATAAGTTTGATGCCGATATTTCAACAAACGTTTGTATGGTTTTGTCAGGTATTAATAAAAGTAAACCAAAAGATATATATGAAAATTATGTATCAAAACTTTTAAGTAAAGACGATAATTTAGAAAACTTTGAAATTGTAAATCCTGGTTTTGTAAATTTAAAATTTAAAAAGAAATTTTGGAACTCCTTTTTAGAAAAAATTGTCCAATTAAAAGAATATGGATCAAATAAGAATGAAAAAACTAGAAAATATTTAGTTGAATTCGTTTCAGCTAATCCAACCGGACCATTACATGTAGGCCACTGTAGAGGAGCCGTATTCGGTGATGTCCTTTCAAATTTACTAAAATTTAATAATCACAATGTTACAAAAGAATATTACATAAATGATCACGGAAATCAGATAACAAACTTTACTCACTCGGTCTTTTACAGAATTTTAGAATTAAAACACAAAAAAAAATTTCCTGATGATGAAAATCTTTATCCTGGTGAATACATAAAAGAAATTGCACAAAATATTATATCAAATTCTAAAATTGATAAGTTTGATGAGTTGGAACCAATATTTGAAGAATTACAGAAACTTTGTATTGAAAATTCTCTTTTAATCATAAAGTCTAATTTAAAGAAGATAGGTATTGTTCATGATAATTTTGTAAGTGAAAAAAGTATAATTGGAAATAAAGAAGTTGAAAAGGCTTTAAAAAAACTAAAAGAGCAAAATTTAGTTTTTGAAGGAAAAATTGAGGCACCTCAAGGAGAGAAGAAAAAAATTTCTGAAACTAGAAATCAATTATTATTTAGATCAACAGAATTTGGTGATGATAAAGATAGAGCTTTAAAAAAAGGTGATGATAGTTGGACATACTTCGCTGGAGATCTTGCATACCATAACAATAAGATAAGTAGAAATTTTGATATACTCATCAATATTCTTGGAGCCGATCATGCTGGTTACATCAAAAGAATAAGTTCTGTTGTAGATGCTTTATCAAAAAGTAAGCAAAAAATTGAATGTAAAGTAACTCAATTAGTAAAACTTATTAAAGATAATAAACCATTTAAAATGTCAAAGAGGAAAGGTGATTATATTACTCTTGAAGATTTAATAAATGAAGTAGGAAAAGATGCGGCTAGATTTATTATGTTAAGTAGAGTGAGTGATGTTGAATTAGAATTTGACTTTGAAAAGGTCAAACTTAAATCTAAAGACAATCCTTTGTATTATGTTCAATATTCTTATGCTAGAATTTGTTCAATTTTTTCAAATTCAAAAACACCAATTAATAACGATTATAAAAATTTAGATAAAAATTTTGAATTTAACGATGAAGAAATTAAGATTATAAGAAAACTTTCAGAATGGCCAAAATGTATAGAAACTTCTATAAATAAATTAGAACCACACCGACTGACCACATACTTGTATCAATTAGCATCTATTTTTCATTCATACTGGAATATGGGAAGAGATAGTGAAGATTTCAGATTTTTAGATAAGGACAAGAAAATTGATACGAATAAAGCAGTTTTGTTAAATTGTATTCTATTAGTGATAAAAAATGGAATGGAAATTATCGGAGTCGATACACCGGAAAATATGTAATGATAAAAGAATTAAGATATGTGCTAATTATATTTTTTATCTTAATATTTTTTTTCCTAACAATTAAATACTATTTATCGGATGAACATAAGAAAAAATACTATAGAACTGTCAACGAAATCAACAATAACTTAAGTATAGATGATCAAAATATACCTATACTAAAAAATGACACTCAAGATATAATTACTTACGTTGATGATAAAAATGAAAAGACGAAACCTTTTTCATTCTGGAAACTTTTAAATGAATAATCTTAAATCAAGAAGAGCTTTTATAGTTGGATTAAGCTCAACTAAAATAACAAATAAAGAGAGACATTTTTTGAGAAAATATAAACCTTGGGGTGTAATTTTATTTGCAAGAAATATCAAATCAGTTGATCAGACTAAAAAACTCACCAATGATATAAAAAAAATTTTTAAAGATCCAAAATATCCAATTTTAATAGATGAAGAGGGTGGCATGGTAACTAGAATTAGATCTATAATTGACAATAGTCATTTTCCTGCAAAATACTTTGGTGACAATTATAAAAAAGATAAAACAAAATCTTTGCTTTATCTAAGAACTTACATCAAACAAATTAGTCATTTGTTAAGATATATGGGGATTAGCATTAATACGGTACCTGTTTTGGATATTCCTAGACCATTTACATCAAAGGTTATTGGCACTAGAGCAATTTCGAAAGACATAAATGTAATTAATAAAATTGGTGAAAAAACAATAGAACATTTTAAAGAAGCGCGTATAGCAACTGTAATAAAACATATTCCTGGTCATGGATTAGCAAAATCAGACAGCCACTTAAAATTACCTATTGTAGATAAAACTTATGAATATTTAATGAAGAATGATTTTAAAACTTTTAAAAATAAAAAATCATTATTTGCTATGACAGCCCATATTCTATTTAGGAAAATTGATGCCAATAATCCTGTAACCCATTCATCAAAGATTATTGGTATTATTAAAAAAAAGATAAAGTTTAAGAATTTAATAATTAGTGATGATATTTCGATGAAAGCATTAAAATTTAATATTACTTTAAATACTATTAAAGCATTTACCGCAGGTTGTGATTTAGTTCTTCATTGTAACGGAAAAATCAAAGAAATGACCAAAGTTGCTGAAAATTCAAAAAAATTAAATAAATTTATAATCGAAAAGACTTTAAAATATTATAGATTAGTAGGAAATGATTAATCAAAGTAATGCATTTAACGTAAACCTAAATCAGTTTAGCGGTCCACTTGATTTATTGTTGGATTTAGCCAAATCTCAAAAAGTAAAAATTGAAGATATATCGATAACAAAACTAGCAGATCAATTTCTTGAATATATTTCAAAAGCAGAAAAATTAAATTTAGATATTGCCTCAGAATATCTAGTTATGGCTTCATGGTTAGCTTATTTGAAATCAAAACTTTTATTACCACAAACGGAGGAAGATGAGTTTAAAGTTGATGAAGTAGCAGAAAAATTAAAACTACAATTAAAAAAGTTAGAATTAATCAGACTACTTTCAGATCAAATGCTTAAGAAAAAAAGATTAGGAAGAGACATCTTTATGAGAGGTATTAAAGGTAAAATTAAATCTATATATAGCGAAAAATACTCAGTAAATTTATATGACTTACTTAAATCTTATTCGACTATTTATATGCAGAAGGATTTCCAAAAAATTAATATTCCAAAACTTCCAGTTTTTACTACAGAAGATGGAATAAACAGAATTAAAAGATTTCTTAATAACTTAAATGACTGGAAAAATATAAATGCACTATATCCAGAGAATTTTATGAAATCTAAAGATCAGAAAAAAACTGGCATAGCCGGTCTTTTTGCTGGTTCTTTAGAGCTAGTTAAAGAAGGAAATCTACAGATTAAACAAGAGAAAATATTTGATGACATATTTATTAAAAAATCATGAAAAACGAAAAAAAAAATAACAACATAATAAATTTTCCAAATAGTTTAACAAATGGAGAAAGAGAAGTTGAAGCAATCCTGTTTGCAGCTTCAGAACCGCTTGAAATTGAAAGTATTGAAGCAAGATTAAATAAAAAAGTTGATGTAAAAAAAATTCTTAAAAAACTAGAGAAAATTTATGAAAACCGTGGTTTCAATCTAGTTTGTATTTCTAATAAATGGTCTTTTAGAACTTCATCAAACTTATCTTCATTAATGACTCAACAAAAAAAAGTTGAAAAAAAATTATCTAAAGCATCTATAGAAACTTTATCTATTATTGTTTATCACCAACCAGTTACTAGAGCAGAGATCGAAGAAATACGTGGGGTTGCTTTTGGTGTGAATACTTTAGATATTTTAATGGAATTAAACTGGGTAAAACCAATGGGAAGAAAAGATGTGCCAGGTAAACCAATTCAATATGGTACAACAGATGAATTCTTAAGCCACTTCAATATAAAAAAATTGTCTGATCTGCCTACAATAGAGGAGCTAAGTTCCGCGGGTCTAATCGACAGCTCAAATATTGATTCTGCGATTTTTGGAACAGGTAAATTTTATCAAGAGAAACAGGATGAAAAGAAAGAAAACATTTATACTGAAATAGACGATATGCTAAGCAGTACGTTAGATAAAGAAAACGATGATAAGTAAATTATTACTTTTAAATGATTAATAAACGAGCTATAAATAACTTATGAGTATAGGTTTTTGGCAAATTGCAATAGTTGTTATACTAGTAGTCTTACTATTCGGCAGAGGTAAAATCTCAAGTCTTATGGGTGATGTAGCCAAAGGTATAAAAAGTTTTAAAAAAGGTATGGCACAGGATCCAACTGAGGATCAGGCAAAAAACATCACTGAGAATAACGATCAGACTAATAATCAAGATCCAAATAATAAAGAATAATCAATGCCACAAATTGGCTGGTTTGAATTACTGTTAATAATTGGTCTAGCAGTAGTTATAATCGGTCCAAAAGATTTTCCAATCGTTTTAAAAAAAATTGGAAGTTGGTTCGGTTCAATCAAAAGATATATTAGTGCTGTTCAATCAGAAGTTTCCAATCTTGAGGAAAATACTCTTGATTACGAGAATAAAGAAAACAAAGATAAAAAGGAAGATCTAAAGAAAGATGAGTCAAAATAAAGACGAGGGTTTTATTAGTCATTTGACTGAATTAAGAAAAAGATTAATTCAATCTTTTGTTTGCTTATTAGTTTTATTTGTCATTTGTTATATTTTTTCTGAAGAAATATATAATTTTCTTGTAGCTCCTTATGCTGAAGCCGTAAAGAATAGTGAAATTCAAAGAAGATTAATCTTTACTGCATTACAAGAAACTTTTTTAACCTACATTAAAGTATCTTTTTTTACTGCATTCTTTTTTACTAGTCCTTTTATATTAATTCAAATTTGGAAATTTATAGCTCCAGGTTTATATGAACATGAAAAGTCTGCAATCATGCCGTATTTGGTTGTAACTCCAATCTTATTTCTTTTAGGTGGAATGCTGGTTTATTATTTAATTATGCCTTTAGCGATTAAATTTTTCTTATCATTTGAAAGCACTGGTATAACCACATCATTACCAATACAACTTGAAGCTAAAGTGAATGAATATCTTTCACTAGTTATGAAATTAATTTTTGCTTTTGGATTAAGTTTTCAATTACCTGTTGTGTTGTCATTATTAGCAAGAGTTGGTTTTGTAGACTCTGAGTTCCTTAAAACAAGAAGAAAGTATGTTGTAATTATTATTTTTACAGCTGCTGCAATACTTACTCCACCTGATCCAATCACACAAATTGGTTTGGCGATTCCATTATTAATTTTATATGAATTATCTATAATTTCGGTAAGAATGATTGAAAAAAAAGTAGAAGAAAATGCATGATATAAAAGAAATTAGAGAAAATTTAAAAGAATTTTCAAATCAAATAAAAAAAAGAAATGTCGATGTAAAGTTTGATGAAATTTTAGAATTAGACAAAGAAAATAGGTCTTTAATTCAAGAAAAAGAGAAATTAGAATCTGAAAAAAAATCTATTTCAAAAAGTAAGGATAAATCTTTATTTAAAAAATCTAAAGAACTTACTGACAAAATAAGCACTCTTCAAACAAAGCAACTATCAATAAGCCAAAAATTAAATGAGTTATTATCATCAATACCTAATACACCGTTATCTAGTGTACCAGAGGGTAAGGACGAATCTTCAAATAAAGAAGTTGAAAAAAAAGGTTCTATAAAAGAAAGTGAATTTAAAATTAAGTCTCACTATGAAGTAGGTGAAAATCTTAATATGCTTGATTTTGATCTTGCCACAAAGACTTCAGGATCAAGATTTGTATTTGTAAAAAACAAACTTGCAAAATTAGAAAGAGCTTTATCAAATTTTATGATTGATGTTCATACAAAAGAAAATGGTTATGAGGAGATATCTCCACCATTACTCGCTAACTTTGATACAATGTTTGGTACTGGACAACTTCCTAAATTTGAGTCTGATCAATTTGAAATAAAAATTGATGATAACAATAGAAAATTTTTAATCCCAACTGCAGAAGTTATTTTAACTAATATGGCAAGAGAAAAAACAATTGATATAAAAGAATTACCCTCAAGATATGTAGCATCTACTCCTTGCTTTAGAAAAGAAGCTGGAAGCTATGGCAAAGATACAAAAGGAATGATTAGGCAGCACCAATTTTATAAAGTTGAACTTGTTAGCCTAGTAGAGCCTCAAAAATGTGAAGAGGAGTTAGAGAGAATGACTAAATGTGCATCAGGAATTTTAGATAAACTGAAACTGCCTTATAGAATTGTTGAGCTATGTACGGGTGATATGGGTTTTAGTGCTCAAAAAACTTATGATATTGAAGTTTGGGTGCCTTCAGAAAAAAAATATAGAGAAATTTCTAGTTGTTCAACATGTGGAACTTTTCAAGCTAGAAGAATGAAAGCCAAATATAAAAATTCAAAAAATGAAAAAAATTTTATAGGTACATTGAATGGAAGTGGACTTGCAATCGGAAGAACTATGATTGCGATCATGGAGAATTATCAAGACAAAGATGGATCAATTATAATACCTGACGTATTAAAACCATACATGGATAATATTGATAAAATCACATCGAATTAGGAGTTGTGTTAGTTAATCTAATAGTATAAAAACCAATCTATTATTATGTCTGAATCAGGATTTGCACAATTAATACCTTTAATACTAATTTTTGTTATTTTTTATTTTTTCTTAATAAGACCACAACAAAAAAAAGTTAAAGAACATAAGTTGATGGTTGAAAACTTAAAAAGAGGTGACAAAGTCATTACCTCTGGTGGAATAATAGGTACCGTCGAGAGAATTATTGACGGCGATAAAGCAGAAATTTCTATAACTGATAATGTCAAAGTTGAAGTTATCAAATCTACAGGTATTCAAGCTCTAATAAATAATACTGACCAAAAAAAATAATTTTAAGTGTTATATTTTTCAAAACTGAAGATCACTTTGATAGCACTATTCACTCTTTTTATGGTGATGGTCTCATCATCAAATTTTTTAGATTTAGATTTAGATAAACAAAAAAAAATTAAATTAGGCTTAGATCTTCAAGGTGGTTCTTATTTGTTATTAGAGCTTGATAATGAACCAGTAATAAAACAAAAATTACAATCTAAATTATTAGAAATTAAAGATTATTTTAAAAAAAATAAAATTAAGATTTTAAGCTTAAAACTTGATGACAAATTAATTAAGCTTAAAGTTTCCAAAGATGATGTTGAAAAGATTAGTGAAATATTTAGTGACAAAGAAAGTACGATCAATCCTTATTATTTTCAATACAAAGCTCATCAACTTGATGTGAAGATTAATGGTGATGTTTTTAATTTGGAGCTAAGTAAATATGGAATTATCCTGATTAAAAATGCATCATTAGATCAAGCAATAGAAATTGTTCGAAAAAGAGTTGATGAGGTTGGTACTAATGAGCCAAATATTTTAAAAAGAGGTAATGATAGAATTTTGCTTGAACTCCCAGGTCTTGATAATCCAGATAGGATTAAATCTTTATTAGGTAAAACTGCAGATCTTGCATTTAGACTTGAATCTAAGAGTTCAAACGAGTCTTTTGGAACCGAAAAACTTAAATTAATAGAAACAGGTGAAGAACTATTATTAAGTAAAAGAGTTATTATAAGTGGAGATAATTTAGTTGATGCAAGTCCACGAATGGACTCATTAAATAATCAAACAGTTGTAAGTTTTACACTTGATAGGGTTGGATCTAAAAGATTTGCCCAAGCAACAAAAAGAAATATAGGTACACGTCTTGCTATAGTTCTTGATGGTCAAATAATAAGTGCTCCAGTAATAAGGGATGTAATTGCGGGAGGATCAGGGCAAATAAGTGGAGGTTTTACTTTTCAATCTGCAACAGACCTAGCCTTACTTTTAAGGTCTGGTGCTTTACCAGCTCCATTAAATATCATCGAAGAAAGAACAGTAGGACCTGATTTAGGGCAAGATTCTATTAATGCAGGAATACTTTCACTCATTATAGGATTTTTATTAGTTATCGGGTTTATGACATTAAAATATAGAATTTTTGGTATCATTGCAAATTTTACCCTAATTATTAATTTAATTTTACTAATCAGTATTTTAACATTATTAGAAGCAACTCTTACTCTCCCTGGTATTGCTGGAATAATTTTAACTGTTGGAATGGCAGTAGATGCAAACGTTTTAATTTTTGAAAGAATAAAGGAAGAAACAAGTAAAGAAAAAAATAATTTAATAGCTTTTGATAATGGATACTCAAAATCAAAAATTACAATTTTAGACGCAAACATAACAACAATAATAGCTGCAATAATTCTGTTTATTTTTGGATCAGGGCCAGTCAAAGGATTTTCAATCACACTATGTGTTGGAATATTAACAACTCTATTCTCAGTTTTTTTTATCGCGCGATTACTTACATCTATTTATGTAAAAATTAACAAAAATAAGGAAATTATTATAAAATGAAAAAGGATTATAAATTTAATCAATATTATAAGTCATTAAATGTATTTTCTATTGCACTGATATTACTTTCATTAATCTTTTTAATATTTAAAGGTTTGAATTATGGAGTTGATTTCAAAGGTGGAACTTTAATTGAAATACGTGTTGAGACTGAAAAGCCTGATATTGAAGTTTTAAGATCTAGTTTTAACAAAATGAATTTAGGTAAGATTTCAATTAAAAATTTTGGGAGCGATAATGATTTTGTGGTTAAATTCAAAAGAGACGAACTTAATGATCCAGAGTTCATTGAAAATTTACAAAGAAATCTTTCACAAGAATTAACTCAAGATTTCTCTTTCAGAAGAGTTGAAAATGTAGGACCTAAAGTAAGTTCAGAATTACTAAAAGCTGGAGTAACTGCTATATGCTTATCCTTAATGGCAATGCTAATCTACATTTGGATACGTTTTGAATGGCAATTTAGTGTTGGTGCAATAGCTGCTTTATTCCATGATGTTATAATTACTCTTGGAATTTTTTCTGCTTTAAGTTTAGAAATAAACTTGTCTATTGTGGCAGCTGTTTTAACTATCGTTGGTTACTCAATGAATGACACTGTTGTAATTTATGACCGCGTAAGGGAAAATCTTAAAAAATATTCAGATATTAAGATATTTGATCTTACCAACTTATCAATAAACGAGACTTTATCACGTACTATAATTACCTCTTCAACGACGTTATTAGCTTTACTTTCTATATTCTTTTTTGGTGGAGAAATATTAAAGGGTTTCTCACTAGCTATGATCCTGGGCGTTATTTTAGGAACCTATTCCTCAATTTTTATAGCAAATCCACTTTTAGTTTTCTTTAAAGTTTCACAAAAAACAGTTCTTAAGGAAGATAATTAATATAAGTTTTGGGCTGCTACCATTGAAAGTAACATTGGTAGAGATAATAAAGTATTAGTTCTTGAAAAAACCATTGCTGTTTTTGCAGCTTTAGCTTTGCTTTCTGGATCTGTTTCAACCATTCCTAAAGCTTTTTTCTGATTTGGCCATATAACAAACCAAACATTAAAAGCCATAATTAAACCTAGCCACATTCCTATTCCAATCGCTGTACTTTTGCCTCCACCTGATCCTATGCCAAGAGTCATTGCATCATGCAAATATCCGTTGAGATATGATAATATCAAACCCGATACAATCGTTGCAAAAGCTGCCCATCTAAACCAAAAAAGGGCAGAGGGTGCAATTACTTTACTAATTGCTGGCTTTTGTTCATCAGGTATTTTAGCCATATTAGGAATTTGAACAAAATTGAAGTACCACAATAATCCAATCCACATTATTCCAACAAGAACGTGGATATATCTAAATAACCAGCTCCAAAATAATAAATCAAAATCAAAACCACCATTAAGAAAAAATAAACCTACGAACAATAATACTGATATAGCAAGTGAGTAGTGGATCGTTCTAGATAGAGAGCTTAAAATACTTATCATTAAAGTAATTTAACAAATTTTAATTGATTATGCAATTTTTTTAAATTTTCCGTTTAGCAAAGGCTTTAGAAATTTACCTGTGTAACTCTTTTCTGTATTGCATATATCTTCAGGTTTTCCTTCTGCGATTACTTGTCCACCTTTAACACCGCCATCTGGACCCATATCGACGACGTAATCAGCAGTTTTAATAACATCTAAATTGTGCTCAATGACAACAACTGTATTTCCTGTTGCAACGAAGGTGTGTAATATTTCTAATAATTTTTTAATATCATGTTGATGTAAACCAGTTGTTGGTTCATCCAAAATATAAATTGTTCTTCCTGTAGATCTTTTTGATAGTTCTTTTGCTAATTTAATTCTTTGAGCTTCACCACCGGAGAGAGTTGTAGCTTGTTGACCAATCTTTATGTAGCCTAAGCCAACTTTTTTTAATGTTAATAATTTTGATCTTATAGTTGCTATATTTTCAAAGAAATCACATCCTTCTTCAACTGTCATATCTAAAACTTCAGCAATGCTTTTTCCTTTAAATTTTATTTCAAGTGTTTCTCTATTGTATCTGCTGCCCTTACATTCATCACATGTTACATAAACATCTGGAAGGAAATGCATTTCATAAGTTATTACACCATCACCTTCACATGCTTCACATCTTCCACCTTTAACATTGAAAGAAAATCTTCCAGGTTTATAACCTCTACTTTTTGACTCTGGTAAATTAGTAAACCAATCTCTAATTGGTCCAAATGCACCCGTGTAAGTCGCTGGATTAGATCTTGGAGTTCTTCCAATAGGAGATTGATCAATATCAATTACTTTATCAATCAATTCGATACCTTTAAAACCTTTAAATGGCATTGGTATCTTTCTTGATTTGTTATTGTTCAAAGATAAGTTAAGAGCATTGTAAAGCGTTTGTAACACTAAAGTGGATTTTCCACTTCCTGAAACTCCAGTAACACATGTAAAAGTTCCAAATGGAATTTTTAAATCAACATTCTTCAAATTATTACCGGAGGCCCCATTAATTTGTAAAAACCTTCCGTTTTTTGCTAACCTTCTTTTTTTTGGAATTGGTATAAAATATTTAGAAGATAAATATTTTCCTGTAATGCTGTTATCATTTTTAACAATATCTTTAAGATTGCCTTCTGCAACAACTTCACCACCTTTACTTCCTGCTTGAGGTCCAAGATCTAAGATGTGGTCTGCATTTTCAATTGTTTCCGTATCGTGTTCAACAACAATTACCGTGTTTCCTAAATCTCGTAATCTTTTTAAAGCATTTATTAATTTTACATTGTCCTTTTGATGCAAACCAATTGATGGTTCATCTAATACATATAAAACTCCTGTTAGACCTGAACCAATTTGAGAGGCAAGTCTAATTCTCTGAGCTTCACCACCAGATAAAGTTCCTGACTCCCTTGATAATGTTAGGTAATCAAGACCAACATTAAGAAGAAAATTTAGTCTCTCATTTATTTCTTTAAGAATATGTTCTGATATTTTAAGTTTTCTTTGATCAAGTTTTTTTGATAAATTATTGAACCATTCTTTAGCATCACTTATAGACTTTTCAGTTACTTCACTTATATGCTTACCATCAATTTTTACACAAAGCGCCTCATCTTTAAGTCGGTGACCTTTGCAAATATCGCATTTTGTGTCAGATTGATATTGAGAAATTTCTTCTCTTTTCCAATCACTATCGGTCTCTAAATAACGTCGTTCTAAATTATTTACTACTCCTTCAAAGGTTTTTTTATGGGAATACTTTTCATATCCATCATCATATGAAAATTTTATCTCTTCATCATCAGATCCATATAAAATTATATCTTTTATTTTTTTTGGTAGTCTTGACCATTTTTCATCCATAGAAAATTTATAATGTTTTGCTAAGGAAGTTAATGTTTGAGCGTAATAAAGAGTGGTTGTTTTTGCCCACGGTTGAATAGCACCCTGAGCAATACTTTTTTTATCATCAGGTACAACTAGATTTGGATCAACGTTAAGTTTTATACCTATACCCTCACATTCCTCACAAGCTCCATAAGGACTATTGAAAGAAAATAATCTTGGTTCAATTTCTTCGATTGTAAAACCACTTTCAGGACATGCAAATTTTGAAGAAAATGTTAATTTTTCTGTCTTTCTAAATTTAGCAGGCAATGTTTCATTTTGATACTCAACAAATAAAAGGCCATTTGCTAAATTTAATGATGTTTCTATACCTTCGGCAAGTCTGTTTCCTAAATCGGAATTTATTACAATCCTATCGACTAAAATGTAAATATCATGTTTCAATTTTTTATTTAAGTCTGGAGTTTTATCAATGTCATAGAGTGTGCCGTCAACTTTTACTTTTCTAAAACCTCTTTTTTTGTATGATAAAATTTCTTTTTTGTATTCTCCTTTTCTACCTCTAACTATTGGAGCGAATAAGAAAATAGTTGATTTTTTTGGTAACTCTAAAATTTTATCAACAATTTGAGAAACAGTTTGGGATTTAATTTCTTTACCTGTAAAAGGTGAGTAGGGTGTTCCAATTCTTGCGTATAGAACTCTCATATAGTCATAAATTTCTGTAACTGTTGCTACAGTAGATCTTGGATTTTTTGATGTATTTTTTTGTTCAATTGAAATGGCTGGACTTAATCCTTCAATAAAATCTACTTTAGGTTTTTTCATTTTGTCTAAAAACTGTCTTGCATAAGCTGAGAGACTTTCAACGTATCTTCTTTGTCCTTCAGCATAGATGGTATCGAATGCTAATGATGATTTTCCAGAGCCTGACAAACCTGTTATGACCACAAATTTATCTTTAGGAATCTCTACAGAAATATTCCTCAAATTGTGTTCTTTTGCGCCCTTAATAACTATCTTTTTGTTCATTTTTTTATTTGCTTTAGCTCAATAAAGTTAATAATCAAATCTTTTTTGTGATATAATTAATATAAAATAATATGGCTGGAAGTTTAAATAAAGTACTTTTAATTGGCAGATTAGGTGCAGATCCTGAGATAAAGCAGATGGTTAATGGAAAAAATGTCGCTAGACTTAGTCTCGCTACTAGCCAATCTTGGAAAGATAAAAACACTGGTGAGAAAAAGGAAAAAACCGAGTGGCACCGTGTGGTTGTATTTAATGAAGGACTTGTGAATGTTGTTCAACAGTATCTTAAAAAAGGTGCTCAGATTTATGTCGAAGGTCAATTGACCACTAGAAAATGGAAAGATGAACAGTCTGGCCAAGATAAATATTCTACAGAAATATTAATACAAGGATATAATTCATCTTTAACAATGCTTGGGGGAAATAATTCCTCAACGTCAATTGCAAATGCACCTCAAAATAAGAATGAGATGTCTCAAGCACCTGACAATGATTTAGACGACGATATTCCCTTTTAATTAATCTTTATGGATAAGTCACAAACAGAGATAAAAAATAACATAAAACCTATCGAAATGTATGATGAGATGAGTTCATCTTATCTTTCTTACGCTATGAGCGTAATTGTAAGTAGAGCCTTACCAGACATAAGAGATGGTTTAAAACCAGTTCATCGAAGAATTATTTATGCAATGCACAAAGGTGGTTTTGATTGGAGTAAACAATACAGAAAATCTGCGAGAATAGTTGGTGATGTAATTGGTAAATATCATCCTCACGGTGATCAGGCTGTTTATGATGCATTAGTTAGAATGGTTCAAGATTTTTCAATGAGTTTACCTTTGATTGACGGTCAAGGAAACTTTGGCTCTGTAGATGGTGATCCTCCTGCTGCAATGAGATACACAGAAACTAGATTAGCAAAAATTTCACAAAATTTAATTGATGACATAGATAAAGATACTGTTGAATTCAAAAGTAATTATGATGAAACTGAAAAAGAGCCAGAAGTACTACCCGCCCAATATCCAAACCTTCTCGTAAACGGTGCTGGTGGTATCGCTGTTGGAATGGCAACTAGTATTCCGCCACACAATCTTTCAGAAGTGATAAATGCCACTTTGGCCCTAATAGATAATAAAGATATTAAGATAAATGAATTAATGAAACATATACCAGGACCTGATTTTCCCACAGGTGGTACAATAATTGGTAAAGATATTATTAAAACTGGATATAAAACCGGAAGAGGATCTTTTAAAGTAAGGGGAAATGTTTCAATAGAGCAGCTTAAAAATGGTAAAGAAAGAATAGTTATCAACTCAATACCATACCAAATCAACAAGTCTGTTTTAAACGAAAAAATTGTCGAGTTAATAAGAAACAAAAAAATAGATGGAATTAGTGACATAAGAGACGAGTCAAACAGGGAAGGTATAAGAGTAGCAATTGATTTAAAAAGAAATATAGAACCCGAGACAGTTAAAAGACAACTTTATAAATATACTTCTTTGGAGTCTTCATTTAGCTTTAATACTTTAGCGATAGTAGATAGAAAACCAAAAAGCTGTAATCTTAAAGATTTTCTAGAGTCTTTTCTTAAATTTAGAGAAGAAGTTGTCGTTAAAAAGACAAAGTTTGATTTAAAAAAAGCTGAAGATAGAGCCCACATATTGATTGGTTTATCAGTTTCAGTTGAAAATATAGATAAAGTAATCAAGATCATTCGATCTTCAAAAAATCCAGAACAAGCAAAAAATTCTTTATTAAATACTTCTTGGAAAATTAAATCGTCCCAAAAATTAATAAAACTAGTTGATAATAAAAAAAATAAAAATACTTATTCTTTATCTTTAAAACAAGTTGAGGCAATTTTAGAATTAAGACTTCAAAAGCTTACTGCATTAGGTATAAATGAAATAGAAGTTGAGTTAAAGAAATTAGCTAATCTAATAGTTTCATTTAAAAAAATAATAAACTCTAGAAAAGAACTTTTAAAAGTTATTAGTAATGAATTAAATGAAATAAAAGAAAAATATTCAGTTGA
>ENA-OSEY01000935-OSEY01000935.1-marine-metagenome-genome-assembly--contig:-NODE-935-length-20658-cov-2.994947_pt1 | contig 20658 bp, 14 predicted proteins | sample MGYA00248465_ERZ534230 | MGnify/ENA primary metagenome ERZ534230 (study PRJEB26409, sample SAMN06344110) | marine metagenome | isolation source: Sea water from surface | place: Atlantic Ocean:Southern...
AGATGTTTCTGGGGAAGGTGTTCAACAAGCCTTGCTTAAACTAATCGAGGGTACTGTTGCCTCTATTCCGCCTCAAGGTGGAAGAAAACATCCACAACAAGAATTTATACAAATTGATACTTCAAATATTTTATTTATTTGTGGGGGAGCTTTTTCTGGCCTAAATAAAGTTATCGAACAAAGAACAAATAATGTTGGTATTGGCTTTGGGGCCGATGTTAATAAGAACTTTGATGTAACAACAAAAAATAAAAATATTGAGGATCTAGAGCCTGAAGATTTAGTCAAATATGGTCTTATTCCAGAGTTTGTTGGAAGATTACCTGTAATTTCTACACTACAAGAGCTTGATGAAGAGGCACTTGTAAGAATTTTAAAAGAGCCAAAAAATGCATTAGTTAATCAATATAAACATTTATTTGATATTGATGGAGTTGAATTATCATTTAGAGATGAAGCTCTTATAGAAATCGCTAAACAAGCCATCAAAAGAAAAACTGGTGCCAGAGGTTTGCGCTCAATAATGGAAGACCTTTTAATGGATACTATGTTTGGATTGCCTAATAACGAACTTGAGAAAGTGATCATTGATGAAAAAACAGCAATTTCTAAAACTGAACCAATTAAACTTTTTAAAACAAAATCAAAAAAAACATCATCTGGTAATTGATATTTAATCAATTATCCCTATATTTAAACAATGAGCAGTGTAAAGTCTGATTTACCTTTAATTCCCTTAAGAGATGTGGTTGTCTTCCCAGGCATAGTTACAACTTTATTTGTTGGCAGAGCAAAGTCTGTTGAGGCATTGAATATAGCAATGTCATCAAATAAAAAATTAGTATTAGTAAGCCAAAAAGATGCATCTAATGAAGATCCGGATGCTCAAGATATATTTAAATATGGATCGATTAGTAATTTATTACAGTTAATTAAGTTGCCTGACGGAACAATGAAAGTATTAGTTGAAGGTGATAAAAGGTGCTTTATCGAAAAAGTAATTGAAAAAGATAATTACACATTAGCAAGAGTAACAGAAGAGATTGATAAACCGCTTAAAGAAAGTGAATCAAAAAATATTGTTAGATTAATCAAAGCTAAATTTGAGGACTACATCAGTGTAACAAAAAGAATACCTCCTGAAATTGTCTCAACAGTCGATTCGCTTGATGAGCTGTCGAGATTAATTGACACAATTACTGGGCACTTACCAATTGATACATTAAGAAAGCAAGAAATATTAGAAACATCAGACTTAAAAGATAGGTCAGAAAAAGTTTTAACTTTCATTGAATCTCAACTTGATGTTGTAGATGTTGAAAAGAAAGTTCGTGACAGAGTAAAAAAACAAATGGAGAAATCTCAAAGAGAGTATTACTTAAATGAACAAATTAAAGCTGCTCAGAAAGAGCTTGGTGAGATTGGTGAAGATGGAGATGAGCTTGAAAATTTAGAAAAGAAGATCCATGAAGTTGGGATGACAAAAGAAGCTCTCAAAAAAGCTAAAACTGAATTAGCTAAATTTAAACATATGGCACCTTCGTCTGCAGAAGCTTCTGTCGTTAGAACCTATTTAGATTGTTTAGTAGATGTTCCATGGAAAAAGAAATCAAAAATTAAAACCGATATTAAAGCATCTATGGATATTTTAGAGAAAGATCATTATGGTCTTGAAGAAGTTAAAGAAAGGATAGTGGAGTACTTGGCTGTTCAAAAAAGAGTCAAGTCAATGAAAGCTCCTGTTCTATGCTTAGTTGGTCCGCCAGGAGTAGGTAAAACTTCACTTGGCGAGTCAATTGCTAGGGCTACAAATAGAAAATTTGTAAGAATGTCTTTGGGTGGTGTTAGAGATGAATCTGAAATCAGAGGTCATAGAAGAACATATATTGGTTCTATGCCTGGAAAGATAATACAGAAACTTTCTAAAGTCGGCGTCAAGAACCCTCTATTTCTTCTTGATGAAATTGACAAAATTGGCATGGATCATAGAGGCGACCCAGCATCAGCTTTACTAGAAGTTCTTGATCCAGAACAAAATAATACATTTAGTGATCACTATCTTGAAGTCGATTATGATTTATCTGAAGTAATGTTCGTATGTACTGCAAACAGTTTAAACATTCCAACTCCCTTACTTGATAGAATGGAAATTATTCGCATACCTGGATATATAGAAGACGAAAAAATTAATATAGCAAATAAATATTTACTTCCTAAACAAATGGAGAGGAATGGTGTTAATGAAAATGAAATTAAGATTAATAAAAACGTTATATTGTCGTTAATAAGATACTATACCAGAGAGGCTGGTGTAAGAGGTCTAGAGAGGCAAATTGCAAAAATTCTGAGAAAGGTTGTCAAAGAGCGACTTGTCAATGAAGCTAAATCTGATAAGGATAAAGCTACATCGATTACACAAAAAAACTTAGAGAAGTATTCAGGAGTTAAAAAGTTTAAATATGGTGTTGCAGAAAAAGATAATGCTATTGGCCAAGTAACTGGACTCGCATGGACAGAGGTTGGTGGGGAGTTATTAACAATAGAAGCGTCTCACATCGAAGGTAAGGGCAGAGTTATTAAAACAGGATCCCTCGGAGATGTGATGCAAGAATCTATTCAAGCTGCCTTAACAGTTGTAAGATCTCGTGCTGAATCTCTAGGAATCAAGCCTAATTTTTATGAGAAATATGACGTGCATATTCATGTACCTGAGGGTGCAATTCCCAAAGATGGCCCCAGTGCTGGCGGCGCAATGGCGATTTCACTGATTTCTATTTTTACCGGAATACCTGTTAGAGCTGATACAGCAATGACTGGTGAAATTACTCTTCGAGGCCAGATTTTAAAAATTGGTGGTTTAAAAGAAAAGCTTCTTGCTGCTAAAAGAGGTGGAATTAAAAATGTTATTATCCCTAAAGATAATGAACCTGATCTTCAAGAAGTTCCAGAACAAATAACGAAATCTTTAAATATAATACCTGTTGAATGGATTGATGAAGTGATTTCTTCAGCACTTACCGAAGAGCCAATACCTTCATCTAAAAAAGTTAAAAGCCAAAAATCAAAAAATCCTGCTAAATCAGAAAATAAGCAACCTCACTAAACCCCCTTATTTACTTGACTTTTAAGCCTAAAAGGCTTTACATAGAGAGGTATTTATTAAATTAATTTCACAGAGGAGTGTTTAAATATGAATAAATCAGATTTAGTTGATGCAGTAGCAGGAAGCGCTGACATGTCAAAAGCTCAGGCAGCTCATGCAGTTGATGCTGTTTTAGATGGCATTTCAGGAGCTCTAAGTAATGGTGATTCTGTTGCCTTAGTTGGTTTTGGAACTTTTTCAGTAAGACATAGAGCAGCTAGAGAGGGAAGAAATCCTTCTACTGGTGAAGCAATGCACATAGCGGCATCTAACGTCCCTGGCTTTAAAGCTGGTAAAGCTCTTAAAGACGCAGTTAAAGCTGGTAACCCTGCTTAAATTGAGATAGTTTTTAGAAGGGTGCTTACGCACCCTTTTTTTTATTCTATAATATCGCCACCATGATGGAATCACTCAGAAATTTTCTCAGCGGCCCAAGATTAATAATAGTTGTCTTGGTTTGCGCGCTACCGTTTGTCTTTTTAGGCACATCATCATTAACTTCAGTTTTTGGAGGTTCTTTTGGGACTATTAACGGTGAAGACGTAACTGAAACAGATCTTCAATTGGCATCAAATACAGCAGTGCAACGATTTAAAAGTATTTATGGTGAAGAATTTGATTTCGATATGTTGGATGATGATTTAAGAATGGAATCAATCAAGCAGGAACTCATTGTTCAAAAAGTTCTTCAATCGGGTGCTAGATCTTTAGGTCTTATAAATAATAATACAGTTGATGAGGCTAAAAAGAGTATTATCAGAAATCCTCAATTTCAAATTAATGGAATATTTGATGAAAATGTTTACGAGGCACAAGTTAATTCTAACGGATATACAAAAGAGGGTTATATCGAACTAATGACAAACCTGCTTGCTTCAGAGTTATATAGAAGTTCATTAACTGGACTAAATTTTGCAACCGATTATGAAATCTTTGAACTAACAAAGTTACTTGAAAAATCATCTGATATTGAATTCACAAAACTAAGTTATAACGGACTAAAAAATGAAATAGTTAATACATCAGATGAGTTAATGGAGTTTTATGACAGTAATCAAATTTTATTTTTTTCAAGTGAAGAGAGATCTTTCAAATATATTCTTCTAAGTCAAGATTCATATAAAGATGATGTAGTTGTTCCTGAAAGCTACATTGAGGATGCATATAAAGAATATTTAGATAATTTCTCAAATTCTACTCAAGTAAGGTTCTCGCATATCATGATAGAAAAAAGTAATTATGAATCAAGAGATCTTGCTTTTGATGTTATCACCAAAGCTGAGAATTTAATTAACTCGGGTTTAGATTTCTCTAAAGTAGTTAGCGATTTTAGTGAAGATATTATTACGAAAGATATTGGTGGGGATTTGGAGTATTTTGATAGTGAAATTTTTCCTGAAGAATTTGGATTGGCAATTGCTAATTTAGGCCTTAATGAAACAAGTGGTGTTATTGAGCTAGATGAAACTTTCCATATTCTTAAAGTTACTGAATTAAATGTGCAAGAGCCTTTAGCAGAATCACAAGTTAAAAATGAATTAATTAATGAACTTGTTGAGACTGAATCATATGCATTAATGAATGACGACTTTGATCTTATCGATGAAATGATTGCAGAAGGTAGTTCTATTGAGCAAATCGCAGAATATATTTCAAAAACTTTAGAAGAATCTGACTTATATACTCAAGAAAATTTTAGTTTTAATATAAAAAACTCAGAAATTAGAAATTACTTATTTTCACCAGATTCTAAAATGGCTGCACCATATGCAATTGAATTGGATGATATGGTAATAGTTATGTCATTAAATAATCTTATTGAACCTGCGCTTATGAGCTATGAAGAGGTTGCAGATAAAGTGGGTGAGTTGCTTGCAGAATCAAAAGCGTTAGAAAAGCTTGATCTGTTAGAAGAAGAATTTAATTCAATAGCCGATGTACAGGACAAACAAAGTTTTATAGAGACTTACAACTTTGTTACTACTGATAAATTTGTCGATGTGAAAAGATATTCTTCTCTTTTGCCACAAGAAGTTTTGTCTGCTGTTTTCAATGCTAAAGCAGGCGAAGTTTTAAAAGTTAATGCACAAAATGGTGATAAATACTTTGTTGATATCGTTGCCTTTAAACAGCCGAATGAATCTGAAATTAATGAAATAATTGAGGAATATAAGTCATTCGCAGAAGAAAGATCTGCTTCAAAAATGTCAGAGGTAATTAATGAAGACGTTTTTGAATCAGCTAGAGTAAACTTAAATAACCTAATTTTTTAAGAGGATTTGTTATGCTAAAAAAATTATCTATAACTTTAATATTTTTTATTTTAATAGCAGGATGTTCAGGTAGCGATAACTCGCCAGTTGATTCTGGTCTTGAAAACGGGATATTTCATTTTGGCAATGGTTCTGAACCACAAGGAATAGATCCGCATGTTGTTACAGGCGTGCCTGAGCACCACATTTTAATATCATTATGTGAGGGCTTGACTATTGCAAATCCTGATGGTGGACCTAATCTGCCTGGCGTTGCAGAATCATGGACTATTAGCAATGATGGTAAAGAATATATTTTTTATTTAAATAAGAATGCTAAATGGTCAAACGGTGAGGTCATGACAGCAGACGACTTTGTATGGTCGTGGATGCGAATTCTTACTGCAAGTCTAGGTTCGCAGTATCCAGACATGCTTTATTATTTAGAAGGTGCTGAAGAATATCATACTGGCAAAATTACAGATTTTAATGAGGTAGGTATAAAAGCAATTGATGATCATACCCTCAAGGTAAATTTAAAGAGCCCCACACCATTTTTTCTTGGGCTTTTAAGCCATTACAGTACATGGCCTGTTCATAAAGAAACTGTATTAAAACATGGCTCGATTGATGACAGAACTGGTGAATGGACCAGACCAGGTAATTTTGTTTGCAATGGGCCCTTTCAATTAAAAACCTGGGAACTCAACAATAAAATTGTTGTTGAAAAAAATCCACATTATTGGGATGCTGAAACTGTAAAATTAAATGAAATGCATTTTTATCCTGTCTCAAATGTCATGACTGAAGATAGAATGTTTAGAGCAGGTCAGTTACATTTAACCTCAACTTTACCATCACAAAAATGTCCAGTTTATATTGAGGAAAATAATCCTGATCTTCGTATTGATCCTTATATGGGACAATATTTTTATAGATTAAATATTAATAATCCATATTTAACAGATGTAAAAGTAAGAAAGGCTTTAGCTTACTCAATCAATAGAAAACTCTTAGTTGAAAGAGTAAAAAGGTGTGGCCAAATACCAGCATATTCGTTTACTCCTCCTGGTTCAAATGGTTATTACCCAGATACTGAATTACCTTTTAATCCTGAACTTGCAAAGCAACTGATGGCTGAAGCAGGATATTCAGAATCAAATCCTTTTCCAAAACTTGAAATTCTATTTAATACAAATGAAGATCATCGAAAAATAGCACTAGCAATTCAACAGATGTGGCAAGAAAATTTAGGCATTCAAGTTGAACTTGTAAACCAAGACTGGAAAGTATATTTAAGCAGAGAAATGGTTGGAGATTTTCAAGTTTCAAGAGCTGGATGGATTGGTGATTATGAAGATCCAAATACTTTCTTGGATTTAATGCGACCTAACAGAGGCAATAATAAAACTGGTTGGGAAGATCTTGAATATGATTTTGTCATGCAAAAAGCTAATTCAACAAATAATCAAGAGGAAAGATATGAACTTTTGATGGAGGCTGAAAGAATTCTAATTAAAAATATGCCGATAATACCTTTATACACTTATGTAAGGGCTTATCAGTTATCTCCTGATGTTAAAGGCTATAAACCTCATATTCTTGACCACCATCATCCTAAGTTTATTTATTTAGAAAGAGATTAATTTCTAATGCTTGCTATTTTTTTTAAAAGAATACTGCTTGCAATACCGGTATTATTTGCTGTAGCTACAATTACATTCTTTTTAATAAAAATTGCTCCAGGAGGACCTTTTGATGCTGATAGAGCAGTTTCTCCACAGGTGCTTAAAAACTTAAATGAAGCATATAATTTAAATGCTTCAAATTGGGAACAGTATGTTGATTACATGTCTGGATTGCTTAGAGGCGATTTAGGTCCTTCATTTCGTTTCCCAGGAAGATCTGTCAGTGAAATGATAGCAACAGGATTACCTGTTACTTTTGAGCTAGCATTTTATGCAATTTTAATAGCTCTAGTTATGGGAGTTTTTTCTGGAGTATTAGCAGCATTAAAAAGAAATACATTTTTGGATTTTATACCTATGTCAATCGCGATGATAGGAATATGTGTCCCAACTTTTTTAATGGGACCATTATTAGTTTTAATTTTTGGCATTAATTTAGAAGTTCTACCTGTATCTGGTTGGGGTCAACTACCTGGCGATAAAATTCTTCCTTCTTTGACGTTAGGTTTTGCATACGCAGCTTATATTGCAAGACTTAGTAGAGGAGGCATGTTAGAGGTTCTTAATCAAGACTTCATAAGAACCGCTAGAGCAAAAGGCCTCACCGAAAGAATGGTGGTTGTTAAACATGCTATGCAAGGCGGTCTAATCCCAGTTGTATCTTTTCTTGGTCCTGCGATTGCAGGTCTTTTAGCTGGGTCATTTGTGGTTGAAACAATCTTCCAAATACCTGGACTTGGAAGGTTTTATGTAGAGGCAGCATTCAACAGAGATTACACAATGATTTTGGGTACGACAATATTTTTCTCAGCGATGATTGTTTTCTTTAATTTAATGTCAGACTTAGCTTCACTGTGGCTCAATCCAAGATCAAGAGATGCATCATGAATAATAACTCTTTGTGGTCTGATGCATTTTATAGATTAAGAAGAAATAAAGCTGCTATGTTTGGAGGCTTCATACTGATTTTACTCATTGTGGTTGCAATATTAGCTCCATGGATTGCTCCTTATTCATATTCGTATCAAGATTTAAATCTTGGTGCCAGTCCACCATCTTCTGAACATTTATTAGGAACAGATGTATTAGGTAGAGATCTTCTAAGTAGGATTTTATATGGCGCAAGAATTTCATTATTGGTGGGATTTGTTGCCACTGCAGTTGCATTAATTATTGGAGTTTCATGGGGTATAGTGGCGGGCTATGCCGGTGGAAGAGTTGACTCAATAATGATGAGAATAGTTGATGTTTTATATGGATTACCTTTTATCATTTTCATTATTCTTCTTATGGTAATTTTTGGTAGGAATCTATGGCTTTTATTTGGAGCAATTGGAGCTGTGGAGTGGCTTACGATGGCCAGGATTGTAAGAGGTCAGGTTATTGGGTTAAAAAATCAAGAATTTGTTTTGGCAGCCAAGGCTATGGGAGTATCAAATTTTTCTATGTTTAGAAGACATCTATTACCAAATATTTTAGGTCCTATTGCAGTCTATGCGACTTTAACAATACCGCAAGTAATGTTGCTCGAAGGCTTTTTAAGTTTTCTTGGTCTTGGAATTCAGCCTCCAATGAGTAGTTGGGGGACTCTTATAAAAGATGGTGTAGAATCTATGGAAGAATATAGTTGGTTGTTAATTTATCCAGGCATTACTTTTACAATTACATTATTTGCACTTAATTTCTTTGGAGACGGCTTAAGAGACGCGCTTGATCCAAAGACATCAGATAACTAAAAAGCTCTTATTGCTACTTTAATAATTTGACCAGGCATTAGTATTGGATTTTTAAAATTATTGATCTCTTCGATGCTTTTGATTGAAACATCAAATAACTCAGATATTTTATATAAATTATCTCCCTGTTTAACTGAATACAATATTGTTCTTTTTTTTGATTCAATATTTCTATGGATATTTTTATTACCTATGGTCAACTGCTGTCCTAGTTGAAGATAATCATCTTGATTAATAGAATTCATGCTAGTTAGATCTCTAATGTCTAAATTATATTCTGCAGCAATGCTCCATAAAGTATCTCCTTCAGAAACAATATGCATTTCATATGGTATGAAATTATTTGATTTAGTTTTTCCAAGAGGCACTAAAAGTGTATCTCCGATTGAAAGTAAATCACTCCTTAAATAGTTTATTTCTTTAATTATTTTTACCTCGGTCTCGTATTTTGAAGCCAATGACCATAAATTATCACCTTCCTCAACAACATGCGATATCCAATTAATTGCTTTTGTTTCTCTAAATGGATTAGTCTCATCCTCAAAAAGATAATATTTTTCTATTGGTATAAAGAATATGCTTTGATCTTCTGGTGCTGATGCCCATTTTGTATATCCAGCGTTTAATTTATAGAGTAGTTCAGGCTTTATATCTAAAAAATCACTCAAAGTAAGTATTTCTACTTGACCAGGAATAACTACTTTAATTACCACAGGTTCATAAGGTATATCAGGAAGGTTGACACCATAATTAGTTGAGTTAAATACTAATTCCCTTAATGCTAGGTATTTTGGAATATAGTCCCTTGTTTGGTTGGGTAAATCAAGTGACCAAAAATCTGTTTTTAAGCCTTTACGTTTATTTTGTTTGATTCTTTTATCCAACAAAGATGGACCTGCGTTGTATGCTGCAAGCGTCAATAAAATATCTTTATCAAATCTGATATAAAGATATTTGAGATATTCAATAGCTGCCTCGGTAGATTGATATGGGTCATGTCTATCTTCATTCCACCATGACCTATTTAATTTATAAAAACGTCCAGTTCTTGGCATGAATTGCCACATACCAACTGCGCCAGATGCAGAAATAGAAAATGGATCATAATTACTTTCAATATAAGGAATTAAAGAAAGCTCCAAAGGAAGATTAGCTTTTTCTAATTCATTAATAACAAAGTATAAAAAATAATATGAGTCATTTAGATATTCTGTAAATTTTTCATCATCTTTCAAATGCATATTCATATAAAAAAGCGTTCTTTCATTAAGAGAGTAGTCGTTTGATTCGGTATTATTCAAAACAAGATATTGCCAAATATCATATGAGGTATAAAGATTTGTATTAGTATTTTCGGTTGGAATGTCGTCGCTAGTTTCAGTTGTATTAGGACCATTCACCGGCAGCTGTTGACATCCAGCAGTCATTAAAATAACTGTTAAAACGATTAAAAGTTGTCTTTCCATTTTCTTAATGCTGAAAAAGTTTCTTCTTCATTTCCTTCAAGATTAAATTTATTTTTAATTGTATTTTTAATTCCTTCAGAATTACATCTTAAAAAAGGATTTATTTTGAGTTCTTTTGAAATTGTGGTTGGAAGAGTTGGCTCTCCTTGCTCAATTAAATTGATTACTTGGTTGTATTCATCTTTTAAATCTTTATTATTCGGATCTGCTTCTAGTGCAAATAAAAGATTAGAATTCGTATACTCATGTCCACAATAAACCTTAGTAGTTTTTGGCAAAGTGCACAATTTTTGTAAAGAATTAAACATTTGAGAAAATGTTCCTTCGAATACTCTTCCACATCCGCCTGCGAAGAGTGTATCTCCACATAGTAAAACTGGATTGCCATTATTAAAGGTATAAAAAGCGATATGATCAAGTGTATGTCCAGGTATTTCAAGGACTTCAAAATGAATTCCAATTAAATCAAATTGATCAGAATCTCCAACTATATTATTAATTTCGCTTATATTATTTTTTGGGCCAAATACTTTTAGATTCTTTTTTTCTATTAATTCTGACAGGCCATTTGTATGATCATAATGATGATGAGTAATTAGAACTCCTTCTAAATTAATTGTTTTATTATCAATTAATTTAATAATCTCAGTTGCATCTCCAGGGTCGACCACGACAGACTTATTATTTTTAGTCATCAACCAGATATAATTATCATCAAATGCTTTTATAGGCTCTATAATTAACATATGGTGATTCTAATTTAATTTTATGAAAACAGTAAATATTTATACTGATGGAGCATGCAGAGGTAATCCAGGTATTGGTGGTTGGGGAGTGCTCATCGAGTTTGGAGATATTTCTAAAGAGCATTTCGGAGGAGAAAATAATACAACTAATAACAAAATGGAATTAAAAGCTGCTATTGAAGGTCTTAAACTTTTAAAGGAACCATGCAATGTAAATCTTACAACTGACTCTAAGTATGTGATGCAAGGCATAACTAGTTGGATAGATAAATGGAAAAAAAATAATTGGAAAAATGCTTCTAAAAAAGATGTAAAAAATAAAGATTTATGGATAGAGCTTGATAAATATGTAGCTAAACATAATGTAAAATGGCATTGGGTAAAAGGACATGCTGGTCATGAAAAAAACGAAATAGCAGATGCTCTTGCAAATAAAGGAATAGATAGCTTATAAGATGCCAAAAAAATATATTGTACTTGACACTGAAACAACTGGCTTAGAAGTAAAGCAAGGTCATCGTATAATTGAAATAGGCGCTGTTCTTGTAAATAATAGAGTTAAATCAGATCAACATTTTCATAGCTACTTAAATCCACAAAGATCAATTGATGAAAAAGCTTATGAAGTTCACGGCATTTCTCTTGAATCACTTGAAGATAAGCCGCTATTTGAAGAGGTAGCTGAAGACTTTATTCAATTTGTTGAGGGGTCAACCCTAGTTATTCATAATGCTCCGTTTGATTTGGGGTTTTTGAATAATGAACTTAAATTGGCCTCATCAAAGTATCCGAAATTAGAAGAAATATGCGAGGTTGAGGATTCACTTGAAATTGCTCGTGAAAAACATCCAGGACAAAGAATTTCTTTAGATGCCTTAGCATCAAAATATAACGTTAGCGGTTATGATAGAACATTTCATGGGGCCTTATTAGATGCAAATATTCTTGCAGATGTATATATGCAATTAACTGGAGGTCAAAGTAAGTTTGAGTTTGCCTCAAATTCAGTTAAAAACACTTTAGCAGATAATGGAGTTCAAGATATTCAGATAGATGATGGCTTTACTCCAGTTACTATTGAATCTTCCAAAGATGAAATTCTTGAACATGAAAAAAAATTATCAGAAATTGAGACTAAACATGATCTTAAAACAATATGGAGAAAATTTCAGTGAGTAAGGTAGTAACAAGATTTGCTCCAAGCCCAACAGGAACCCTTCACATTGGAGGAGTGAGGACAGCATTATTTAACTATATATATGCAAAACAAAATAATGGAGAATTTTTAGTAAGAATAGAGGATACAGATAGAGAAAGATCTACTAAAGCTTATGAAAAAAATATTTTAGATACACTTTCTTCTATAGGTCTTTCACCAGATAAAAAACCAATTAATCAATCGGAAAGAAATGATATTTATATTAAGGCAGCTGAGCAAATAATCGCATCAGGTGACGCATATTGGTGTGATTGTTCTGAAGAAGAACTTGAAAAGATGCGAAATCAACAGATGGCTGACGGGGAAAAGCCTATGTACGATGGCAGAAGTAGACATCTTGGATTAGAACGTTCCTCGAACACAGTACTAAGACTCGCCACACCAGAAGATGGTGAAATTGTTATGCATGACATGATAAGAGGAGAGATTAGATTTAATAATGCTGAATTAGACGATTTGATTTTATTGAGAAGCGATGGGACACCAACATATCATTTGTGTAATGTTGTAGATGACTTTGAACAAGGCGTAACAGCTGTAATAAGAGGGGAAGACCATATTTCAAACACACCAAGACAAATACATATACAAAATGCTTTAGGATACCCAGCGCTTGAATATGCTCATCTTCCATTGGTTTTAGGACCAGATAAAAAAAGATTGTCTAAAAGACATGCAGCAACTAGTTTAGGGGAATATAAAGATATGGGTTATTTAGATTCAGCAATTCTCAATTCATTAGCAAGACTTGGATGGTCAGGTGGTGATAAAGAGGTCTTCTATATGGATGATTTGCTCAAAGATTTTAATATCAAAGATGTCCAAAAAGCTGGAGCTATTTTTGATATTACTAAACTGGATTGGTTAAATGCACAACATTTAGCAAATTTATCGCTTGAAGGATTTAAGGAGCACATCAAACCATTTGCACATAAAATTGATATAGATATAAACGATCACCCAAATACAGACTTACTCATTGCCTCAATGAGAACTTTTGAAAATACTTTATCTGATATAGCTAGAGCACTTAGACCATATTTTATGGATGTTGGAGAGTATGATAAAAACGCTATAGGTAAATTTTTATCAAATGGAACTAAAGTTCTTGAAGATATTCATGAATTGTTACAAACCATTTCTCATTGGAATGAGAAAGAAATTGATGTAATGCTAAAAGAGTATCAAGCGAGCAACAACTTGAAAGTACCAGAAGTTAACCAACCAATTAGAATTGCTTTAACGGGCTCTACTAAGTCACCATCATTAGGTTTAACTTTATCCTTATTTGATAAAAAAGAATCACTCAAAAGAATAGAGAAACTCATAAGTTTTTTAAACTAAAAAAATCCATTTACAAAATTGGACATTAGATAGAATTAGTGCCTATAATTAGCTAAATCTATACACTATATAGAGGGGAAAATATGAAAAAATATAATTATTTACTTTCTTTAATATTATTACTTCCATTGGCAGTTATTGCTCAAGAAGAAGCTGATAGTTCTGAAGAAAATATTGAGGATGTTGTTGTAGTTGGTTCTCAAATTAAAGGTGCTTCTATTACTGGAGCTCTTCCTGTAACAGTTATTTCATCTGAGGATATTGATATCCTTGGTGTTGAAGATGGTACAGAGCTCTTAGAGAATATGACTGAACAAGGTCTAAATTACTTTACTGAAGCCGAATCTGATTCAGGTGGTGTTAACTCTGCAAGGGGTGATGTAGGTGCCTATAACATCAGAAACATGGGTGTAGGTAATACATTAATATTATTAAATGGCAGAAGATTGGTTAACAATGCTGGTTATCAAACAGAATTACTTGGTGGTGATTATGTACCAACAATGAGTGTTAACTCTAATCTTATTCCAACAACAGGCCTTGAGAGAGTTGAAGTATTAAAAGATGGCGCTTCAGCTATTTATGGTGCTGATGCTGTTGCCGGTGTTGTCAATAATGTTCTTCAGTCTGATTTTGATGGATTTGAGGTTGCTCTTAGAAATCAAGGTTATGACAATTTTAGTGCAGTCGATGACAGACTTACTCTGAAATGGGGTAAAGATATGAATGGCGGCAAAACCAATGTATCTATAATGTATGATTTTTATGATAGAGATGGTATTGCAGCAGCTGAAGATCCAAGATGGGGAGATTCAGATCATAGAAAATGGATTCCAGCAGATTCTTTATGGGCTGGTGATACTTCATTTAGAAACCTTTACTCAGGTAAATGGGCGCAATTAGATATGCGGGGAAGAACTGATTATTCTGATAGTTCTGGAGAAATTCAAATAATACCAATTGGCGATCCTAGATGTGCTAGATCAGACTCAAAAGACACAGGTTATGGTACTTGTTTAGCAGTCGATACAACTTCAATGGCAAATGGAGAGTACTACATTAATCCAGGTCAATTTAGAGACTACAGAGGTGAACTTGAAAGAAGCAACCTTTTTGTTTTTGTAAATCACGAACTTGATAGTGGTGTAGAGTTTTTTGCTGAGATTGGCCAGTATCAATCTGACTATATGAGACATAAAGAACCTGCTGGTGACTTTTCTACAGCACTTTTAAGCATTGGTCCTGATAACTATTATATGAATGCTATTGGTATGACGGCAGATAACTCATCTTCAAATAAACAAGTAAGAATTGATAACTGGAGACCTGATATTGGCCCAAGAATCATCAATGTTGATAAAGAAACATATAGATATTTGTTTGGATTTAGAGGTACAACTGATTCTGGTTGGGATTGGGAAACGGCTGTTTTAACTTCTAAAGCTACATCTGAAGATTTAACAGAAAATAGATTATCCAATTCTTTATTGCAAGCTGGTTTAAATGATTCAACTCCAAATGCAATAAATATATTTTCTGCAGACGTCAAATCTGCTTTATCTCAGGCAATAATTGATGTTTCAAGAAATGATACCAGTGAATTAAATTCATTTGATTTTAAAATGACAAATCCTGAGGTCTTTAACTTACCAGCTGGTCCAGTCGGAATGCTTGTAGGTTTTGAATATCGTCAAGAATCATATACTGATGATAGAGACCCAAGACTTGACGGACAAATTCAGTTTACTTCAACTGAAACAGGTTTAGGATTTCCATTTGTTGGTGACGTCCTTGGTTCAAGTCCAACTGTTGACACTTCTGCAAAACGATCAACAAATTCAGTTTTTGCAGAAATGATTTTACCTATTTCAAGCAAAATGGAAGCTCAGGTTGCTATGAGACACGAAGATCCTGATGATACTAAGTCATCTACAGTCTGGAAAGCTGCTTTGGGTTGGGAGATAAGTGATGATTTATTACTAAGAGGTTCAAAATCTACATCATTTAGAGTACCCAACTTGATTCAAGCAAATCAGCTATACGTAACAAGAAGTGGAAATGTTGATGATGCTGTTGGAGAATTCGTGGGTGGTGACCCTCTTGATGATAGATATCAAATTCAAAGTTTCAGAAGAGGTAATCCAAACTTACTTCCTGAAGAATCTGATAATACTTCATGGGGTATTGTTTGGACACCAAGTGCTATCGAAGGTTTAACAATTACATGGGATGACTGGAGAATTGAAAAAGATAATACTATTGTTTTATTTGGAAGAACTAATTCAATGGTTGCAGACTTGGTAGCAAGAATTAATTATGGTGCTGAAAATTGTGATGGATTTGATAATCCATTCATCGTTAGAGATCCTAATCCAGGATATTCTGCGGCTGATCTTGCTAAATTTGCAGCTGCAGGAATTTGTCCTGCTGGTGAGGCTTTAACAATCTTTGATGATTATACAAATGCAGCTACAAGAAATATTGCTGGTCAAGATATCGGTATTTATTATGACATCGTAACAGAGGTTGGCGATTTCAGTATTTCTCTTAATCATTCTGAGACAACTGAATTTACACAACAACCTACTAATGCATATCAGGCTCTTGTAGATGCTCAAGAATCTGGAGTGATACCATTTGATATCACTTTTGCTGGATTTGGAAATTTAGCAGGCCTTGATGGTAATTATGTTGAAAAATCTAGTCTTAAAGTTAATTATAGATTAGGTGATCTAGGCGTTCAGTTATCTGGGCTTAGAAAAGGCGATTTCTATCAGAGCAGTGAAACTAGATCTGATGGAACAAGATATGTAATTCCTAGTATGACAACTTACAATGCTTCAGTTTATTACTGGTTTAATGTTGGTGATAATAAAGCGAGAGTTAAGTTAGCAGTTCAGAACCTAGAAGATGAAAGAGCTCCTTTAGCTGACAGATTCTATGGTTTCTTTGCTGATGCTCATCAAGATTACGGTAGAAGATTCTATCTTGACGTAAAAGTTAAATTCTAAAGAATTTTTAAACTAAAAAGGGAGTTTTTACTCCCTTTTTTATATGAAAAAATATTAGTATAAGTTATGCCAGCATATAAAAAGAAAGGCTTTTTAATTGGACTAGCATTATTTTTTTTAATGATGTTATTTCCTCCTCCTGCTGAATTATCTTCTGCCGGATGGACAGTAGCTGCAATTGCGGTATTGATGGCGGTTTGGTGGGCTACAGAAGCAATACCTGTGGCGGTTACAGCTTTACTACCACTGGCATTATTTCCATTGTTAGATATTACATCCTTTGAAACCGCAGCTTTACCTTATGCAAATAAAAATATTTATTTGTTTTTAGGAGGTTTTATTTTAGCTTTAGGTATAGAAAGTTCAGGCTTACATAAAAGAATTGCTTTAAAGATGATATTAGCTGTTGGCTCTAGCGGAGCTAAGTTAATTGGTGGTTTTATGCTTGTCTCAGCATTGATAAGTATGTGGGTTATGAATACTTCAACAACTCTTATGTTATTACCAATAGGCCTTGCTGTTTGTGGAGTAATTTCTCAGACAGTTCCTGGAATGACTGATACAGATAAGGCTAATTTTGATACCGCTCTTTTATTGGGCATTGCTTATGCTGCAACAATTGGTGGGATGTCTACATTGATTGGCACAGCACCTAATATAGTTTTTAGTGCTTTTATGCAAGATACTTATGGGGTAGAGATCTCAATGTTTGATTGGATGAAGCTAGGCGTGCCTCTAGCTGCAGTTATGTTGTTTGGTTCTTGGTATTCATTAACTCAATATGTGTTTCCAATTAAGTTTTCAGCTTCTCAAGAAGCAAAGGATGAATTAAAAAAAATGTTAAATGAGATGGGAGCATTAACAAAAGATGAAATTCGTATATCTATTATTTTTGGTCTAGCTGTTTTTGCTTGGGTTTTCAGGACATTATTAAATAATATTGAATTTTTATCCGGCTTAACCGATGCAGGTATCGCAATAATCGCAGCCATATTACTTTTTATGACTCCATCAGCATCAAAAAAAGGTGATTTATTAAAATGGGAAAAGTCTAAAGAACTACCGTGGGGTCTATTATTACTATTTGGTGGAGGTTTATCGCTTGCAGCTCAAATAAGTTCTACTGGATTAGGTATGTGGATTGGTCAAAGTCTCATGGTTTTAAGTACAGTGCCGCCTATAGTATTAATTTTAGCAGTTGCAACATTAATAATTTTCTTAACTGAAATAACAAGCAATGTCACAACAACAACTACTTTTTTACCTGTATTTGGTGCCTTAGCTGTCGCAATTGGAATCCTTCCAGTTTCACTTACCGTCCCTGTCTGTCTCGCTGCAAGTTGTGCTTTTATGTTGCCAGTGGCGACACCTCCAAATGCAATAGTTTATGGATCTAATAAATTTACAATTGCAACAATGATGAGAGCAGGCATAGCTCTAAACATTATTGGTATCATAGTTGTAACAATGTTTGCCTACTTTTTAGCACCGGTTATTTTTTAATGAAAAATTTATTTTTAATTTTAGCTTTTTCTTTAAGTCTAAATTCAATTTCACAACAAAGTTATATTGACTATGTTTCTCCCTATCATCCTGTGGTTGGTAATTCTGGGATGGTGGTTTCTCAAAATTATTTATCATCAGATATTGGAATAGAAATTTTAAATAAAGGTGGAAATGCAGTGGATGCTGCAGTTGCAGTAGGATTTTCTTTGGCAATAACTCTTCCTAGAGCAGGTAATCTAGGAGGAGGAGGTTTTATGCTTGTTTACATTAAAGAAAAAGAACAAGTATATTTTATTGATTACAGGAGCAGATCACCCTTAAATTCAAATTTGCAAAATATATTTAGTTTAAGCAAAAATAAAAAAATTAATCCGAAAGATTTCAGAAATGAAATGTTCGACATTACCCGTTATGGCTACAAAGCATCAGCGACTCCAGGAACAGTTTCTGGACTTCTAGATGCTCATGCTGCATTTGGCAAGTTACCTCTTAAAGATGTTTTAGAGCCTGTAATAAATCAAGCCAATCAGGGCATACTAGTTTCTTATGATTTACATAAGGCTATTGAAAGTACACCTCAATTAAAAAACGATCCAGAATCAAAAAGGATATATTTTTTAAATGATGAGCCTTTGCCTGAAAATCATTTAATGAAAAGACCAGATCTTGCTAAAACAATCACTAAAATTTCTGAAAGAGGAAAAAAAGCTTTTTATCAAGGTGATATTGCAGACAAAATAGTAGACGCCTCCCTTAAGAATAATGGATTATTTTCTTTAGAAGATTTTGCAACTTATAAATCAAAATTTGACGCTCCGATAGCTACAAGTTATAGAGGGAACTTAGTTTTTACAGCTGGTCCTCCATCTGGAGGCGGTATTACTTTGCTAACAGCACTAAACGTTTTGAGTTATTTTAATCTGGAAAGATATAAAAGTGATTCCATCACGACTTATCATCTTTTATCTGAAGCTATCAGAAGAGGGCATAATAATAGATCTCATTTTGTAGGCGACCCAAGTTTTTTTGATGTTCCTACTCAACAATTACTATCAAAAGAGAGGGCAAAAGAATTGGCTAGCTCTATTGATAAGAAAAAAGCTAGCAAATCCACAGATATTAATCCTTTTGAGCCAATCAAAGAAGGACGAGATACGACGCATTACTCAATAATTGATAATGAGGGTAATGCAGTATCAAATACTTATACGCTTGGATACTCTTTTGGCTCCGGAGTTACAATTCCTGGCACTGGAATTCTCATGAATAATCAGATGAATAATTTTGCTTACCGTTATGGTGATAAATCTATAAGAGGCAGATCAGCCAGTCCAGGTAATAAGTTTGAACCTGGAAAAAAACCTATGAGTACTATGGCTCCTGTTATCGTCTTTGATAAAAATAAAGACCTCATGTTAATTACTGGTTCGCCTGGAGGGTCATTAATTCCGGCTGCTATTTTAAGAGTTATCACTGGTGTTATTGATTTTGATTTAAATATTGGTGAAGCGACTATGCTTACTAGAGTTCATAAAGACTGGCCAACAACAGGTATATTGCATGAAAAAACTCTTAGTTCAGATTTGGCAAAGGGGTTAAATATAATTGGTCATAAAGTTACTGAAGAACATACTATGGGTAGCACCCAAAGTATTCATATTGTTGACGGGATAAATTATGGTTATGCTGATTTGAGAAGACCTAATGCATCAGTGTCAATCCAACCTAATTAACTTTTCTATAATCAAGCGGAGGATTTCTGTCGCCAAGTAAAGGTTGATAAATAAAATCCTCCCCAACTCTTCTATTAAGTTCATCATGTGCATCCTCAATTATTGAAGGGTTAGATAATATTTCTATAATACTTTTGGCAAGAGTTTTGGCAGCAAGTTCAGCACCTTTCACACCAATTGATGTTCCACCTGATGCGACTGCTTGCCATGAATGAGATGCTGTTCCAGGAACCCATGTTGCTGTTCTTAAGCCAGCAGTTGGAACGTTCCAACTTACATCACCTACATCTGTAGAGCCATAACCATGTGATGTTTTGAAGGGTCTTATTGTCTCTTGTGAACCGATTAAGTTATCAGGATCAATAAAGGTTTGATAAATTTCATTTGCGTATTTAAGCTCACTTTGGTCGTATGAGACACCTCCTAAAGATTCTAAATTTTTATGGACAATTTTTTGCACCGTATCGTTAGGTAATAAGGAAAAATTTCCATGCATAACCTCATAAGTCATTGTAGTATCAGTTCCTATTGCTGCTCCAGAAGCAGTATTTACAACTCTTTTAAATAATTCTTCAACAACGGTCATTTTAGGGTGTCTTACATAATAATAAACTTCAGCAACATCTGGTACGACATTTGGAGCAAGACCGCCCTTAGTAATAACATAATGAATTCTTGATTCTTGAGGTATATGTTCACGCATCATATTGACCATATGATTCATAGCCTCAACACCGTCAAGAGCAGACCTTCCTTGTTCTGGTGATCCTGCGGCATGTGCTGATATACCATTGAATGTAAACTTTGCAGATTTA
>ENA-OSEY01000936-OSEY01000936.1-marine-metagenome-genome-assembly--contig:-NODE-936-length-20657-cov-3.626871_pt1 | contig 20657 bp, 20 predicted proteins | sample MGYA00248465_ERZ534230 | MGnify/ENA primary metagenome ERZ534230 (study PRJEB26409, sample SAMN06344110) | marine metagenome | isolation source: Sea water from surface | place: Atlantic Ocean:Southern...
GATTTCTGATGAACCTGATTTTGATCTAGAAACTGCACTTAATGAGTATGATAAACAAAAGCTTTTAGTTAAAAACCTACTATCAAAAAAAAATCATGATTATGGAGAAGCTTGGAAAGAGATGAGAGTAAGCTCTTTGACTGATCTAATTTTGCAAAAAATTTTTAGAATCAAACAAATTGAGGATAATGAAGGAAAAACACTAATTAGTGAAGGCATTGATGCAAATTATCATGACATAATCAACTACTCTGTTTTTGCTTTAATTCATCTTGAGTATTTTAAATGAAAATTTTAAACATTTTATTTACTCTTTTTGGCGTAATCACCGTAATCTTTTTTCTATTTCAAGTTCTGCCAGGAGATCCGGGTAGAATGATGATGGGACAAAATGAGGATGATGAGCAATTAAAAGCAATTAATGCTAGATATGGTTTTGATAAGCCTGTTATACATCAATATTTTTTTTATTTGAATGACATATCTCCTATTTCAATACATTCCAATAACAATTCTGATTTTAATTACCTAGATTCAAATAAATACTCCTACATAAATATTTTTGAAGTTGGTGGTTCTGTATTTGTTATAAAATTTCCATATTTCGGGGAGTCCTATCAAAGAAGAGGGGAGAAGGTTTCAAATATCATTGCCAACACATTTCCTAACACAGCAATCCTTGCAATTACTTCAATATTATTTGCAACAATTTTTGGATTAATTTTAGGTATTTATTGTGCTTTGTTCAAGGACACAATATCCGACAATTTTATACAATTTGTAAGTACAATTGGAATTAGTGTTCCGTCTTTTTTAAGTGCAATAGTTTTTGCTTGGATTTTTGGATATGTTTTAAGTGATATTACTAATTTAAATATGACTGGAAGTTTGTATGAATTAAATGATTCAGGTGAATATTATGAACTAAAACTTAGAAATTTAATACTTCCATCAATTGTGTTAGGAATAAGACCAATTTCAATAATTAGTATGCTAATGAGAAACTCAATGATACAAACATTAAATCAGAATTATATTTTGACAGCTTACTCAAAAGGATTGTCCAAATATAAAGTCATTGTAAATCATTGTTTAAAAAACTCTCTCAATCCTGTTGTAACTGCTCTTTCAGGATGGTTTGCTAGTTTATTGGCTGGTTCAGTATTTGTTGAGTATATTTTTGGGTGGAATGGTTTGGGCAGAGAAATTGTTAATTCATTAAATAATCTTGACGTCCCAGTTATTATAGGAGCTGTAACAGTTATAAGTCTTTCTTTCATTTTGATTAATATATTTGTAGATGAAATTTACAAATATCTAGATCCAAGAATTAATTAACATGAGAAGAAAAATCGTTGCCGGTAATTGGAAAATGAATAAAGACAAGAATGCCTCGATTGGATTGGTTCAAGAAATTTTGCAATCAAATAAGTTATTTGGGTGTGAGGTATATATCTCACCAGCATTTCCTTTTTTAAATGAAATTTCAAATATCTGTGAATCAACACCAATTAAAGTTATTGCACAAAACGTATCAGAAAAAGATGAAGGAGCCTACACTGGTGAAGTTTCACTTGATATGTTAAAAAGTGTTGGAGTAGATGGTGTTATTATTGGTCATTCTGAGAGAAGAAAAATTTACGGTGAAAATGATGAAGTTTTGAGGATGAAATTGGATAATTGTTCGAAAAATGATCTAGAAGTATTTTTTTGTATTGGAGAAACTCTCGAAATGAGAGAAAAAGGCAAACAAAATGAAGTCATTGAAAATCAGTTAAGTAATACTTTGTTTGATCTAACAGATTTCAAACTAGACAATTTAGTAATCGCTTATGAGCCAGTTTGGGCTATTGGCACTGGAAAAAATGCTAGCTCAGAACAAGTACAGGAAATACATCAACACATTAGAGCTCTTTTAAATTTGCGATATGGAAAAATATCTGAAAGTATACCCATTGTGTACGGTGGTAGTCTTAAACCTAATAACTCTAAGGATATTTTCAGTTGCCCTGATGTTGATGGTGGATTAGTTGGAGGTGCCTCATTAAACTCGCAAGCATTCCTTGATATCATAAGTTCTATATAGTTGTTTTAAAATTGTAAATTAGCTCATAACTAGTTGGTAATGAGTGTTAAAGAAAAAACAAAAAAAGACCAAGGGCAAAGTTTATCCAAGAGTGATTATCATGAAATTATACTTTATAATGATGACATTAATACTTTTGATCATGTTATAGATATTTTGATTAAAGTTTGCGATCACTCAGCAACACAAGCTGAACAATGTGCGTTAATTGTTCATTACAAAGGTAAGTGTTCAGTCAAGTCTGGTACACTTTTTGACTTAAAGCCTAGAGTAAAGAAGATGATAGAAGCAAACTTAACTGCTGAAATCATTTAATTATAAGATATGTACAAAATAATACCACTTACCATGATTCTTTTTTTTAATACTATATTGTCCCAAAATGACACTAAAATGATCAAATCAATCCATGACTTTTCTGTAACAGATATATATGGAAAGAATTTTGATTTTAAAAACATAAAGGGCAAGAAAATAATGGTAGTTAATACAGCCTCAAAATGTGGCTTAACTCCACAATACAAAGCATTAGAAAAATTATATAAAGAATACAAAGACAAAAACTTTATTGTTGTTGGTTTTCCCTCAAATAATTTTCTGTGGCAAGAACCAGGAACTGATGATCAAATTGCTGAATTCTGTAAAGAAAATTATGGTGTATCTTTTCCTATGATGAGTAAGATCTCTGTCAAAGGTTCATCAATGCATCCATTGTATAAATTCTTAACTAAAAAGAGTCAAAATGGAAAGTTGGATTCCTCTGTCAGTTGGAATTTTCAAAAATTTCTAATTGATGAAGATGGTTTTGTCGTAAGATCTGTTTCACCAAGAACAAAACCAGATGATCAATCAATTATCGATTGGATCAAGAGTTAATGACCCCAAAAATTGATATTCTTATCTTTGGAGCTCACCCTGATGATATCGAGCTTGGATGTGGGGGTACTATTTTAAGTGAAATTGAAAAGGGAAAAACCGTCGGCCTTGTCGATTTAACAGCAGGTGAGCTTGGAACAAGGGGATCAGCTGAAAAAAGAAAACAAGAAACTGATAAAGCATCTAAAATTCTTGGTGTAGATTTCAGGCTCAATTTGGGTATGAAAGATGGTTTTATCAAGAATGATGAAAATAGTCAGTATGAAATCATCAAACTTATTCGAAAATATCAACCAGACATAATTATTTGTAATGCTCCTGATGATAGACATATAGATCACGCTGAGGCCTCTAAATTAGTTGTTTCCGCTTCTTTTTTAAGTGGTCTAGTCAAAATTAGAACAGAACTAGATAACAATATTCAAAATCGCTGGAGACCGAAAAACGTATATCATTATATACAGTGGAAAAACCTACAGCCTACATTTGTTGTGGATATTTCTAAATACGCTGATAAAAAGATGGAAGCGATTTTAAGTTATGACTCACAATTCTACAACCCCAAAAGCGCAGAGCCAGAAACAGTTATTAGTTCGGAAAAATTTTTAGACTCTATCACTGCAAGGTCCTCAGATTTTGGTAGACTCATTGGAGTTGAACACGCTGAAGGTTTTATATCTAACAAGCTTGTTGGTGTTAAGACTTTAAATGATTTATTATAATTTTTTTCTTTTTCCATATATATCTATATTTGAAATCCAAATTTATGGTGGTTGTAGCTCAGTTGGTTAGAGCGCCTGATTGTGGTTCAGGAGGTCGCCGGTTCGAGCCCGGTCTTCCACCCAAATTTCATACATGTTAGAATCTTATTTTACTTGTCCTTATTGTTGGGAAAACCAACTAAAAATGGTCGATCCATCTTTATTTTCCCAGACTATAATTGAAGATTGTGAGGTTTGTTGCAATCCAATAGAATTTCAAATAAGTATAAGTGAGAACGAGTTGGTTGAGATTATACCAAACTCTATCGAGCAATAACTATTTATTTTAACTTTTTTAAAACTCTTTGAAAAACACCTTGTTTGAAGTTTACACTATTTTCATTGGAATTAAATTTCAATTCGACTCCAGCTTCCTCAAGTTTAAAGGTATCCACACCAACTGCTTTAAGTTCAAATGACTCTTGACCCATCACATCCATAAAAAGTTTATTGTTTTTTGTATAAACAACCAGCTCAAGAGGAAAATTTTCAATGCCATATGTGCCTGAGTAATTATCTAATTTATCAACTTCAATTTCAAATTCCTTTTCTTTCGGATCAAGAACTATTCTTTCATCCCTATTTGCAATATTCCAGGCTGTGTGAAATATTAATCTGGTTCTGTTCTCCAATAAATCATATTCTATTTTTTCTGGATCATCGGTTGGCATGTGATAATCTTCATGTGTGCCTGAAAAATAAAAAATTATTGGAATACCATTTTTAGCAAAATTATAATGATCGCTCCTGTAGTAAAATCTATTTGGATCATCTTTATCATTAAATCTGTAGTCTAATTCAACATTCATAGTCTCAGCATTTGTTTTTTCAGATAAATTATGTAAGTCTTGACTGTCGTGATCTGATCCAATAATATAAACATAGTTCCTGTTCTCACTTTTTCTTGTTGGATCAATTCTTCCGATCATATCAATATTTAAACTGGCTACAGTATTTTCTAGTGGGTATATTGGGTTTTCAGAATAATATTTAGAGCCTAGTAGTCCTTTTTCTTCACCTGTAACATGTAGAAAAACTACTGATCTTTTAGGGCTCTTTCCTCTCTTTTCAGCCTTTTTAAAAGCTTTTGCTATTTCAAGCAATGCCACTGAGCCAGATCCGTCATCGTCTGCACCGTTGTGAATTTGATCGGTAATATCACCTCTTGATCCACCATTTCTTCCATATCCCACATGGTCTAAATGAGCTGTAATAACAAGATATTCGTCAGGTAATTCGGAGCCCCTAACAATTCCAACAACATTTTCAGTTTCTACGCTACCCATATTTCCTCTTTTAATTTGTAAAGTCATGGGTTGGAAGTAATCTTTATCTAAATCACCGGGATTAATTTTGTGTTTTATATAAAAATCTCTCAAATAGTTTACTGCTTTCTTTTGGCCTTCACTTCCTGTCTCTCTTCCCTCAAACTCATCTGAGGCATATATGTAAAGGTGTTCTTTAAGGGTTTCAGCTGTTATTAACTTGGCAAATTTTTCGGCACCAGGTAGTTGAGCACCAAGAACAAAACAAAAAAACAAGCAAATACCTGCGTAAATATTTTTCATAATTATTTTAAATATAAATTAATTCTAGGATATAATAATTTGTTGCTGTTAGTTCATTGATATTTCATTTAAAATTGAATCCCACAACTTTATTCTTTTTTCGAGAGCAATTTTTGAATATTCGGCAGCCTCATCCCATTTATCGCTATCACTTCCACATAGTTCACTTATCATTTTCAAAGCCATCGGTCCATGTTCATCACCATCCATCTCTATGTGTCTTTCGAGATAATAAAGAAGGTCATCAGACTTACTTTCCTCTTTTTCATTTAATGTTTTAACAATATTAATGAACATATCTGGTATTAAATCTTCTCTTCCAAAGGTAAACACGCTAGCGATTACATGTACTTCTTTATTATTAATGACATCAAATGTAAATTTCATAAAATCTTTAGCAGCAGAGGGGATTGAAGACTTCTCCATAGCCTGATCAATATCTCCTAGTTCCATAAGATTATTTATAAAAACACCAATGGAGTTTGTTTCTGCCCCAATTCTATTCATCGCATCTAAGTACAATTCAAAATGACTGGTTGGGTTGTTGTTTTGATCAATATCACTTTCCTCTCCAAGAACAATTTCATTAATTAATCTCCTGGATATTTTGTCTTTGGTTGGTGTCCATGGTGTTTTTACACATGTCAATTCTTTTTGAAGTGCCTTTACAAGTGACATAAAATCCCAAACTGCAAAGACATGTGTTTCCATAAATTTTGCTATGGCCTCTTCAGAATTTAACTTAAGATATATTTTATGATTCAGTAAATCTTCTCTAGTTCTAGATATTTTTTTTAAAAGTGTATCAATGTTACTCATATTTAAATAATAGGTGCAAAATAAAATAAATTATTCTTAGATTGAATCAAAAATTATGCAAATAGATACCCTTTTAGTTTTTTTATTTTCATCAATTATTTTGACTGTAAGCCCAGGTCCGGATATTATTTATGTATTCATTAAAAGTGGTTCTGATGGTATTAGGGCAGGGGTAAAAACTGTTCTTGGTCTAACTAGTGGTCTCTTATTTCATACACTTCTTTTAGTTTTTGGTATTTCTGCTGTAATTGAAGCAAGTCCATTTATATTTTTTTTAATAAAGCTTTTTGGTTGCTCTTATTTTCTCTTTTTAGCAATTAAATTATACGTTTCTGAAAATAATCGAGAAACAAAAAAAAGAATATTTCAAAATGATTTTTTGACGGGTTTGATGATGAATTTATTAAACCCTAAGGTTACTATTTTTTTATTGCCTTTTTTCCAAACTATATTTTTGATGATACCATGAGTATTCAAATTCAGTTCGCTATTCTGGGTATTATTTTTTGGACTGTTGCAAATTTAATTTTTTTAGTTGTTGTTTATATTTCTAGTAGGTTCAATAAAATCATTCAAAAGTTTATTGGCAGCAAGAAAGTTAAACTGATTAAGTTTGTTTTTTACCTGTTTATTTCGGTATGGATAATACTTTAATTATTGTATTTTTTGTAGAGTCTTATGAGAAATAGTAAAGTAATTGCAACTGTAACAAATACAATAATTGCTTTCAACCAAGATAAGCTAGTTTTTAGGATAGCTAAAGAAATTAATGAAATTAATAATAAGGTGGCAAATTCATTGAATAATCTTAATTTGAAGTCGCTCATTGATATGGCGTTTAGTTTAATTATTGTATTTAGAATTTTTTGGCAATAAGCAGTATATACAATTAGAATCGTCACAAAAATAAGTTTGACCTTCATCCAATCGAGATATATCAGTGTCTGGTTTTCATGCAGCATGTAAAGTCCAAAAATTGTTGTTAATGCAAGAGATGGCCATGTAATTATATACATGCATCTTTTTGTCATTAATTTAAACTGATCTTGCAGAATTTGTTTCTTTTTTTCTTCATATAAAGCAGCTTCTTTGAAGTATATAAACATCCTTCCCACATAAAAAAGTCCAGCAAACCAAGAAACTACAGTTATTAAGTGAATTGTTTTTAAAACTAAATAACTCATTTTTTAGCCCAGTTGGAAATTAGTTTTGCCCACGAGTCGTCATCATTCAGACAAGGTACATAATGGTAACTTTCTCCACCCGCATCAATAAATTCTTCTTTTCCTTCCATGGCAATCTCCTCTAGCGTCTCTAGACAGTCTGTTACAAATGCTGGTGTCACAATCACAAGGTTTTTTATACCGGACTTGGCTAGTCTAACTAATTCATCATCTGTGTATGGCTTTAGCCAAGCCTCATTTGGTAATCTAGACTGAAAAGCATCGCTAACTTTTTTTGGATCAATTTTCAATTTTTTAACTACTTCTTTTGTTGTCTCTAGCACCTGATGTTTGTAGCAGAATTCATGAGCCTCAGATTTTATATTGCAGCAATCTTTGACTTTGTAACAATGAGATTTTGTTGGATCAGATATTTTCAAATGACTTACAGGAATTCCATGGTAAGAAAAAAGAATATGGTCGTAATCAATTTTTTTAATTGTATCGTTTATTTTGTTAGACAACAAGTTTATGTAGTCTTTGTCATTGTAAAAGGGCCTAATCGTTTTGATTTTTAAATGTGGAAAATGCAACTCTGATTGTTCTTTAACTTTTTCAACAACGGTTTCGTATGATGACATGGCATAATGTGGGTAGAGTGGGAGTACTGTTATTTTTTTTACGCCTTTATCATTCAGTTCTTTCAAACCATTATAGATGCTTATTGAACCATAGCGCATCGCCAAAGCTACTGGAAAGTTAACAAGATTAGACACCTTGTTAAACAATCTTCTTGAAAGAACAATTAATGGCGAACCTTCTTTCCACCATATTTTTTTATATGCCTTTGCAGATTTTCTTGGTCTGGTATTTAGTATTATAACTTTGACAAGAAACCACCTAAACCAATAGCTTTTTCCAATCACTCTTTCATCCATTAAAAACTCATCTAAGTATTTTTTGACATCTTTTATAGATGTGCTGTCAGGCGAACCAAGATTAATCATTAAAAACCCTTTCATTTATATTGTATTTGAATAAGTACCTATTTTTTGATTTATCAGGGGATCAAATCTCATTGCGATATTTCTTGTAAATAATCTCCCTTTTTCAAAAACACTCAATTTAAACTTTTCAATTTTAAGCAATCCATCGAAAATAAAGTCTTCAAACTTTTTAGAATCAAAATCAATAATTCGAATTACTTCCTGTCTATTACAATTATTCATACTAGCAATTTCCTCAATATCTAGATAATAATTACACATTATGGAATTTATGACATCTCTGACAATTTTTTGCTCTTTATTTACTGAATATCCCCTGTAAACTGCTAAATTATTTTTTTCTATTTCAGTAATATATTTAGCGGCATTTTTAAAGTTTTGACTGTAAGCAGAATCGAGTTGCGATATTGAAGATGCTCCGAAGGCATAGACCTGACCAGTTGTTTCTCTTGTACAATATCCTTGGAAGTTTCGATGAAGTTGTTTGTTTTTTAGTGCAATTTCAAATTCATCACCTGGTTTAGAAAAATGATCCATACCGATTGATATGTAACCAGATTTTGTAAACATTTCATACGAATTTTCATACATCAATGCTTTATCTTTTGAACTTGGAAATCCAATTTTTTCTAAAACTTTTTGCCTAGGCAGAACAGATGGAACATGTGCATAGGAAAAAGTTACGATTCTATCAGTATCTAATTTAATTGCTTTTTCAACTGTTTTCTTGAAACTATCTACTGTTTGCAAAGGCAATCCATAAACCAAATCTATATTCGTCCCTGTGAAACCTTCATCTTTAATTTTTTTAATAATATCATCAATTGGGTGTTTTGAAGGTTTTCTATTAATTGCATCTAAAACATCGTCTCTGAAGTCTTGAATACCAACAGAAATTCTGTTAAAACCAAATTTCTTTAATAGCTCAATATGTCTAAATTCCAAGTGAGCAGGATTGCATTCAATTGCCATTTCATAGTTTTTGGAAAAATCAAAAACCTCAAATAATTTTTTGGTAATTCTTTCAATATATTTATATGATATTGCATTTGGTGTTCCTCCACCCCAGTGAATCTGCGTTAATTTTCTGTTTTTGTTAATTAACTTTGAAACGTAACTGATTTCTTTGATTACAGCATCCACATACCTTTCTAAAAAAGGTTTAGTAAACCCTGACTCTGTCGTACAACCACAAAAATGACATATTTGAGGGCAAAAGGGGATATGAATGTAAACAGATATATTTTGTGGATTTTCATCATTTGATTGAATAATTTTTTTCTCAAAATCAAGATTTGAAAAACTATCATCAAAGAAAGTTGCAGGTGGATAAGATGTATATCTTGGACCTGTTTTACTATATTTTTTTATTAAGTTCTCGTCAACTCTCATCTATTCCAATTGTTTTTTTTAATCCACTGAACGGTTTTTTTAACTTTCAAGTGATCAATATCAGGTAAAAAACCATGACCAAGGTTGAAAATCCAGTTTGAATTTTTACTACCAAACTCATTCAATGAATTAAGATATTTTTTAATTGTATCAAACTCATAATAAAATATTCTTGGGTCCATATTCCCTTGTAAACCGACGCCATTGTCTACTAATTTTCTAGCTTCTGGTAAAGAAATGTGCCAGTCGACACTAACAAAATCGCATATGCTATTATTAATATTTTTCAAACCAAGGGAATAGTCCTTTGGAAAGAAAATTGTTGGACAGTTTAGTTTTTTTGCACTATTCAGTATTTTTTGTGAGAAAGGAAGAATTAATTCTGTGTATAAATCGTATGGAATACTTCCGCAGTATGTTTCAAAAAGCTGAAAACATTGTATTCCGTTTTTTACTTGATTTTCAACATATTCAATCGATGCTTCAGTAATTTGCTCAATAATTTTAATGCTTTCTTTTCTGTTTTTATAAAAATATTTAACAGCATTTTTAAAACTTTTTTGATGTTCATTTCCTCTGAACATAAATAAAAAGGTTGTTAAGGGTCCTCCACAAAAACCAATTAATGGAGTATTTTTCTTGTCATTAATGGTTTGTTTGATGTTTTTGTATATGTATTCCAACTTTTCTGGTTTGAAATTAAGTCTGGGTTTTACTCCATCTTCAATTGCATTAGCAAATTTTGGACCATTTTCAGTGAAAATTAAATCCATTCCTAATGCATCAGGAATCACCAAAATATCAGAAAAAAGAATCGCAGCATCAACACCAAGGTCTTCGATAGGCAAAAGTGTTACTTTTGATGTCATCTCAGCATTTTTCATCATATCATAAAATTTATGACTTTCTTTGAGTTTTCTATATGATGGTAAAATTCGTCCTGCTTGTCTCATGAACCAAACTGGAGGTCTTTTTTCTACCTCACCATTCAAAGTATTTAGAAATATGTTATTCATCTTTAATATTTTCAAGTGCCATCCTGTTTGAAATAATTAGCTTTTCAATATCATCCTCATCAATAACAGACGACAAGAATAAACATTCATATTGTGATGGCGGCAAGTAAACTCCCATTTCAAGCATTTTTTTAAAATAAATTGCATATTTCTCTACATCCAAATTCAAAGCATCATCATAATTAATAACTTCATTTTTATCTGAAAAAAATAGTGTAAGCATCGAGCCTTGCCTTGCAATGTGAGCATTAGTATTTGTCTCAATAATATTTTTATTCCATCCATCCTCAATTTTCTTGGATATAATTTCGAGCTTATCATAAACATTTTGATTAAGCATATTTAAAACAGTAAGTCCTGCTGTCATTGCAAGTGGATTTCCAGATAAAGTTCCTGCTTGGTATACAGGTCCATTTGGTGCTAGCATGTCCATAATTTCTTGTTTCCCTCCATAGGCTCCTACAGGTAATCCACCACCAATGATTTTACCTAATGTTGTCAGATCAGGACTAACCTCATAAATTTCTTGTGCACCTCCTTTAGCTACTCGAAATCCGGTCATAACCTCATCAAAAATGAGTAATGAATTGTGTGAGTCACAAAGTTTTCTGAGTCCGTCTAAAAAGTTCTCTCGTGGTTTGACTAGCCCCATATTTCCAGCGATTGGTTCAACAATAACTGCAGCTATCTCACTTTTATTTTCTTTAAACAGTTGTTCAACGGAGCTTAGATTGTTGAAATTTGCTATCAAAGTATCTTTTGCAATATTTTTGGTAACTCCAGGGCTATCCGGTAGGCCCAATGTGACTGCGCCTGAGCCTGCTTTAATTAAAAAACTATCTCCGTGTCCGTGGTAATTTCCTGCAAATTTTATTATTTTTTCCTTTTTAGTATAACCTCGTGCCAACCTGATAGCACTCATTGTCGCTTCAGTACCTGAGTTAACCATCCTTACTTTTTCAATTGAGGGAACCATCTCCGTAATTTTTTTGGCAACCAAGGTTTCAATTTCAGTTGATGCACCATAGGTGGTACCGTTTTTACTAGCAACAGAGATGGCCTCAACAACCTTTTCGTTTGCATGACCAAAAATCAGAGGTCCCCATGATGAAACACAATCGATATATTCATTTCCATCAATGTCAGTCATTTTACTACCCTTACCACTTTTAAAAAAAACAGGATTCATATTGACACTCTTAAAGGCACGAACAGGGGAGTTTACTCCACCAGGAATAAATAAATTAGCATTTTCAAAGGCTTTTATACTTTTATCAAACATGATCTTTTTTTAAGGCGTTTGCAATTTCTAATGCATGGTAAGTTATTATTGCATCAGCACCAGCTCTTTTTATTGAATACATGATCTCCATCATAACATGCTTTTCTTCTATATATTTTTTTTCATTACCAGCTTTTACCATAGAGTATTCACCACTGACATTATATGCTATTATGGGAACATTAAATTTATTTTTTGCTCTGCTAATAATATCTAAATATGAAAGTGCTGGCTTAATTATGATAGCATCTGCACCTTCGTTCAAATCCTGTTCTATTTCTCTAATAAATTCATTGGAATTTTTGAAATTCATTTGATAGCTTTTTCTATCACCTTTTTTAGGTGAACTATCTACTGCTTCCCTAAATGGACCGTAAAAAGATGATGCGTATTTGACTGAATAAGGAAAAATTGGTAAATCAACAAATCCGTTTGTGTCAAGTTTTTTTCGTATCAATTGTACTCTACCATCCATCATATCTGACGGTGCGATTATATCCACACCTGCTTTAGCCAATTCTGTTGATTGCTTGGCAAGTGTTTCAATTGTTAAATCATTATCAACTTCATTGTTAACAATTGTTCCGCAGTGACCGTGTGTTGTATAGCTACAGTTGCAAACATCAGCCATTACTAAGAATTCATCATTAAAACTTTTTTTAATTTCTTTAATAGCCATAGGAACAATACTTTTTTGATTGCATGAAATTTCTCCGGTCTCATCCTTTTCGGAGGATATACCAAAGATTATTATGTTTTGAATTCCTGATTTTTTCAAATCTTCACAAAGAACCAAAACATTATCGATCGATAATTGATATTGTCCTGGAAGCGATTTAATTTCATTTTTTGTATTATTTCCCTCACAAACAAAAATTGGATATATTAAGTCACTTGCAGAAAGAGAAACGTTTTCTACAAGGTTTCTAACTTTATTATTATATCTCAATCGTCGAAGTCTAGTTTCAGGAAATTTCATAATTGTAGCTTTTTAAAAATTTTAAAAAAGATTTACTTATTCCCTCGTAGGATTGCATTTTTGAGGTAAGTTCTGGTTTGTATCCTTTATCATAAATTGTTGCAGAGGTGGTTTTTCCAATACTTATTATAAAAAAATTATTTGGATCATATATTTCACTGAATGCATCAAAAGCTGATGGACTAGTGAAAATAACATACGGCTTGGATTTACTTGCCAGAGCTTTAATTTCTTTATTTTCATCAGCAGTTTTAATGGTTTCATAATAAACCTTTCTCTTGATTTTACAATATTTTGATAAGGAATTATACAATGAAGGATTAGATAAATTTCCTTGAATTAAAAGAGAATTTTTTGAGATTAGAATATTATTTTTCTTTAATTCCTTAGACATTTCTGCGGCATAATTTCTCGAACATGTATAACTTGGATCATATCCCATCTCAATTAACTTTTTTGAAGTTTTTTCACCAATACAGATAAAAAATTTTTCTGATAAATTAAATTTTTTAGAGTTGCTGTCTTCAAAAAAATACTTCACGCCATTTTTTGATACAAATATTATGCAATCAATTTGATCAAGATCTATTTTTGTGATGTTTGAGATAGGTTTTGTTCGAATCATCGGAAAATGAAAAATATTTAATCCATTGTCTTCAAGACTTTTAAAGCCAGATTCAACATGCTCATTAGTTAATACCACATTTATATTATTTGTTGATTTCACTGTCGATTTTATTAATTATTTGAACCACATTCTTTTTGAAAAATTTTTCTGCAAGTTCTTTACTTAAGTCATTGTTGAAATTTTTAGTGGAGACATGTTCTCTTATATACTGTTTTCCATCAAGAGATAAAACAATTCCTTCTAAGTTTAGGTTTTCGCCCTCAAAATATGAATATGCTCCAATTGGATAATTACAACCACCTCCCATAGCTTTCATAAAGTTTCTTTCATGATTGACACATAGCATGGAATTGCTGTCATTTATTTTTTTGACAATTTCTTCTGCTTTGTGATTATTTACAGAGTGTTCCACAGCAATTGCACCTTGACCTGGTGCATTTAAAAAAATATCATGATTAAAATATTCTGTGATATGATTATTCAAATTAAGCCTTTCGATTCCTGCAGCAGCCATCACCAAGCCGTCAAACTCACCATTTAACATTTTTTTTATTCTTGTATCTACATTCCCTCTGACATCTTTTATTGTAAGATTAGGATTGATTTTTAGAAGTTGTGCTTTTCTGCGAAGTGAGGTGGTTCCAATAACCTGCTCTTTGCTAAATGAGTCTAGTTTTTTTTTGCTTTTACTTAAAAAGACATCTTGAGGGTTGCCTCGTTTCAAAATTGCTGAAATTTTTAAACTATCATCATTTTCGACGGGTAAATCCTTTAAACTGTGCACTGCAATGTCAATTTTTTGTTCGATTAGGAGTTTTTGTATTTCATTAACAAAAAATCCTTTATCCAAGTTTCTGTCCAGAGTCTGATTAAGTAAAATATCTCCTTTAGTTTTAATTTCCTTTATTTCAAAATGGAAATTTTTAAAGTTTTTTTTTAGCTCAAGAATAACTTTGTTTGTTTGAAAGAGAGCAAGTTTGCTTGTTCTGGTGCCTACAATAAATTTATTTTTCATCTAGAAAAATTTGATTAATTATCTCGATGGCTTTTTCATCTTTTCCGTTATCACTAGCTTTCTTTATTTTTTTAACCAAATTGTCAGAAAATTTATCATATGCTTTTGATAGTTTTAAACTTAAGTCTTTGCTAGTAGCATTTTCTGACAAACTTTTAATATTTGAAATAGTTTCATTGAGAAATAATTCTCTGACTTGTTTTTTAAGAGAAAGAATCGATGGCCTGAGTAATCTTGTGTTTGTCCAATCATCAAATTCGACTAGAAACTCTTCAATGTAAAGTTCAGCTTTGATAACCTCTGCTTTTCTTTTTTTGTAATTCTCATTAACGGTATCTTTTAAGTTATCAATATTAATTATTTCAATATTATTTACCTCTTCCAAATCATGAGATAAATTTCTGGGAACTGATAGATCAACTAATAAAAGTTTGTTGTTTCTTTTTTTAATATTTTGCTCGATATCTTTTTTAGTCAATAGTGGACTTTTTGAGCCTGTTGAAAAGATTACAACATCAGAATTTAGAATTTCCTTTTTGTAGTCTTCGAACAGAATTGATTGATAACCTAATTCTGTACAAAACGCATTTAATTTACTTTTTGTTCTATTCGTGATTTTAATTTTCTTGATTCCTTTTTGGTGAAGATGTCTTATTGAAAGTTTCGATGTTTCTCCCAAACCTACACATAAAAATTTTGCATTTTTGAGGTCATAATTATTAGTAATTTGTTCCACAGCTGCATAACTGACCGATACCGCACCTCTTCCAATTTCAGTATTTGTTCTTATGTACTTCCCTGTTTCAAGTGATTTTTGTATCATTCTACCCAAAATTGGACCGAGCATTTTGTGTTTTTTTGAAAAATAATATGCGTCTTTAAGTTGTTCAACAATCTGAAATTCACCGATTATCATGGATTCGAGCCCTGAAACAAGTCTGAATAAGTGATTGGCAACCTTATAAGATCCGGTTAGGTTGTTTAGGTGAGGGGATAAGCTGTCTTTGTATTTTTTAAATACTACCAGTTCTTTAACAACTGAATGAAGAAACTTATTTTCTTGTCCAATATGGTTTTCAAATTCGAAATAAATTTCTGTTCTATTGCAAGTAGAAATAATCATAAGACCCTCAATGTCAAGCTCTTTCCTAAGGTGATTATGAAAAACCAATTTTTCGGAATTGTCAAAGAAAAATCGTTCTCTAATGTTGAGTGGAGCTATTTTGTAATTGATGCTTATTAAACCTACCAATTCTAATATTTACGTGGCAAATTTCTTCACTGCTAAGTTGTAAAAATAACGCAGGAGGTTCTAAAAATATAGGTATATGAATTATTACCTAATATATAATCATTCTAAATAATAAAATATACTTATTTTATTTTTTTTTTAGTCTTAAAAAAATAAATTTGAGCTTTATTTATAATAATTCTAAATAATTTATTATTTATTTTATTATAGTTCTTTCTAGCTCACACCGATGGAACTCGATTGATTTTTTTTCATTCGAGTTCCTTTTTTTATTAATTAATAAAGTTTTTTCTGACATTTTCATTTGGAATTATACATGTTTCGTATTTACCAAAAATTCTGTATCTAAAATTTGCTATTATATCATAACATATGTTTGTCAGAAATAACGGTAAAAGTTTAATTAGAATTTGGACAATAAAATATCTATCAATTTTTTTTAAAATGTAGTATACGGCTTGAACTTTATAAATCTTTTCACCATTTGTTTTGATAACTGCAACAGAGTTTATATCCTTGAGTTTTAAATTATTTTTTTTGCTGAAATCACTTTGAAAATTTGTATACATAAACTTTTCGTCTTTATCATTCTTAATTAACCAATTGAAAAATCTATTACACAAAACACACACACCATCAAATACCACTATGTCTTTTTTACTTGTCATTTAAAAATATATTGTAAAGTTAAGTAGTAATTTCTTGGTGCAGATGGAATAATTCCTGGACCTGGGTATCCTGTAGCACGTCTGGTAAAGTATTTTTCATTAAAAAGGTTATTTATTCCAATTTCATAGCTTATTCTTTTGAGCTTGTGTGAAAATGCCAAGTCGGCAATCCGGTAGGAGGGAATTTCACCAATCACGCCACTCAAATTTCCATTAACAGCATTGGATGAATCAGTAAACTGATTTGACATATACAAATATTGAAAATTAATTGATAAGTTTTTATAACCATATTTAATACCTGTTTTTAAATTATGATCAGGAACAAACTCTACTGATTTACCTTCAATTCCAACTTCTTCAGATTCTAAATATTTTGAATTTATGTAGGAATAGTTGATGAAAAAATTCATTTCATTATTGTTATTCAAAGAAAGTATTTTCTTTAGGTTAAAATCAATTAAATTTTCAATACCTAATATTTGAGCATTTCCAACATTGCCTCTTTCACTTTTTACGTTACCATCTGGAAATAATCTCTGTACAAATCCAATTCTGTCCTTGTAAATTAAGGCAAACACGCTCGAATCAAATGAAACAATATCTTGAACTTTTCCCCTCAAACCAAAATCAAAAGTATATCCTTTTTCATCTGTTATGTTTGGATTTATTGCATAAGCAGGATTTATTATGCTAATATCAGCAAATGTGACAGATCTGTAATTTTGACTGAAGTTTGAATATAAATCAAGGTCAATATTGACCTTGAAGCCAATACCCAAACCCAATAAAATAAAACTTCTTTTTCTTGAATCATTTTCATCAAATCTTTCATTATATATAACATTTCCAGCCGCATCAGTATTAATTTTTCTGTAAAAGCCTATATTTTTAGTCACAATGTTCTCGTATCTAAAGCCTGGTGTAACAGAAAGTTTTTCATTTAAATAAAAAATATTTTCACCAAATATTGCAAAATTATTGTTGGGATATCTGTAATTTGACTGGTTTACATAATTGGGATAATTATTAAAATCAAATTCAAAATCAGGATTGGAATTTCCGGACCCCGGTCCTTGTTCACTAACTGAATTTGAGTTGTAAATTTTAAAGCCCAGTAGTAGATAGTTTTTTACATTATTTATTTCGTAATTTTTAAGAATTCTTCCCTCTAAGCCGTAGTTGGAAAAATCACCTTTAATTAAATCCCTTTCTTCACCCGGGTCTATTTGATCCACTCTATTGGTTCTAAAACCAAGAGAATTTCTTTTAGCTTCCAATCCAAAGAAATTCAAACTAAAGTTTAATCCATCATTAATTTCATGAATGTATTTTAAATTGTATAAAAACCAATTTATATCAAACCAATTTCGTTCTCTGTTGCTTTGGTAAGGATTTTCTCGAAACATAGAATCTGAAAGTCCTCCGGCTTGATGTGCTAAATAATTCAGGTAAGTTAAATCAGCAGTTATCTTGATTTTTTCATTGATTTTAAAAATGAAATTCTGAAAGTAGTTTATTGAATTGAATTTTGAATTGTCTCTAAATCCATCTCCCTTTTTATAGTTAACAAATCCATAGTAACTAAAATTATTTTTTGAATGACTAAGGCTAGTAAAATTTGTATACAAACCATTAGAACCTAAAGTATTTCTTGTTATTATTTCAAATTTTTTCTCTGGGTTAGGTTTTTTCATCACAAAATTTACCAGTCCTCCAAATTGAGTTCCATACTGTAAAGATGCTGCGCCTCTTAGTATTTGAATTTCCTCAAGACCTTCATTAGCTGGCGTATAATAACTTTCTGGATATCCAAGTGCATCAGCACTTATATCGTAGTTGTTTTGCCTTGTATTAAAATTTGAAGATCTGTTTGGATTTAATCCCCTTCCTCCAATATTTAGCTGTAATCCTGCATCGTCGTTTTGAAATATATTAATCCCAGGTATTTGGCTGTAAACTTGCCTTGCATTATTTGAAGCAAGATTAGCCATTGATAGACTCATTAAAATAACCTCATTTTTTTTACCAGCATAAACATATGTTTCTTCAAAATCTTTTAATCTCTCAATTTGAAAAACCTTCTTTTTATTAGCTCTAACAACTACCTCATCAAGTGATTCAACTTTTGAACTCAGTTCAATAACTTCATAATTTTTACCAGCAGAAAAAAATATAGATCTTAAATTATATCCTTCCAAATAGAACAGAACCTCCGTATTATTTGATTTTATATCTAATTCAAATAATCCATCTTGGTTAGATTTGAATAATTTATTCTCATTAGCATTATAAATACTAACACCAGCAATAGGTGTTTTCGTCAATGCGTCAATAACTTTTCCCTTGAATTTTGATTGAGAAAACCCCAAAACAGAAATAAAAAGAAATATTTTACAAACCAGTAATCTCATCATCTAGTGCTAAAATCCATGTTTTATTTTTAAAACCTCTTTTTTCATCCAATAAATTAACATTTGGATCTATAAATCTTTGACTTAATCTGCCATTTAGTGTTACATAACTGTCGGCATAAATTTCAATCTCATTCATTCCATTTTTCTTGTAATATTCTCCTACATGATGCGCATATTCTAATATAAAATCAGGTTGAAAGCTCATTTGGCGTTCCTGAAATTCGGAAAGAAATTCTTCATTCATAACCATAAAACTTTTGCCATCCTCCTTATTTAAAACTTTAAGATTTGTTATCCCCTTTTTTTCAATCAGCATGACCCGCCAAGAAAATCTATAACCTTGTTCATTCCAAAACAATTCACCTGGATATAATAAATATCGAAATGGAAAACACAATTGAATGATGAAAAAAACTGTAACAATACCTAAAACAATTGGGTTGTTGTTTGATTTCAATTTCAAGAGTTTTGTTTTTTTTGATTTGAATCCAAAAAACTTCAATGTATTTCCAATTATTTTGATCATTTTATCGTGTGTTTCAGGATCGAAGAAAATCAATGAACCAACAATCATTATGTAGGGAAACATTCCAATTGGAAAAAGAATGGCAGTGAATAGATGAAAAAATACAACTAAGAAAAACGCAAAAATTCTGGTTCTTGAGTAAAGTAACAAGAAGGCAATAAATAAATCATAAAACATACCACCCCAACTCATAACATAGTGAACCCAGTTTTGCTGCATTAAAGTAGATCCAATAATTGGTAAATCGTAACTTGACGTTAGCCATATTTTTAGTGGTTGCGCCTCGATTAGCCAGTCACTATTAAGTTTAGCTAAACCGGAGTAGAAATAAACAATAAATAGCAGCATTTTTATGCAGTCGGTACACCATTTGGGTATTTTTTTAAATTCACGACCTTTAAGCTTGGAATCAATAGCGAAGTAGGAGTTTGCGGGAAGAAAAATCATCAAAAAACTCAAAATACTGATAAAGTAATAATGGTTTAGGTATGTAGTTTTGTCCATCAATTCAATATATGTGAATGAAAGGAAAAAAATAATGATTGATAACCTGTACTTGTAACCCAACGCTACAAAAAAAGCAGATGTGCAAGAAATGATAAAAAGCAGGTAAGTCATGTCTCCAAATGGTTTAACCCATTCAAATCCATAAAATGAAAAATGAAAAGATGGCTCAAGATAAAGTTTTTCAACCCATCCTTTACTAACAAATCTAATCATGCTCAAGGTCATTAAAATACCAAAGCCTACCCTAAATAAGGCTAGGCTTGATGAATCTTGAGTTTGATTTAAATAATTTTTGATTATGGCATTCAAATCAATAGCTTATTTCTTAATCGCCATCAGCATCTGTATAATCTACAGCAACATTAAACAGTGATAACATATCAGTTTTCAAATTGACAACGATTGTTTGTAGAGCATCAAAAGCGGCTAACATTTTACCATTATCACTCTCAACTTGGTTTATAAAGTTTTTGTTCAAGTCCAGTATCTTTTGATTTGCAGTTTGAATTTTATTTACAACGATTGACCCAATATCATCCGCACTTACATTATTGGCTTTGATAAAATCTAAGTAAGTCTTAAAGCTAGGGCCTACAGGTGATTGATTTGAAGACTTACCTTGAAAGACAAGGTCTACTGCATTCAAAGCATTTTCAATCAAATCTCTTGAAACATCCTCAATTCCATTCTTCGAT
>ENA-OSEY01000937-OSEY01000937.1-marine-metagenome-genome-assembly--contig:-NODE-937-length-20650-cov-4.116852_pt1 | contig 20650 bp, 21 predicted proteins | sample MGYA00248465_ERZ534230 | MGnify/ENA primary metagenome ERZ534230 (study PRJEB26409, sample SAMN06344110) | marine metagenome | isolation source: Sea water from surface | place: Atlantic Ocean:Southern...
CACCGCCGCTTCGATGGCGGTGTCAAAGGCGAGCTGCATCGCCGGAATGCCGTGCCCGCCGCCCCCGTCGATGGTCAGGAACTGGCCGTCGCGCTTTGTGACACGCGCCTTGCCGGCGGCCGACATATAGCCGCTCCGGAACTGCCGCGCATATTGCAGGACTCGCATGACCCCGTGGGATTCGACCCCGCACAGGCTCGCGTCTGCCAGATGCTCGGCGATGGCGTCGGCCACCCGCCCGTCGCATCCGAGACCGGTCAGGATACCTGTCATGACCTCGACCGCCTCGGCCCCGTCGACCGGAAGCCTCACACCGTCGAAATCAAGTTTCGATGCCATGGCCGGTCAGCCGATCATCTCGTCGGAGCGGTCGTCTGTCTCGCCGAGGCGTTTAAGCACAGCCGGCTTTGTGCCCTCATAGACCTTTTCAAGATTCGCCGCGATCTTGGCGTTCTCGCGCTCGAACAGGCAGGCGCCGGTCCTGTCCGAGGCGACGATGAACGGGCCCATCCGGTTCGCCCGAATCACCCACATCGCCTGTGCCAGCCCCAGCTCGTCGCGCCAGTGGACGGCCTCCACCGCCTCGACCCCGCGTCCCAGCAGCGCGCCCGTGCCATAGCCGACGGTGGACAGGTAGATCGCGCCGTTCGGCACGAAATAGTCCTTGTAGTCTTTCGAGGACATGCCGCCCTTGCCGATGATCAGCCGCGCGCCTGCATTCTCGATCCAGCGCGGCAGCCATTTGGCGAAGCGGAAAGAGGCCGTGGCCGTCACCGCGCCGAGATCAAAGCTGCCGTCATCACGGATATTGGCGGCGGGCGAGCAGTGGAAGTTCGCCGCGCTGGCGGCGGGCAGGTCGATGGGAAGCGGCGCGCCCTCATCCAGGGCGCGCATGTAGACGCCCTCGCGCGCGGTATAGATCAGCCCGTCCAGCCAGACAATGTCGCCAAGCTCGAGCGCGTCGAGATCGGCCTTGTCAGGCGTCGTGCTCAGGCGGATTTCGCGTGGCCCGCTGGAAGGTCCCATTCGACCGTCTCCCGTCGCTGATAGGGGGTGAACCAGTCCGGATCGGTGCGGTGCTCGACACGCCCGTCCGGGAAGATGCGCGCCACCGCGCGGCGTGACGACAGGCAGAAGGCGTGGACCGACATCTGCATGCCGCCGGTATGGCAGAAACCGACCTCGATGTTGCAGTCGATCACCATATGCTTGCCAACAAAGCCCATGGCGCCCATGCCGATGGAATTGCCGAGCTCCTTCAGCTCGTCCTCGAGCGCGGCGATGCGCGGGTCGCTGTTGCGGTCGCCGACGGTGCGCAGGCAGGCGGCGCGCTTGCCGAGAACCATGCAGCTGTCCTTGGCCCCGCCAAGCCCGATCCCGATGATGGCCGGCTGGCAGGCAAGGCCGCGCTTGCCGAAGGCGACGAGGCTGTCGAGATAGAAACGCTTGATGCCCTCGATCCCGTCGGAGGGGAACAGCATCCTGTAGTCGGTGCCGAACAGCCCGCCCTTGTGAACCGTGATCAGGTCGATCCATTCTCCGCCGGGCTCGTAGCCATATTCGATTTCCGGCGCGCCGATTCCGACATTGTTGTCATGGTCGGTCCGCCACAGCGGATGCACGCGGTTCGGGCGCAGCGGCACATTCGCCGTGGCATCGGCAGTGGCGCGGCGCAGCGCCGCCTCCAGCGCGATCGGGCCGCCCTCGATCGTCGTCTCGTTGCCCATCTTCACATACCAGCGCGGGGTGCCGGTATCGCCGCACATGGCCCGTCCGTCTTCCTTGGCGGCGACGTAATTGTCGAGCATGGCGCGCAGCACATAGGAGGACAGGTCGCCATCCTCGCTGTCGGCGGCCTTTTTCAGTCCTGTCAGGTAGTCGTCTGGAATCTCGATGGCGGCCTTCGCCATCAGCTCGTTCGCCGTCGACTCGATGACATCTATCGGGATCATGTCTGCCTCCCAGCTGTGTCGACAGGCTATTCCGCCGCGACGAGGGTCTCGGGCTCGCCGTCCGGCAGGATGGTCTGTCCGGGCGACACGATGGTAAAGCGAACCGGCTCGCGCGTCACCTCGAGAGAGGCATCCTGCATCCGCACTTTGGTGAAATAGGATTTCGCCAGCTCGCCGACATCGGGATGGTCTTCGCGGTAATGCGCGCCGCGCGAGTTCTCGCGGGCGATGCCGGCGTGGGTTATGACCCGCGAAATCTCGACAAGAGACCGCATGTTGAGCCAGTCGTGCCATGTCAGGTTGAAGGCGAGGCTGCCGCCGGAGATGCCGGTCTGCATCAGTTCATCCTCGATGGCATCGAGCTTGGCCAGCGCGCAGGTCATGCCCGTCTTAGTGCGGATCACGCCAACATCGTCCCACATCACATTCTGCAGTTCGCGGCGCAGCGCGTGGATATCGTCCTGAACCTGGCCGCTTTGCGACCGTCCGGCCGGGTGCATGGCGCGCGCCACCTCGGCCTCGATGACCGTCTCGTCCGGGTCGCGAAGGCTGGTCTGCAGCGCGATATCGCGCCCCATCACATCGCCGGCGATGCCGCCATAGACGGTCGAGTTGGCGACACCGTTGCCGCCCAGCCTGTTGGCGCCATGCGCGCCGCCAGCATCCTCGCCGGCGACATAGAGTCCGGGAAGGGCGGTCCGCGTGTCGGTATCGACGACAACGCCGCCCATGAAGTAATGCGCCGTCGGCACCACCTCGACAAGGCCGCCAGCAAGGTCGAAGCCGCAATCGGCGCAGCGCTTCACCATGCCGGCGAATTTCTGCGCGACCTTTTCGGGGCCCAGATGCGACATGGCGATATGGACGCCGCCCTGCGGGGTGGTGTTGCCCTTGCGCATCTCGTCATAGATGGCGCGGCTGACAATGTCGCGCGTGGCGCGCTCGCCGCGCTCGTCATAGCCGAACATGAACCGCTCGCCATCGCCGTTCAGCAGGATGCCGCCGGCCCCGCGAAGCCCTTCTTCCAGCACCGTGCCGGTCATGCGGGTGTCATCGCCTGCCAGCAGGCCGGTCGGATGGAACTGCACCATCTCCATGTCGCGAAGCGGCAGCCCCGCCCGAAGCGCCATCGACAGCCCGTCCATGGTCTTGTCGCCAGACGGTGTGTGATAGCGATACATGGTCGGCCCGCCGCCGGTCGCCATCAGCACGGCCTTGGCCCGCACCATGCGGAAACTGCCGGTGCGCATGTCGATCATCAGCACGCCCGCCAGCCCCTCGCCGTCCCTTGACGGGACAAGGGCGATGGCGCGGTGTTCCTGAAGCCGTTCCACCGGCCGGCTGAGAACCTGTTCCATCAGCCTGTTGATGATCTCGATGCCGGTCAGGTCGCCTTTATGGACGGTGCGGTCCGCCGTCTGGCCGGCGAATGCCTTCTGGTGAAGCGATCCGTCATGATTGCGGTCGAAGAAGCAGCCGACCTCGTTCTCCAGCTCGTGAATGCGCTCGACGGCGGTTTCGCAAAGCCGCCAAGCCATGTCCTGGTCGGGAAGCCACTTGCCGCCATTGATCGTGTCCATGAAATGGCGCTCGACCGTGTCGCCGCCGCCAAGCGCCACATTGTAGCCGCCCTGCACCATGCGTGTGCAGCCGCATTTGCCGATCAGCCCCTTGACCGCAAGCGTGATCTTCGTGCCTGCGGGCGCGCTCTGCTGGGCGTGCAGCGCGGCGAACAGTCCGGCGCCGCCGGACCCGAGGATCAGGATGTCGGTGTCATGTCTGTCAATCTGTGCGTTCATCCGCAAAATGCCCTAGATCGCCTGAAGGAAGAAAATGCCGGACAGGAATGCTGACACGGCGAGGGTGCCCGCGGCCAGTGTCTTGTGCGGCGCCGGCCAGGGAAGCCATTCCAGCGCCATCAGCCGCAGGCCGCCGAACAGATGCACCGCGAGAAGGAAGACAAGGCCGAATTCAGCCAGCTTGACCATGGGCAGTTCGGTAAAGGCAAGGAAGCCGTCGAGAGCTGCGACATCAGTCAGCGCAAGCGACAGCACCCAGAAATGCAGCGGCAGGAACAGCGCCAGCCCCACGCCTGACAGGCGGTGCAGGATATGCGCGTACCACAGGGCGTGGCCGCGGATACGTGCCGGCGCCCGGCCGGATTGCCTGCTCATGCCCACGTTCGTGCCCCCGTTCATGCCATTGCTCATATCATGGTGACGGCCAACACGGCGCGTCCCCCCATCACCAGCAACAGCGCGCACAGCGCCAGGCAGACGCCGTTCAGCACGCCGCCGCGAAGTCCTGCCCATTCCGACAGGACGGTGCGCACGCCAATGGCGCCATGGATCGAGACAGCGACGACAAAGCTGCCGTAAAACAACGCCCATGACATGCTTCCCTGGGTGCGCCCCAGGATTTCACCGGCGCTCAGACCGCCCTGGACGGCATAGATCATCACCGCGATATGGCCGATTACAAGCGGGGCCATGATCAGCGCCGTGATGCGCTGCGCCATGTAGAGCCTGAGTTCCAGCATCAGCCGCGTCCTCCGCCGAAGAAGCGTTTCGCCGTTGCGCGTTTCAGCCCGGCGATGGCGCCCATCGGGTCCAGATCGTTCGGGCAATAATGGCTGCAGCTTCCCATCGAATGACAGCTATGGCAGCCGCCGGACCGGGATACCGCATCGAGGATGGCATCGCCGCCATCGTCGCGCGAGTCGTTATAGAGCGTCCAAGCCCGTTGCAGGGCGGCCGGCCCGAGATAGTCCGGATTGCCTGCGACCGTGTCGCAGGCCGCATAGCAGATCGCGCAATTGATGCATTCGATGCCGGCGCTGGCCTCGATGCGCTCAGGATCGTCCGGCGTAACGGCGGCAAACTCGTCGTCGCGTCCTGCCGACGGGTGGTGGATGGCTTCCGCCTTCACCCATTTGTCGAAGAACGGGTCCATGTCGGTGACAAGGTCCTTGATCACCGGCAGGTTGCGAAGCGGGGCGATATGCAGCTCGCCATTGCGCGCCACGCGCTCGACATGCGTGCGGCAGGTCCAGCGCGGCTCGTCATTCACCATCATCGCGCATGAGCCACACATGCCCACCCGGCAGGCGAACCGGTAGGTCAGGCTGGCGTCGGCCTGCTGCTGGATCCAGGTGACGATATCGAGAACGGTTTGGCTTTCCTGCCGCGGCACGTCGAAACGCTGCTCGCGGCCGCCGGTGCCGTCGCCGCGCCAGACATAGACGGCGAGCGTTCCGTTTGCGTTATCGGTCCGGTCACGGGTGGCCCCCGAGCGCTGTTCGTCCGGCATGAAATGGTCTCCGTGCTGCCTCTTGTGGCATCAGGTAATCACAGTAACGGCAGTCGGGCCGCTGGGGAACGGCCAAAATCGCCGCGCCGCATCGGGTTTTGACGAGAGCGTCGTCAATTTGAACCGTTTGGCAAAATCGGCTAGAGCAAGAGGAGTATTTACCAATCCCGGACCCTCAAGATGAACCAGACAATCGACCTTCTGACCAGCCACCGCTCCATCCGCAAATTCACCGATGAACCGGTCGATCCGGACCTGTTCACAAGGCTGGTCGAGGCGGCGCAGGCGTCGGCCAGCTCGAGCTTTCTTCAGGGCGTGACCATCATCCGCGTCACCGACCCCGGCAAGCGCGTGGCCTTGCGGGATGTCGCCGGTGGCCAGGCCTATGTCGAGACGGCGCCTGAATTCCTCGTCTTCTGTGCCGATCTCAGCCGTCCGATGCGGTGCTGCCGGCAGCATGGCGGCACCCCGGCAGAAGGGCTGACCGAACAGTTCGTCATCGCCACCGTGGATGCCGCGCTCTATGCGCAGAATCTCGTCATCGCGGCTGAGTCCGCGGGCCTTGGCATCTGTTACATCGGGGCACTGCGCAACAATCCCGCGAAGGTGACCGAATTGCTGGATCTGCCGCAGCAGGTCTATCCGGTTTTCGGACTGTGCCTCGGTCATCCGGCCCAGGACCCCGAGGTCAAGCCGCGCCTGCCGGTCTCGGTCACGCTGAAAACAGACAGCTACAGCACCGACGGCGAGGATGAGGCGATCGCCGCCTATGACGAGGAGATGCGGACCTATTACGCAAACAGGTCGGCGAACATCAAGATCCAGGGCTGGTCCGACCAGATGGCCGGGCTGCTGGCCAAGGAAGGCCGCCCGCACATGCTGGCATTCCTGCAATCGCAGGGCTTCCTGACCCGCTAGAAGACCATCTTGCGCGAAGGGCTATTGCCCCGGTCGACGATGGTCCCCGGCGCCCTGTTCTCAGATGCCAAGGTTCAGTTTTGGTTTCCAGAAGGGGCGGAACAGCTCGATTTTCGGGCAGCGGTTCATCACCACCTTGATGCCGGCGCTCTCGGCGATCCGCGCGGCGTCCTCGTTATAGACGCCGATCTGCGCCCACAGCACTTTCGCGCCGATGGCCACGGCCTGGTGGGCGATGGCAGGAAGCTCCTCGGACTTGCGGAACACCTCGACCATATCGACAGGCCTGTCAATCGCCTCCAGCGACGGATAGACCTTCAGGCCGCGGATCTCCTCGAGGCCGGGGCGCGGATTGATCGGGATCATGTCATAGCCGGATTCATGAAGCACGCGCAGCACGCCATAGCTGAACTTGGTCTTGTCAGGGCTGGCCCCCACCATGGCGATGGTCTTCACCGATGACAGGATGTCCTTGAGATACGTATCGTCGTACGGTTCTGCGTGGTTCATATGGTCCATGTCAGCTCTTCCCGCGGGCGGGTCCATTGATCGGCGAGGCGATGTCAGCCTTTAACTCGTGTGGTTCCAGCGGGTCAAGGAACGGATTGCGGTACAGCCTGTCATGGCTTTCGGTGCCGATTTCCAGCGTGCAGTCGCTTTGCGCCCGCGCCACGCAGAGGATCACATAGCCATCTGCGATCTGGCGGTTGTTCAGCGCGACCTGTGCCCGCTGGTCTATCTCACCCTCGATCAGCTTCGCCGCACAGGTGATGCAGCCGCCATATTTGCAGCCATAGGGAAGGTCGACCCCCTGATCGCGAAGCTCATCAAGAAGCGGCCGCCTGCCGCTGACCTGATAGCTGGCGTTGCTGCGGTTGGCGAGCGTAACCGTTTTCATAGCCAGATATCGCTTGTGCAGTCGCCGCCGGGGTAGCGGGTTTCATGGCAGCGCGACGGTCCGTTCGGCTCCTTGCCGAAATCGACGACAAAGTCGGGATCGATCTCCATTCCGCCATTTTCAGTGTCGCAATTGACCATCAGCATGCATCCGCCGTTGGTGCGGATATCCGGATAGAACTGGTTGTCCCAGGTGCTGAACAACGAGGTGGTGACATAGAGCCGCTTGCCATCCAGCGACAGCTGGATCATCTGCGGACCGCCAGTAACCTTCACGCCATTGACCTCGGGTGCCTTGTTCAAGAGCCCGCCCATCCAGACCTGCCCCGTCAGTTTGGGATTATGCGGGTCGGAAATGTCATATTGCCGGATGTCGCCATGCAGCCAGTTGCAGAAATACAGGAACCGGTCATCCATCGACAGCAGGATCACAGATATGACGCCCGGAACGGGTATCGGCCAGTCGGGGTGCGGCTCGTTATCGACATCGATGATCTTTTCCCATTGCCATTCGCCGGCCTCGTCCTTCCACCAGTGGATGATGTTGGCCGACAGCGCCGCGCCGCAAAACCCGTGGGTGCTGTCGGGGTCGTGATGGAAACGCACCTCCAGCGGGATCAGCCCGTCCTCTCCCAGATAGAAGGTCTGCTTCGGCTCCTTCTTCTCGAAGTCCCAGAGATGAATGCGGCGGCCATATTTCAGATGCCCGACCTCTTCCAGATCAAACCCCGGCATGAAGGTGTTGGGCGCCGCCCATTCCGAAGACGCCATCACATTGTGGCGGGGCTGGTACCAGAAATCATAACCGAACGGGATGTCGCCCATCGAGTTTTCCCATCGACCGATGATGTTGAAATCCTTGTCCAGATGCAGGTAGCCCCCCGGGGCCTCGCCCTTGGCATTGCCGAGCATGGAGATAATGATCTCCGACCCAAGGCAATGCACGGTGTGCGGCGCCGACAGGTCCGTCCTTGCCTTGATTTCACTACCTTCGATGACTTTGTGAAGCCGCGGCGCCCGCGGGTCGGTGGCGGTATCGACGATATGGATGTTGGACGAGCGCACGCCCGGCACCAGCAGATAGCTGCGGCTCATCGAACTGTCATCGAAACATGACGAGCAGGCGTTCCATCCCATATGGTGCAGCTCGTCACCGATGCCCGGCATTTCCAGCCGGTGGATCACTTCCGAATAGGTGGGGCTGTCCGGGTTGGCATCTATGGTGCACAGGTAATCGGGCTTCTGGATGCCCGTGCCGGTATAGATGGCAATCGTGTAAAGGATTTTTTCCCGAGGCGCCCTGATGGCATCCGCTGGGCTGGCGTAGCCCGGACCACAACATTCCATTTTGCTCTCTCCGCTCTGCCCGCGTCCCGCCAATACATCATACCAGCGATGCGGACAGGACAGTGATACAACATCTTTTGCCTGCTGCACCAACCCTGATATTTTCCGCCGTCCCTTCGGGACGCCTGCAAGGGCAGGTGTCCGGCAGGAAATCCGTGTGGTCAACCCGGTGAAAGGTGGATACGATCTCCCGTGGCGGCACGATGGTCAACCGGGAGGCTCTGCTCATGCATGCTTTCAAAGCAATAAATGGCAAGACTGTTCCTGATCTATATCTGAACATCAGCCACTTTCTGGACCATTTCATCATGCTGGTCTTTGCCAAGGCGGCTTATGACGCCGGGCGGCATTTCGGCCTTGGATATGAGGATATCATCGTCTTTGGCGTGGCAGGCTTTGTGCTGTTCGGGGCCATGGCGCCGGTCGCCGCGCATCTGGCAGACCGCTATTCGCGCTCGCTTATGATGGTGATTTTTCATTTTGGCATCGGCATCGCCGCGGTGCTTGCCGGCATGACCCAGACCGTGTGGCAGCTCGGCGCGGCGATTGGCCTGATCGGTGTTTTCGCGGCGATCTATCACCCGGTCGGCATCGCCATGCTGATCAAGAGCAACCGGGCCATCGGGTTCCGGCTCGGCATCAACGGGGTGTTCGGCAATATGGGTGTTGCCGCGGCCCCGCTTGTCATCGGGGTGCTGCTGACAGTCGGTGACTGGCGGCTGTGCTTTGCGGCGTCAGGGCTTTTCTGTATCGCCTATGGCATGGTGTTCATGCTGCGGCTTGTCGAGGATTCTGCCCCGGCGGCAAAGAAGGCAGCCAAGGATGTGACCGGCTTTGCGCCAGGCTGGCAGATGGCGCTTGGCGCAATGCTGATGTCGACCGCCAGCGGCGGTTTCATATTTGGTGCCATGACCTTTGTCGTGCCGCGCTATTTCGAGATTTCGCTTCCGGCCATTTCGACCTCGGTGGCGGTGACCGGCCTGCTGGCGTCCATCGTCTATGCGGCGGCCTCCTTCACCCAGATCGGGGTCGGCTGGCTGATCGACAGGGTGCCGCCGAAATGGGTGCTGTTTTCCGTTGGTGTCGGCCAGGTGATCTTCGTCGCCCTGGCGGCAAGTTTCACCGACTATGCCCTGTTTTTTGCGATGCTGGTCGCGATGTGCTTCGTCTTCGGGCAGATCCCGATCACCGATACCATCCTGTCGCGGTATGTCCCTGACAGCTGGCGCGCCCGTGTGCTGAGTGTAAAGTTCATGATCAACCTGATGATCGGGGCCAGCGTGCTGCCGATTTGCGGCGTGATCCTGCAATCCGGATATGAAATGGCGGCGCTGTTCAGCCTGATGAGCGGGCTTGCCGTGATGGTCGTTCTGGCTGGAATCCTGCTGCCCGTGCAGTCCGAGGCCCAGAGGCTCGACCGCCAGCCGGCTGAATAGGCAATTCGTTGTAGACCGTCATTTGTTGGCAGTTGTCCGCCGGCCGCTTTCGATAGACTTTGCTACCGATCGGGCGCATAGTCCGCCGCGCCCCGCGAACCGAGCCCGATGATCAGGATATTCGCTGGTTCGACGATGGCCGAGGCAAAATCTTATGGCACAAACCTTTGACCTGACGACAGGATCGCTGCCGCTGCATTTCCGGCGACTGGCGGTGCCGGCCGCCATCGGCATGGTCTTTACCACCCTCTACAATGTCGTCGATGTGTTTTTTGCCGGCCTGATTGGGACTGCGGCGCAGGCCGGCCTCGCCATTTCGTTTCAGGCCTTCTTCCTGTTCATCACCTTCGGTTTCGGCCTGTCGGCGGCGATGACCGCACTCGCCGGCAACGCCATCGGCGCGGGTCAGCGCGAGGAAGCGAGGCTGATCGCGGCACGTGGAATCTGTTTCGGTATCATCATCTCGCTGCTGCTGATGGTCGCGGCATGGTTCGCCGGCCCGGAGCTGATCAAGCTCGTTTCTACCGAAGGCGTCTATCGTGACGCGGGAACACAGTATTTTCTGGTTCTGATCCTTGCCTTGCCAGCATTTGTCATGTCGTTCGGCCTGAATGGCCTGCTGCAGTCACAGGGCGATACGGTGTCGATGCAGAGAGCGCAGATCGCCGCTTTTTTCGCCAATATCGCTTTGAACCCTGTTCTTGTATTCGGCATCCCCGGGATCTGGGACGGCATCGGTTTCAACGGAATCGCCGTGTCCACCGTCCTGTCGCAGACCGGCGTCATGGTTTATGTCGCCTATCGCCTGATGCAAACGGAATTGATGGATGGTGTGACCGGGTCCTGTTTCCGGCCCGTGAAGAGCACCTATATCGACATCACGAAGCAGATGCTTCCCGTCACCATGACGATGTTCGTGATGATGTCGGCGGGCTTTATTGTGCAGTTCTATCTGAAGAGCTTCGGCACAGCGGCGGTAGCCGCCTATGGTGTGGCCCTGCGGGTGGAGCAGCTGTTCCTGTTGCCGGTGTTCGGCCTGACCGGGGCTCTGCTTCCCATTGCGGCGCAGAACTACGGGGCCGGCAAGCATGACCGTGTGCGCCAGGCGTTGTTCGATTGCTGGAAATTCGGCTGGATGTTCATGGCGGTGGCCTGCCCGATCCTGTTTTTCGCGTCGCCGTTGCTGATGCGTACCTTCACACCCGATCCCGAGGTGATTTCGATCGGCGTAAGCTATCTGCGGGTCGACGGCTTCATTCTCCCGGTCTACATGATGCTGTTTGCGATCAATTCCTTCCTGCAGGCGTTGAAGCGCCCGATCTGGACCTTCTGGATCGGTGTCTACCGCCAGGCGTTCGGCGTCGCCTTTTTCGTCTACGTCTATGTGATGTTGTTCCATGCCGGCGTGATGGGCGTGTGGTTCGGCATTGCCACCGCCGTGGTCACCGGCCTGATGATTTCGCTCGTCGTTGCCGAGTATGTAGCTAAAGACACCATCGGCGGTTTGCTTCGCAGGCTTCGGTAGGCTGGCTTGACTGGAGTATTCTATTTTAATCGACATTGACCGAATGTTATTGGCGTCGGAGCAGTTTACATATATTCTAATTTCAAGGTGGATCAGAAATGTGATCCGGGGGAGCCTATGAAATTCAGCATTCAGCTATCGTCGGATTATCCCGACAAAGCGTATGGCGGCGATCGCGTGTATCAGGACATGCTGGCGCAAGCGGCGCTTGCTGATCGCCTAGGCTATGATGCGGTCGCGATCACTGAACATCATTTTATGAATTGTCTGATGATGCCGGCGCCGCTGCAGTTTGCGGTAAAGATCGCAGCACATACTGAACAGCTCAAAATCATCACCGCCATCTCGATCCTGCCAATCCGTGACATGCGGATTTTTGCTGGCGAGGTGGTCGTTGCCGACATCTTTACAGAGGGACGGCTTCTCCTTGGTGTTGGGCGGGGTAATTTCGCCTATGAGATCGAACGTCTCGGCATCCCGATGGAAGAGACGCGCGCGCGGTTTGACGAATCGCTCGAGGTGCTGCAGGCGCTTCTTCGCGAGGAGGAGGTGTCATGGGACGGCACCTATTACAAGTTTGACCCCATCACTGTAATGCCGCGCCCGATGAACCCGGGTGGTCCGCCGATGATGATGGCGGCGGTCAAGCCCGAGGCAATCTATCATTGTGCGCGGCAGGGCTATCACGTCCAGACCACGCCTCTTGCCGGGCGGCAGAGTTTCCTTCGCGAACAGGTGGAGGCCTTCAATCGTGGCAAGGAAGAGGCCGGCGAGGCCGGCAAGGATATCGAACTGACACTTCTTCGTGTCGGCTTCATGTGCCACAACGAGATGGAGAAGCGCGAGCGGGTCCAGATGGCGCAATACTTCCTAGGCAGGTTTGACAACGTTCACGGCGGCCCAGGAATTATTGATAACGGCATGGTCCGATCACTGCCACGAAGCCAAGCGATGGACCAAGTGGCGCGAAGCCTGCTGATTGGCATGAAGCAGGAGATGATCGACAAGCTGTCTGTCTATGACGAGCTTGGCGTCGGCCGGGTCATCCTCAATGTGAATTTCGGCTGCGACCCTCACGAGACACTGGACTCCATCCAGTATTTCGCCGAAGAGGTCATGCCGCACTTCACCCGGCAGGACAGGCCGGCGAAAAAGATCGCCTAGGGCCAAGATCAGCCCGTCTTCGGGTAGTCATCCCTTTGCCATGAGTGCCATACGCCGGTTGCGATCGTCATGAGGCTCGGTTGCTACAAAGTCTCTTCGCTGTGGCTCCTTCGTTTTTCAGCCTTGTCACCTGAAATATAACATGTTTTTGTGGCGACGCTGACAAGATCAGAGGGTAATCATGACGTGGCTTCCACCTGCCGACGACGTTCTTCGTGTGACGCTTCTCGGCACAGGGATACCCAATGCACAAATTAATGCATTTGGCACATCCACACTGATTGAGGCCGGTGAGGAACGAATTCTCATCGACTGTGGCCGTGGCACGGTGATCCGGCTTTCGCAGCTTGGCCTTGGCGTCGGGCATGTCGACCGGATTTTCCTGTCTCATTACCATTCCGATCATTATGCCGGCCTGTTCGACATGGCCATGACCGGTACCATCAGGCAGAAATTCGGGGGCCGGAACGGTCCGCTGCATGTGCACGGCCCGCCGGGCATCGAGCGCATTGCCGAGGGAGCCTGGATTGCCACGGGTCCAGACCGCGATATCCGCGTTGCCGACAACGAGATCGACGCCGAGCATATGCGCATCATCCCGCATGAATATGCCGAGGGCGTGGTCTATGACCGGGGCGGCCTTGTCATCCGGGCCATCGAGGTGGATCACGGCGATTTCATCGACATCGCCTATGGCTTCCGGGTCGAATATGCGGGCCACGTCTTTGTTCATAGCCACGATACCCGTTACAACGAGAACCTGATCGCGCAGGCGCATGGCGCGGATGTGTTCGTTCATGAGGTGGCCGCCGCGCGGCCCGAAGTGCAGGAGGCCATGCCGGCTGTGAAGCTGGTGATGGAGCACCACGCGTCCCCGGCCGAGGTGGGGCGCGTATTTGCCCAGACCCGGCCGAAGCTGGCGCTTCTGACCCATCTGGTGCTGCTGAAGCCGGACCCGGTGTCGATCAACGAGGTGATGCAGGAGTTGGCAGCCGAATATGACGGCACTGTGATGGTGGCGGAGGATCTGCTGTCCATCGAAATTGGGCGCAATATTTCGGTGATGCCCTTTCATCGTGGTGCCAAACCCGATGGTGGACTCTGATTTATCGATTTTGTGCCAGCCCGCCGTAAGGCTATAAAGACAGCACCAACGGTTGGTGGAGCCTGTTGGCGGAACGGGGCGGCAGGCATAGTTGAAAGCGAAGCCATGAAAATTCTTCTGACAGGGGCTGCGGGTTTTATCGGCATGCATTGCGCTGAGCGTTTGCTTGCCCGCGGTGACGGGGTGATCGGCGTCGACAATCTCAACGACTATTATGAAGTGTCGCTGAAAGAGGCACGACTGGCCCGCATCTCCAGCCATGGTAATTTTTCAATGCACCGAATTTCGGTCGAGGATCGCGAATCCATGCTAGCGCTGTTTGCGTCCGAAAAACCCGATCGGGTGATCCATCTGGCGGCGCAGGCCGGGGTGCGCTATTCAATCGAGAACCCGCACGCATATATCGATGCCAATCTTCAGGGGTTCATGAACATCCTCGAGGGGTGCCGACACAACAAGGTTGAGCATCTGGTCTATGCCAGCTCGTCATCCGTCTATGGCGGCAATGAACAGATGCCCTTCAGCGAGCATCACAGTGTCGATCATCCGGTCTCGCTTTATGCCGCGACGAAGAAGGCGAACGAGCTGATGGCGCATACCTACAGCCATCTCTATGAGTTGCCGACGACCGGGCTGCGGTTTTTCACCGTCTACGGCCCATGGGGGCGGCCGGACATGGCGCTGTTCAAGTTCACAAGGGCGATGCTCGATGGCGCGCCGATCGATGTCTTTAACAGCGGCAGGATGATCCGCGACTTCACCTATATCGACGATATTGTCGAAGGGGTTATCCGTGTTCTCGACAAGGCAGCGACGCCGAATCCGGATTTCGACCCGCTGTCACCCGACCCGCAAAGCTCGCGCGCGCCGTTCCGTGTGTTCAATATCGGCAACGGTAACCCCACGCCGCTAATGGATTACATTGCTGCGCTGGAAGAGTCGCTCGGCATCACGGCGGAGAAAAACATGATGCCGATGCAGCCGGGTGATGTGCCGGCTACCAGCGCCGACACAACTGAACTCAGGGACTGGGTCGGTTTTGCCCCGAACACCGATGTCCGTGACGGGGTGAAGAAGTTCGTCGACTGGTATGTTGCCTATCACGGCCGTAATACCGCCGACTGAATTCAGACATCGTCTTCCAGTACTGCCCTGAGCCTGTTCAGCGTCTCGACGAGATCAAGTATTTCGGCGCGTCCGAAGGCCGCCTCGATGGCGGCGTATCTTGTCTTTGATACCGCCCACATTTCAGTGAACATCGCCTCGCCGTCGGCCGTCAGCCTGACCACGCGCTGGCGCCTGTCACGAGCGGGAACTTTCTCGATCAGGCCGCGCCCCTCGAGAGTCTTGATGATGCGCGTCAGTGACGGCGCGAGGATCACGCAGCGATGTGCCAGGGTGGTCGTGTCCAGCTCGGTGCCGCCTGCCAGCGCACGGATGACCCGCCATTGCGTCAGGGTCAGGCCACCGGCCGCCACATGGTCGCGGAACTGCGCCGTTACCGCTTCGCGGGCACGAAGCAGGGCAATGGTCAGGGAATCATCATAACGCGGGGCGTCAGCCACCGGACCCGTCCTTTGCCTTGAGGAAGGCGTGCAGGCTGTTGAAGCGCTTCTCGGCAAAGCGCGCATCGATTTCCATGATTTCCAGTGACAGCGCGAACGGTGTTTCGCCGATCCGGGGACGAAGCCAGTCCTCGGCTGCGCTGTAGAGCGTTTCGGCTACCTCGGTGCGGGTGGCCTCGTCGCGCCCCTGTCCCATGCGGACCGTCATGTCGATAAAGGCGATCTCCGGCTCGCCGCTGGCGACGGCGCAGACATCGACCCGCGTGCCTCGCACCCTGATGCCGCCAAGCGGAAACACGCCGCTGTCCCGCATCACATCGCGCATCAGATCGCAAAAGGCCTGCAGGTCCAGCTCCGGCTCGAGATTGGCCGAATATTCAAAGCTCAGATGTGCCATGTTCCCGTCCTGAAGGCCCCGGTGGTTGACAGCTGCCTTTAATTACTTAACATGTGAATTAAATCAGGATCGGCTGAAAAGTCAATCCGCCGCCAACCGACATCAGACCGAATATGTGGGGCCCCATGTCATTCACCGAAAACCTCGGCAAGGCCGAAACGTTGCTCGCCCGTTACGATGGTGCGCCGATCCTCAATCATATTGGTGGCGAGGATCGTGCCGCTGCATCCGGCGCCACTTTTGAGACGATCTCGCCGATCGATTTGTCGGTGATCGGCACCGCGGCAAGGGGTGATGCGACCGATATCGACGCTGCCGCCAAGGCGGCGCATGACGCCTTTCCGGCCTGGCGTGACATGGACGGTGCCAAACGCCGAGCGATCCTGCACAAGATTGCCGACGGGATCGTCGCGCGGGCCGAAGAAATCGCCCTTCTGGAATGTGTGGATACCGGCCAGGCGCTGCGTTTCATGTCCAAGGCGGCGTTGCGCGGGGCCGAGAATTTCCGGTTCTTCGCCGATAAGGCGCCCTATGCCCGTGACGGGCAGAGCCTGTTCGCCAACAACCAGATGAATGTCACCTCACGTCGGCCGATCGGACCGGTCGGTGTGATCACGCCATGGAACACGCCTTTCATGCTTTCGACATGGAAGATCGCGCCGGCGCTGGCTGCCGGATGCACGGTGGTTCACAAGCCGGCAGAACTTTCGCCGGTGACGGCACGCATCCTGATGGAGATCGCGGCCGAGGCCGGCTTGCCGCCCGGCGTCTGGAACCTCGTGAACGGGCTTGGCGAGGAAGCCGGCCGCGCCCTGACCGAACATCCGATGATCAAGGCCATCGCCTTTGTCGGCGAGAGCGCCACCGGCAAGCTGATCATGAAGCAGGGGGCGGACACGCTGAAGCGCGTGCATTTCGAACTTGGCGGCAAGAACCCGGTGGTGGTCTTTGCCGATGCCGACCTCGAGCGCGCCGCCGATGCCGCCGCCTTCATGATCTATTCGCTGAATGGCGAGCGCTGCACCTCGTCGAGCCGTGTCCTCGTCGAGGCGTCGGTGCATGATGATTTCACCGCCATCCTCGCCGACAAGGCGAAACGGCTGAAGATCGGCCATCCGCTGGATCCCGACACGGTGGTCGGGCCGCTGATCCATCCCGAGCACGAGGCCAAGGTGCTGTCCTATTTCGACATCGCGCGCGACGAGGGCGTGACCATCGCGGCGGGCGGTGAAAAGGTGACGGCGGGTGATTTCGGTGCGGGGTGCTATGTGGCGCCGACCTTGTTCACCGGCGCGCGCCAGTCGATGCGCATCGCGCAGGAGGAAATCTTCGGCCCGGTGCTGACGGCCATTCCTTTTGCCGACGAGGAAGAAGCGCTGTCGCTTGCCAATGACGTGGCTTACGGCCTCGCGGGGTATCTGTGGACGGGCGATGTCACGCGGGCCATGCGTTTCAGCGACAACATGGATGCCGGCATGATCTGGGTGAATTCCGAGAATGTGCGGCACCTGCCGACACCCTTTGGCGGCACCAAGGAATCCGGCATCGGACGGGACGGCGGCGACTGGTCGTTCGATTTTTACATGGAAACGCGTAATGTCGCCTTTGCCACCGCGCCGCGCGCGGTACCGAAACTCGGGCTCTAGGACAGGACGATGCCAGTACCAGCCTTCAATCTCTACCCGCCATTTTCGATTGTGCGGGTCTCGCACACCGAACTCGTGGTCCGCGACCTAGCCGCCAGCCGCGCCTTCTATGTCGATACGCTCGGCCTTCAGGTGACGTTCGAGGATTCCGGGATGATCTGCCTTCGGGCGATGGAAGAGCGCGGCCATCACTGCCTCATCCTTCGCAAGGGCGACGATCCGGTCAGCCGTTATCTCGCTTTCCGGGTGTTCTCGGAAGAGGACCTCGACAAGGCGGAAGCCCATTTCGCCGGGCAGGGCCGTGAGACAAGCTGGGTCGAGAGACCGTTCCAGGGGCGCACGCTTCGGGTTCTGGACCCGCACGGCATTCCGCTGGAATTCTATTTCGAGATGGAGCGCCTCGCGACCATCCACCAGAAATACGCGCTCTATCGCGGGGTAAAGCCGCTGCGGATCGATCATTTCAACTGTTTCTCGCCGCATGTCGACGACAGTGTCGCCTTCTATAACGACATCGGCTTCCGCACCACCGAATATACCGAGGACAAGGACACCGGACGGCTGTGGGCGGCGTGGATGCACCGCAAGGGCGGCGTTCACGACATCGCCTTTACCAACGGCACCGGTCCGCGGTTGCACCATATCGCCTTCTGGGTTCCGACCCCGATGAACATCATCGATCTTCTCGATCTGATGGCAACGACCGGCTATGTCGACAATATCGAGCGTGGCCCGGGCCGACATGGCATCGCGAATGCCTTTTTCCTCTATATCCTCGACCCTGACGGGCACCGCACGGAAATCTACTGTTCGGACTATCAGACCGTCGATCCGGACCATGAACCCATCCACTGGGACCTCAAGGACCCGCAGCGCCAGACCCTGTGGGGCGCGCCGGCGCCGCGCTCCTGGTTCGAGCATGGCACCCTGTTCGACGGGACAGAGCCGCGCGAGTCCGAACTCAAGGCACAGCCCATCATCGCCCCCTGAAGCCATTGGCGACCCAACATGTTCCGGAGTGACAAATGCCCAGCCTGATCAGCTTTCTTCACAACAACGCGGCGCGCTTCGGCCGGCTCGACGGCGAGACGGTGACCGACCTGACCGCCAGCTTTGACGGCCGTTTCGCCAGCCTCAGCGATGCGGCGAACGCCGGAGCGCTGGCAGAATTGTATGCGGCCGACGGCGCCTCTGTCGCCCTTGCCGATGTCACGCTGACGGCCCCTTTGCCGTCCCCCGGCAAGATCATTTGCGTCGGGGTGAATTTTCCGGACCGGAACGCCGAATACAAGGACGGCCAGAGCGCGCCGGCCAACCCGTCGCTGTTTGTCCGGTTTCCGGGAAGTTTCGTCGGCCATGGCGATGATCTGCGACGTCCGCCTGAATCCGAACAGCTGGATTATGAAGGTGAAATCGCCATCGTGATCGGTACTGGTGGCCGCCGAATTGAGGCGGCGAACGCATGGGACCATATCGCCGCGGTGACGCTGTGCAATGAAGGCACCATCCGCGACTGGGTCCGCCATGCGAAATTCAATGTCACCCAGGGCAAGAATTTCGAGAAGTCGGCGGCGATGGGACCCGGCCTGCTGGCCTTCACAGGGCCCGACATGCTCGCCGACATCGAGCTGACGACGCGGGTCAATGGCGAGATCCGCCAGCAGGACCGCACCAGCCGCATGATTTTCTCCTTCACCGATATCATCGCCTATGTCTCGACCTTCACCCCTCTGAAGCCGGGCGATGTGCTGGTTTGCGGCACCCCGACCGGAGCCGGTGCGCGGTTCGACCCGCCGAAATGGCTGAAGCCGGGCGACATTGTCGAGATTTCGGCAGATGGCCTTGGTACACTTAGCAACGGTGTTCGTGACGAGGAGGTCTGAGCCATGCCGGTGATGAACGAGGATCAGGTATCGGCTGCCGGCGCCGCGCTGTTCGCCGCTGAACGCGACCGCAGCCAGACGCGGCTGATCTCGGCCGCGCATCCCGGCATGGATATGGATGATGCCTATGCGGTGCAGGCCGATTTCGTCGCCCGCAAGCTGGCGGCAGGCGGCAGTATCCGCGGCTGGAAGATCGGGCTGACATCCAAGGCGATGCAATATGCCCTGAACATCGACATTCCGGACAGCGGCGTTCTGTTCGCGGACATGTTCTTCGACCATGGCGGCACGGTTCCTGCCGGACGCTTCATCGAGCCCCGCATCGAGGCCGAGATTGCGTTCATCATGGACAGCGACCTTGCCGGTGCCGAAGTCACCGGCGCCGATGTGGTCGCTGCCACCGGGTCCGTCGCGCCGGCGCTGGAAATTCTGGATACGCGCATTTTCCGCGCCGATCCGGAAACCGGCGCGCAGCGCGTCGTGTTCGATACCATTTCGGATAATGCCGCCAATGCCGGTGTGGTGCTGGGCGACAGCAGGCACGCCGTCGATGCGTTCGACCTGCGCTGGGTCGGGGCGATCACCGCCCGCAATGGCGAGGTCGAGGAGACCGGGCTCGGCGCCGGTGTGCTGAACGATCCGGTCGAGAGCATGGTCTGGCTGGTCCGGCGCCTCGCGCAGTATGGCGACGGGCTTCGCGCCGGCGACGTCGTTCTTTCGGGAAGTTTCATCCGGCCGATCGAGGCCCGTAACGGCGACAGCTTCCGTGCCGATTACGGCCCGTTCGGCGCCGTCCATATCGATTTCGCGTGACAGGAGACAGGACATGGCCGCACCGGTGAACCGGTTCAAGCAATCGCTGAAGGAAGGACGCCAGACCATCGGGTGCTGGCTGACCCAGGGAACGGCCATCGCCGCCGAGATCGCCGCCACGGCCGATTTCGACTGGCTGCTGATCGATACCGAACATTCACCGAACAATTTGCCATCGGTACTGGCACAGCTTCAGGCCATTGCCGGTTACGACGCCTCGGCGGCGGTTCGCCCGCATGTTGGCGAGACACATGTGATCAAGCAGATCCTCGATATGGGCTGCCAGACACTGATCGTGCCGATGGTCGAAAGCGGCGAGCAGGCCGAGATGCTGGTGCGCTCGATGCGCTATCCGCCGGCCGGCATTCGCGGGGTCGGCGGGGCCGGCGCGCGGGCGACCGGTTTTTCCAGCCATGCCGACTATCTGACAACGGCCGACCGTGAGATGTGCCTCGTCGTGCAGATCGAGACCCCTGCCGGTGTTGCCGCGCTGGACGACATTCTGGCGGTCGAGGGCGTGGATGCCGTCTTCATCGGCCCGTCCGACCTCAGCGCCAATTATGGCCATATCGGCAATCCGGGCGCACCGGAAGTGGTCGAGGCGGTGCAGTCCTCGCTCGACAAGATCGCCGCCTCCGACAAGGCGTCGGGGATCATGGCGCTCGATCCGGCAGCGGCAAAATCCTATCTCGA
>ENA-OSEY01000938-OSEY01000938.1-marine-metagenome-genome-assembly--contig:-NODE-938-length-20643-cov-6.567004_pt1 | contig 20643 bp, 22 predicted proteins | sample MGYA00248465_ERZ534230 | MGnify/ENA primary metagenome ERZ534230 (study PRJEB26409, sample SAMN06344110) | marine metagenome | isolation source: Sea water from surface | place: Atlantic Ocean:Southern...
GCTGGTATTAAAGTCATCCACAAATGTACTTCTGTCAGACATTCACTCAAAGCTGAAAAAATTGGCTGTGATGCTGTTAGTGTTGATGGTTTTGAATGTGGTGGTCACCCAGGAGAAGATGACATACCGAATATGATTCTTTTACCAAGAGCTGCTGAGGAACTTTCAATTCCTTTTGTCGCCTCAGGTGGAATGGGCAATGGTCAACAATTGGCAGCTGCGCTATCTATGGGTGCTGATGGAATCAACATGGGTACAAGATTCATTGCAACAAAAGAAGCACCAGTTCATCAGAACGTTAAAGAAGCTTTGGTTGCTGCTTCTGAATTGGATACCGAATTGATCATGAGACCTTTGAGAAATACAGAAAGGGTTTTAGCTAACGGTGCAGTGCAAAAGATTCTTGAAAAGGAAAAAGCTTTGGGTGATGAAATTCAAATCACTGACATCATGGATGAGGTAGCAGGCGTATATCCAAAAATCATGCAGGAAGGCACCATGGATGCTGGTGCATGGAGTTGCGGAATGGTTGCTGGTTTGATTCACGACATCCCTACTTGTAAGGAGTTGGTTGAAAGAATAGTTTCTGATGCTGAAGAAATTATCAAGAGCAGACTTTCTCAGTTTGTAGCTTAACTGACTTCATAAAAAAATTTCCTAGAAAAATTAGATTTCTAGGGAATTTTTTACTTTGAGATTGCCTTTATATAGTCAGGTCCCAAACCACAACATCCCCCGATAATAGAAGCTCCCAAATCTTCCCATAATTTCTTATATTCGATAAATTCTTTAATCGATAGGTTTCTAGGATTTACTTCAACATTGTTGTCTAAAGTCCAATCTAAAGGAACTCCAAAAATATTGGGGTAACAGCCAATTGGCTTGTCGGTAAGTTTTGATAACTTCTTTATACCTTCGGTAATTGCAATTGGATCGGTACAATTAAAAAGGTAGGCATCAGGGTTAAAAGTTTCTGCAAGTTGAAAAGCCTCTTCAATGGTTTCTTTACTTCTGAGTCTTCCACTTTTGTCTTCCAATAAAGTCCAAGAAAGCCAAATTTCTTTATTTTTGTCCGCTTTATCTCTGACTGCTTTTAAAATATTTGAAGTCTCAAGAATAGAAGAGACAGTTTCGCATAAGAAAATATCAACGAAAGGGTTTAATTCTTCAATGAGCTCTTCATATATCGGAAGAGCTTCTTTTTCATCGGGAACTAAATCAGGTCGATAACTTTCATCTAAAGGTGGCAAACTCCCTGCAACTAATATTTTCTGATGATTTTCTTCTGCCACTCCACGCGCAATGATTCCGGCCTTTCTTATTAGGTCTTTCATTAAATGAGTTTTTTTCTCTTTTTTGAGATAGCTAGGAATAGTTGAATAGGTATTGGTTGTAATAACTTGAGCTCCCACATCGACATACGCCTGATGTACTTCTTTTACCAGTTCCGGAGAATCAATTAGAAATTGAGCCGACCAAAGGCCAGAAGATGTCTTTCCCGCGCGCTTGAGCAATTCGTTGCCCATGCTGCCATCTAAAATTATCACAAAGTTTTTTCAGCTTCTTGATTGATATATTTTTTTAGTTGTTCAAGTTCATCGCAAGAGGTAGGACAAAGTTCTTTTAGTTTATTTAGGTTAACTTGAGCCAATCCTAGTCGATCAGTCTCGACAAATAATTCACCTTGATATTCCAATGCGATTTTATTTTCTGGATCCAATTTGAGAGCTTTTTCATAATTTGTTTCAGCTTTTTTATAATTTTTAAGCTTCCTCTGAGCAAATGCATACAGAGTCCAACCATCGGGGTCTTTAGGTTTTGATTTTGTATATTTACCTAGCACTCTTAATGCTTTTCGATAATCTTCAGCCTTTAGGTGCTTTGTTGCCTTTTCATAAAGCTCGGTAGGATCGACTTTATTATCATACTTAGCTGCATGCAAAGAAATTGAAAAAACCGTGATGAAAGTAAGAATTAAAATTTTTGAGAGTCTAATCATTGTTTCTTATTTTTGTTTCAATATTCAATTGTCCAGCCAACCCGGCCACTCTGTGTTGAGCGCTTTTAATATAATCAGGATCTGAGATCATTTTCAACATTGCCTTTCTGTTGGGATACATGGCAATGGCAACTTGATCCCAAAGATCTTCTACTTCTCCCAACATAAGTCTTGTTACCTCAGAGCCAAAAATAGGTTTGCCTCCTACTTTTTCTAAATGACCTACTACCTCCTTTGAATAAATAGCATAAGCCTCTTTTCCTGAGAGATTGGATTCTCGCTTATCAGGATATTCTGCCCTATCTTTAAACTTTAATAAATTAACCATAAAAATAGGTTCATCGTGACCTTCTTCTAAAAACTCCTCCATTTGTTTTTCGTTTGGCATTACTTTGTTTTCTACTTTCATTATTTATCTCCATTAAATTTTTCTAAAAATTTTGATACTCTTTGACAGCCTCTTGATCCGCTTTTGCATCATCTCTGAATGCTTTCCAAGGTTTGAGGCTCAAATCTGGCATAAGTCCCTTACCCATTTTTTTAATTTGTTGATAAAACCATGCTTGTGCGCTGAAAGCATTAATTGCTTGAATAAGCCTAAATGGACTTGCTGGAGACAGTAACCATGGACCAATAGATAGTGTTTTCTCATACTTTGGTAATTCGTCGATCTGCCCGGCCAACAATTCTTTAATGGCAAACGGATTTGCACAGAGTGGTCTTCCAATGCCCACAATTTCACATGCACCCTCAGATAAAGCTGACTGCATTCCTTCTTTCGTTCGAAATCCACCTGTAACCATTAGCGGAATATTTACGACTTTTGCTATTTCTTCTGCATAAGAGAGAAAGTATGCCTCACGAGCAATGGTGCTTTCTTTTCTATTCTCACTTCTCTTAGGATTTATACTAACTTTGTCTAAACCCAATAATCTTGGTTGTTCATAAGTCCCGCCGGAAATTTCTATATTATCTATGCCCGAATCACTGAATAATTTAGCAACTCGTATTGAATCTTCGGGAGAAAATCCACCTTTTTGGAAATCTGCAGAGTTCATTTTTATTGAAATAGCAAAATCAGAGCCTACTTCTTCTCTACATTTTTTTATTATCTCCAAATGTAATCTGGCTCTATTTTCCAATGAACCGCCCCATTCATCGGTTCTGAGGTTTATGTCTGGAGATAAAAATTGTGAAAGCAGATATCCATGAGCAGAGTGAAGCTGAATACCATCAAAGCCAGACTCTCTTGCAATTTTTGCTGTGAACACGAAACGATTTATGACGTCTTGTATATCATCCTCAGTCATTGGAATAGGCTTGCCATATTTTCTGCCTGGAATTTTCAATTGCACATCTGAAGGCGACATTGGATTCATATTTATTTCTCCGGGAGTTTGTCTACCTGCATGAGAAATTTGCATCCAAAGTCTACTGCCTTCCGCAGTAGCAGCCTCTGCCCATTTTTTTAGCATAGGCATTTGTTCTTTATAAGTTTCCTCCTCAATTGCTACGTTCGCTGGTCCCTCTAAATTTCCTCGGTGAACCTGTACATTTCCGGTAAGCAAGATCCCAATCTCTCCGGCACCCCACATTTTATAAAGCTCGATATGTTTATCATTTGTAAAATTATTCCCCATTGCAATTCGTTCTGTCATAGCAGCTTTGCAAATTCTATTTTTGATGCTCTGCCCGCAGGGCAAAATAAGTGGATCACTAAGTTTCGACATAAAAATTCCTAAAATAATAAATAGTTATTCTAAATTGCTAACTGTAAATACTAGGATTATTTTAGTATATTTGTTGGTTCTAAGTATGGAGGATTTATGAGGATATTGAAAATTTTGGGCATCTTAATAATCCTATTATTCATTCTATTTGCATCACTTAGAATTCCATTTGTTCAAGACTTGGTAATAAAGACCGCGGTCTCAAATTTAGCATCGACAGATAGTCCTTTCCCTGAGGAAGATTCACTAAGCGCTTTGATTTGTGGTTCTAGGTCACCTTTGCCTTCTCCAGGCAGAGCACAAACCTGTGTAGCTGTGAAAGCAGGAGAAGATATTTTTATTGTTGATATTGGTGACGGAGCTAATGTTAATCTGGGAAAATATAGTGTCCCCACCAACCAAATAAAAGCAGTACTTTTCACTCACTTACATTCCGATCATATTTCAGATTTGGCTGACCTTCACTTGGCAACTTGGTTACCTGGGCGTCCAAAAGCTCTACCTGTTTATGGTCCAGAAGGTACCGACTTAGTTACTTCAGGCTTTGAAATGGCATACAAACTAGATTATGGATTCAGAAATGAACATCATGGTGAGGCTCTTGCGCCAATCAAGTCAGTAGGTTTTGAAACCACTATAGTAGATCTAAACAATCCAGTAATTTATAACGAAAACGGCTTGAAGATAACTGCCTTTAAGGTAACTCACGAACCCATTGAACCTGCTCTTGGCTATCGTTTTGACTATAAAGGAAGATCGTTAGTTATAACCGGAGACAGCTCTTACGATGAAAACATCGCTTTAATATCAAAAAATGCTGATGTATTAATTGCAGAAGCTCAAGCAAATCACATCATCAATATTATGCAAAAGGCGCTTTTAGAACGAGATCCTAATCAACCTTTAGTAAAAGTTCTTGAAGACATCAAGACTTATCACATGACGCCTGTGGAAGCAGCAAAATTAGCTAATATGGCAGATGTTGGACACCTAATTTTCTATCACCTAACACCAGCACCACGAAATGGAATTATGGAGAATGTCTTCGTAAGAGGAGTGGATGAAATTAGATCAGATTGGACCCTATCAAGAGACGGAACTTTCGTGGTTTTACCGGTGGGTAAAGAGGAAATAAAAGTCTCAGATTTAAATTAGAAGTTTTGGGACTATTACATTAATATAAATATGTAATCGGGGGGATTATGAAAAAAAATATCAGCGCTTTAATTCTTGTATCGTTAATTTTTATTGGGTGTACTGACACCTCTTTGGAAGTTGTTGATTTTTCTATTGCAGATAAACCTGCGCCTGTTCCCAGCAAAGACTTTAATGAATTAAGAAATGCTTACTTTGGCGATCTTCACGTACATACAAGATATTCATTCGATGCATACGTATTTGGCACAACTGCTTCTCCCGATGATGCTTACCGATATGCAAAAGGTGAAACGATAAAGCATGCTTTGGGTTTTGACATGACGTTAAGAGAACCGCTTGATTTTTATGCTGTTACTGATCATGGCTTTTTTCTAGGAATGATTCCTGCTTGGGCGGATACTTCTACATACGCTTCCACTCTGCCAGGAGCTGAGATTTACCATAATATAAATGCCCCGGAGAATCTGACTTTAGAGTCTTCTGCATATCGTCTTGGTAGCTTCAGAGGCGCCGTTGAAGCAATTGCAAATCCTTACCCTTGGTATCATCCAAAATTTATTCAAGCTTTTTTATCCAATCACATCTCATTAGCTATCCAGTCTTTTGATGACGAAACTCATAAGTCATCTTGGGCGGATGTAGCGAGGGCAGCCAACGAACACAATGACCCTGGGAATTTTACAACCTTCATTGGTTATGAATTTACGACTTCTACGGATGTAGAGAATGGTAATTTACACAGAAATGTAATTTTTGAAGGCTCTAAGGCTCCGGAGAGACCTTGGACAAGAATTGACTCCATTAATCCTGAAGATTTATGGGCTTGGATGGATAAACTTAGAGACAAGGGTATTGATTCCATTGCAATGCCACATAATTCAAATGGTTCGAATGGACAAATGTTTGAGGTAGAACAATTTGATGGTTCGCCTATCGATAAAGAATATGCTTCATTGCGAATGAGGAATGAGCCTATTGTGGAAATGACTCAGGTTAAAGGCACAAGCGATACCCACCCTCTTTTATCGCCTAATGATGAGTGGGCAGATTTCGGTATCATGGACTCAAGAGTTGGAAGCTTCCCTAGAACTTACTCTCTTCCTTCGGGTGGTTATGTGAGAGATGCTTTTTTTAGAGGAATGGTTCTTGAATGGGAAGATAGAGGAAATCCCTATAAGTTTGGCTTAATTGGTTCTTCCGATACTCATACTGCAGCTTCTTCATATGATGAGTCAAATTTTTGGTCAAAAATTGGGATCATTGATGCTACCCCAGAAGGCAGAGGTTCGTTACCAGTAACTGATTATCAACAAACGATTTTAGGACGTCAGAGTAATTTTGGTGATACGGGTTTACCAATTGAAATCTATGAAGGTCAAGAAGGAAGTTATTTAGAGTCAGGTTTTACGCAATGGGGTGCATCAGGTCTAGCCGCTGTATGGGCTGAAGAAAATACTAGAGAGGCTATCTTTAGTGCATTACGAAGAAAGGAAACTTTTGCGACAAGCGGAAACAGAATATCTGTTCGTTTCTTTGGCGGATACAACTTTCAAGAATTAGATGTTAATGACGAAAACATTATCCGAGAAGCCTATGAAAATGGAGTTCCTATGGGCTCTGATTTAGTCTCAGATGGAAGTAAAGTGCCAAACTTTTTTGTTTGGGCTCAAAGAGCAAAAAATGGAGCTCCTCTTGAAAGGGTACAAATAATTAAAGGAACCATTAATCAATTTGACGCTGCGCCAAAGGAAGTAGTTTACGACGTAGTTTGTTCAAATGGGGCTGAGGTAAATCCAATCACAAACAGATGCCCTGACAATGGAGCTACTGTTAACATTGAGACTTGTGAAATTTCTGATGATGTTGGATCAGCTGAACTGAAAACAGTTTGGACAGATCCTGATTTTAATGAAAATGAAAAAGCATTTTATTATGTAAGAGTTTTAGAAAACCCTAGTTGTCCATGGACCACATGGGATGCAATCAAAGTTGGACTGAAACCTAGAGAGGACTTGCCAAAAACTTTTCAAGAAAGAGCTTGGTCTAGTCCTATTTGGTACATTCCAGCTTTACCAAATCCAGGTGGTGTCTTCACAATTAGGTCAGTGTTGGATAATGCTCAAGATTCTCAAGAAATGATAAATTCCAACTAGAATTATTTATATAATTAATTGATATCATGATCTTTAACAGTGCTCATGAGATTCTAGAAAAAATAAAACAAAGAAAAGTGTCTTCTTTGGAAGTACTTGAATCCTTTTTAGCCCAAGTTGAAAAAGTAAACCCAACAATCAATGCCATCGTTGCTTTAGATATTGAGAGAGCAAAAGAAAAGGCTATAGAAGCTGATAATAAGATAAACCTAAAATCCAAACTTGGGCCTTTGCATGGACTACCCATGACAATTAAGGATGCTTTTGAAGTAGAAGGTATAGTTTCAACCGGTGGAAATCCAGCATGGAAGGATAATATTCCTAAAAGAAATGCTGAGGCAGTTCAAAGATTGGTTGATGCAGGAGCGATTATTTTTGGAAAAACTAACGTACCTTTTCTTTCTTCTGATTTGCAAAGTTTCAATAAGATATATGGCACGACCAATAATCCTTGGGATTTGGAAAGAACTCCTGGTGGATCTTCAGGTGGATCTGCTGCAGCTTTGGCAGCGGGTATGACTCCGCTTGAACTTGGATCAGATATTGGAGGCTCAATAAGAGTTCCAGCTCATTTTTGCGGCCTTTATGGACACAAGCCAAGTTACAACATTATTTCTGAGGTAGGTCATATGCCTCCGCCACCGGGATCAATATTAACTGGGAATGGTTTATCTGTTGCAGGGCCCCTCGCAAGATCCCCTGAAGACTTAGAAATCGCTTTGGATGTTTTAGTGTCGGCACAAGAACAAGACAGTCAAGCTTGGAAAGTAAAATTACCAAAAGCCAGGACAAAAAAAATTAAAGAGCTAAAAATTGCTGTCTGGCCTGATGAGCCATATGCAGAAGCTGATAATGAGATAACTAATTTAATAAAAGATACAGCAAAGGATTTGAAGCATGCCGGAGCTAAAGTGGAAACTGTAGATTTACCAATTAGTTTCGAGGAAATAGATAAGATTTATAGTTTGCTCTTAAATCCATTAATGTTGGCAGGCTCTCCAAAAGAAACTTTTGAAACTTTAGCTAAACTGAATGAGAGTTTAGATCCAAACGATATGTCTGAACTTGCTAAGGTTGCTCGAGGCTCAGTCCTGAAACATGCCGATTGGGTTCTAGTAAACGCAATGAGACAGAACATGCGACAAAAATGGAGAGAATTTTTTAATAAATTTGATGTCATATTGTGTCCTACTTGCATTACCCCGGCTTTTAAACATAACCACAATCCAGTACACGAAAGGAAACTAACCATAAATGGTAAGGACGATGAATATCTCAGAGCAACTTTATGGGCTGGTCCGGCAGTCTCAGCTGGCTTGCCAAGTACAAATGTTCCCATTGGCATGTCGTCGAACAATCTTCCTATAAGCATGCAGATAACAGGTCCTTACTTGGAAGATAAAACTTGCTTAGAAGTAGCTAAAGTCGTTAGAAATATAAGGGGAGGTTTTAAAATTCCCCCAAATCTTCAATAACTTTTATCTAAAAATGAAGAAAATTTTAGCTTTTTTTGGAATAGGTGTAATGATCCTCTTGCTGGATTTGATCTTTAATTATGATGAAGATGAATTAAATATTTTTATTTCCGATCAAGAGATTGAAAGTCTGATTTATACATGGGAGTTGCAAGTTGGAAGATCGCCTACTAAAGAAGATATCAAGAATATTATTGATGATGTTATAAAAGAGGAGATTTTATATCGCGAAGCATTACGGTTAAATCTCGATTTAGAAGATAGAATAATAAAAAGACGTCTTGCCCAAAAAATTTCTTTTTTAAGAGAAGAAACATCTATTGCTCCTCCAGATCTTGAGGAACTTCAAACTTTTTTTGAGAAAAATTTAAATGATTATATTTATCCAGAAAAATTTACTTTCACACATTATTATTTTTCTTCGGACAGAAATGGCAAACAAAGAGCACAAGAAGCAATGAAAAGTATCGCAGATAAAAACTTGCCTAAAAGTGATCCCTTTATGCTTGGTAAGAATTTTGTTGAGAAGTCTATATTCGAGATTGAAAGAGATTTTGGTGATAAATTTACAGAATTTTTATACGAACCTACTTTTGACGTTTGGCTGGGGCCTATTCAATCAGCATATGGATATCACATCGTTAAGTTGTTGAACAAAATTGACAGTTTTACGCCCAATTTGAATCAAGTAAAAGAAAAAGTAGAAGTTGATTTTTATTTGGAAGAAAAGCAAAAAACTCTGGATTCTTACTTGGCTGAATTAAGAGACAAATATCAGGTAATAATTAATCCTAAATATATTTTCAATGAATAAGGTTCTAGTTTCTTTATTTATTTTTTTTGCGTCTACTCTTTTTGCACATGAATTCAATCCAGCTCATTTACTAATAGAAGAAGCTAAAGAGCTTGAATATGAAGCTCTTTGGATGACACCAATTAAAAATCTTGGCACTTCACCAGAACTTTCTTTTCCTGAAATTTGTGAAATCAATAAAGAACTCCCTTTTCGTCAAGGCAAATACATCTCTGAAAAAATAAATTTGAGTTGCTCTGAGTCACTTAGAGGAAAAGCGATTCAAGTTAGTGGCCTAAGCATCCTCAACGATGCACTGGTTACAGTTAATCATTTTAATGGAGAAAGATTTGAGGGTTTAATGAATCTCAAAGCTCCGGAAATTATTATTCCTGAAAACAAACAAGTCTATCCTACTGGCTACTTTTATTTAGGAGTAGAACATCTGCTTGGTGGAATTGATCATATTGTCTTTGTGCTAGGCTTGATTTTTTTAATCTCTGGATTTATTCCATTGCTTAAAACAATTACTGCATTTACTTTGGCGCATAGTATTACTCTGGCAATTTCTGTAATGGGCATATTCAAACTCCCTTCGGCAAGTACAGAAGCCTTGATTGCTCTGACCATAATATATTTAGCTTATGAGCTGACAAAAGCAGAATCCGAAATAAAAAGACCTTGGTTGATGGCTTTTGGGTTTGGTTTATTGCATGGGTTTGGTTTTGCAGGCGCATTATCTGAAATTGGTATATCAAATGACCAGCTCTTTCTTTCCTTGCTGTTCTTTAACATCGGTATTGAGATAGGTCAGCTTATGGTTATTCCCATTGTTGGTATTATCATTTTCTTCTTAAATAAAATTGAACTTAAAAATCTATTTAGAAACTTTGTGACTTATGGGATTGGTGGTTTGGGTTGTTTTTGGTTCATGACTAGGATTTGGAGTATTGTTATTTAATGAACCCAACTTTTAATGCCCCTTTAGTTTTGTTAATGCAAAACTTTTTCACAATTGCTTTTTTTGTCTTTATTACAATTTGCATTTTTCTTTACCAATCTAAAAGCAAATATCTGATCGCTTTTTTGCCTTTGCTGGCTCTTTCTTTTCATCAATTTGAAGAATATGTCTTGTCTCCCCTTTTATTCGGAGATTTTTATCATTTTTTAAATTGGGCATTTAGGAATGGCATGGATATTTCCCCCATGGAAGTTACGCTGATAAACCTTATTCCCTATGTAATCCTTCTCCCTGCTTTAATTATTTCCAAAGCACGCTCGGAGAAGGTTTTTGGCATATTTTTTCTATTTAACAATGCTCTTACAATGGCAAACGCAAGCTTTCATATCGGTATTTCGACTGCGCAAAATACATTCAGTCCGGGAATGATAAGCTCTCTATTCTTTTACATTCCGCTTTTCATTTATGCGATTTTACTGAACAAAGATATGGGGCTTTCAAACAGACCTATTATTGCTATCAGCCTCTATGGGTTCATAGGGCATTACGTTCTTATCTGGTTAGTAAATATTTTTTAACTAATCAGAAGCAAATGCCGCGATGCTTCTCGCTGTTTCTTGACTTACTTCCGGACAAGAAAGCACCATTGTATCCGTTCCATGAATAGTTCCAGATAGGACTCTGCACTGTGCTTCAACATTTGCTCTTCTTAGTAATCTGTAAAAATTTATTCCCTCATCTCTTAGCGGATCGCACTCGTTAACGCTTATGAAGGTTTTTGGCAGGTCTTTTACATCATCCTCTTTAGCAAAGCCAGGCCATGCGAGAGGGTTTCGCTTTTCCCAGTCTTCGATTCCGTAAACCACAGCGCCGTGATCATTGTGTAAATCCAACATGATGCCGTTATTTTCCGTGGAAGATGGATTTTCCGGTAAGGGCCAAATACCTGCAATGTAGGGACATAATGCATAAAGGCCTTTAATTTCGTTTGATCTGCCATCTTGTGATAACTTCATTCCAGTCGCAAGAGTCAAGTTCCCTCCACCACTTTCACCTGAAATCACAATTCTCTCCGGATCGATATTGAGTTGTTTTGCATTAGCCTTGATGTAATTAAATCCAGAGACACAATCGTTCAGGCCTGCTGGAAAAGGAGCCACTTCTGGTGCGGAAGATGGAACCCTTGCATTTCTAAAGTCAACCATGATTACGGAAACATTCTGATGGGCTATAAGCCTGCCAAAGGCTTGGTATAACTTATAGAAACAAGAGCCGATCTCCATACCGCCTCCATGAATATAATAAACACAAGGCAATTCATCTTCATTATCAGGTCTTATGTTTAACAGTTTTATAGTATTACCATCTGGCTGTGACTCGATTTCAATGGTTTCGTTTTTAAGCCCCTCAAAGGAGATGGCTTCATCCAGAGCGGGGTCATTAAAAATAGCCTCATAGATCATGAGTTCTATTTTCCCTTCTTCGGTATCAACCTTAGCAAGCATCTCTTCTCTTGATGGACTGGAAGCGAGCTCAGGAAAATCTATATCTTTAAATTGTTCCTTGATTCTTGGATCTATTCTTGGATCTTCTGTTATTTTGTTAGCCATAATAATTTTCTCCCTGTAAAAATTTATTATAGAGCTAAATTTTTAAAATTTATCAATTTTTAAAAACTTTGGATTTAAGCATTGCTCATGTTAAAAATAACTTATGAAGGTTTTAGTTTTAGGTGGTAGCGGTGGAATGGGAAGGTTCACTTCAAGAGCAATAAGTTCTCTAAAAGGTATCAGCTCAATTACCATTGCCGATTTAAATACAAAAGAGGTTGAAGCATTTGCTAACTCTTTTGAAAGTAGCAAAATAAAAGGCATAGGTCTGAATGTTTTAGACAAAGGAAAATTGAAAAGTATCCTGGCTGACCATGATGTAGTTCTAAACCTTACTGGTCCGTTCTTCAAATTCGCGTTTCCAGTTTTAGAAGCTGCTTTAGAAGAAAATTGCCACTATCTAGATATTTGCGATGATTGGGAGCCGACAGAAAAAATGTTTACTTTGAATCAGTTAGCTGAAGAAAAAAATAAACTTGCAATTATCGGTCTTGGTGCAAGTCCTGGAATAACCAATTTCCTTGCCTTAAGAGCTATGTCTGAATTAGATGAAGTTAAAAAAGTCTATACGGGGTGGGATATTTCATCGGCACAGCCAGAAGAAGAAAGCTCACAATCAGACGTGAATGCGGCTATGCTTCATGGCATTGAACAAATGGTTGGCAAGGTTAAAGTTTTTATCAACAATAAATTTAAACTGGTTCGGCCATTAAAAAAAGTTCATGTCAATTATCCAGAACTAGGAGATTTTAAAGCCAGTATATTTGGCCATCCAGAGGCTATAACTTTTCCACATCATTATCCTGAAATTTCAGAAAGTTTGAACCTGATGCATGGCGAAGATAATAGTTTTAGATTTATATTCAAACTACTGAGGTTTTTCATAGAGATTAAAGTATTGCCAAAGAAGACTGCTGCTAGAGTTTTAGAATGGCTTGAGACAAAGGATGCTAGTTCTCCTAAAGATATGGTTAACTCACTTCCAGGGGTTTACGGCTTGGCTGAGGGTTTTAAAAACGGAGTAGAAACTGCTGTTGCAGTTTCACTGGATAGTACTAATGAAATGCTTGAAAAAATGTCAATGGGAGAGGCAACTGGATATCCTCTTGCATGCGGCCTGAAAATGTTAATTGAAGGCAAATTGAGCAAGTCTGGAGTTCTAGCGCCAGAAGCTTGCGGTATAAATCCAGATTATTTTTTTCAAGAATTGAGTGGCTTTTTCGGCCAGAAGGATCATTTGAAAACTATTGTTACCCGAAATAGTTTGTAGCTTTTTTAAAGCCAACGCCTTACTTTGCCTTTATAAGTTAAATACTCCTCCCCAAATGTTTCCTCCATCTGAACTTCCTCTTTAATTACAAACATATTTCTTACAATAAAGAAAAAAACTACCAAAAAAATGAAATTTAGAGGATTATTTAAGATTATAAGTAACCCCAATAGAAAAGAATTCATTCCGACATACATTGGGTTTCTTGTGTATTTATAGAAGCCCTCAGTAATCAGGGTAGTAGACTCACTAAAAGGAACTACCCCAGTTTTTGCCTTTAAAAATTTTGAAATTGAATTGAAAGCTAGTAAAAAGCCAAATCCAATCAAAAATAGCCCAACCAAACTCAAAGGTAAAGTCTGTGTGGGTGTTTCAGTGAAGAACCAAGTAGCGAGCATGCATAAAGAAAGAACTAATAAATAATGAGGTGGATAAAATTTCATCCTCACATTGTAATATTTATAGAATTAAAATCACTACCCTCTTTTAATGAATGATTAATTTTGACTTAATAACCGTCTTTTATGGATAACCCTACCTTTCTCGCAAACGTATTTTTCTTTACGTTCTCATTTGTCTGGTTTATCTTTGTAGCCGTCGGTAGCCATATTTTCCGAAGGTATTACAAAGATAGAAAATGAAAAACGCCCTTTTAATAGATCTAGGCGGCACAAACATCAGACATGCGTTTTTCTTAGAGAACACACTATCCAATATTTCAAAAAAGAAAATCTCTGATGAGGATTTCATTCCATATCTGTCAAAATTATTAAAAGAGAAAAAAGAGGATATTGATTATCTTGTTGTAGCTGCAGCTGGGCCCAATAATAAAAAATCAATTAAGCTAACCAATAGAGAGCTCATCATAGAAGCTGCTGAATTAGAAACTAGACTCAATTTAAAAAAATGCTTGCTATTGAATGACTGGGAGGCAGTAGCCCATGCTCTAAATCAATTGCATCCAAAATCTTTCTTGACCATTAAGGAAGGATCCCCTTCTAATAAAAATACTTTGTTGATAGGACCTGGAACTGGTCTTGGAGTTACGCTGATTGTAGATGGTCAAATAATTCCAACTGAATTTGGAAATGTTTTAAGCCCAACTGCAAGAATGTTAAATAACTTTAATTTGAGTGGTAGTAAAAAATTCTCTTCTCTTGAAAGCATTTTAAGTGGCCCAGGTATTGAAATTCTCTATGAAGAAAAATTTCAAAAGAAACTTTCTTCTGAAGAAATAATCAAATTAGCTTTATATGGCAATGAAAACGAATTTTATATCATAGATAATTTTTTGAAGACCTTCTTTATGACTGTCAATGATTTGGTCTTAGCATTTTCCATTGAAAAAATAATTCTGGGAGGATCCATCATGAATTCTTTAGAGCCGATGTTAGCTTCCGCGCAGAACTATCTTATCTCTGAAGTAAATCCCAAATATTCTCAATTAATAGAGAAACTCCAGGCCATCCTCTTATTAGAGGATGAACCTGGAATTTTTGGTTGCTTGGACCTTTTAAAAAATACCGATTGAGTATTAGCTTGTTGGCACTTCCGCTGAATTGTAATATCTGGGTTCAAGACAATCTGAAACCATGTTCCAATTGTCCTCAACTTCTGGGTTAAGATTTTGCCACTCTGCTTCAAAGGCTTGCCTTGCCTCTTCGGATTGGTAAAAGTTTCCCCAAAAAAAATCTACTTCGTCTGTTTCATAATCGGGTCCTAAAATCACATAACTAAAAGGACCAGGTAAGGATTCGGCACTATTCAAAAACATCTCAAGTTGGTTTATCACTTCTCTAAGATCTTTGCCCTCTTTACCATCCTTGTATAAACACTGATAGTATTCAGAAACAAAACCACTCGGTTCAAATTCACCAAACGTGTCATTCGCTCGAGCAATGTAAGCATCAAAGGAAAACTTTTTTTCGCCATCGCAAGAAAGAATTTCAGCTGTTTCTTCTGTCCAAGCGGTTACGTTTTCGTTTGTGTTCCAAATTTTCCAAGCTGCCTCTGCATCAGTTTTAGAATTCCATATCAACTGCCAAAAGCCATCTTCTTCATCTTCAGATAATCTTTGTACATGCTGGATTCCATAGGCTGATACCAAAGGCGAGTTTACCTCTACCAAAAGATCTTGCCATTCAGGCAAAACATCGTTTCTAAAGTTTTCTGCAGAGTAGTAAACCCCTTCTTGACAGGGAACATACTCCATATAAAACATTTGAGGGTATTCATCTGAACCAAGATTTGAAAAGGATAAATCTGATTCATCGCCTGAAGAACCACAAGAAATTATCAAAAAACAAAGTGAAACAATTAAAAATGTCTTTTTCATTTTATTCAACGAAATCTTGAAGGGTCATAGCTGAGTCATAAACCCTAACGTTTCTAACGATTTCAAATTCTTGCCATTCAACAAGTTTATCCATCTCTCTATCAAAAGGAGATACTCCGGTATCTCTCGCAGCAGAATCCTCCCATTCTTCCATTTCTGCTAATGACTCATAACCCACCGTGATTAAGTGAGTTTGCATGCCTCCACCAGCAATTCGTTCTGACAAATTAAATTGACCTGGAAAGGAATCTTTAACTGCCTTATCTAGATCTTCGGTGGCCTCTAATATATCTCCTACGTTAGAGGGCTGAGTTCGAAATGGATAAATTACCCAAACAGTATCTTTATTTGAGGGAGTTCCATAGTTTTGAATGAATTTGTTGATTCTAGTGGCGACGTTTTCAGAATTGGAACTTAATACTGAAAAATACTTTCTTACTTCCTCATTATTTGGATCATTCAACTTAGCGATCCAAATTTCATGTTCGGCGAGACTTGGTTGAAGAAGTACAAAGGAATGGGTCTCTTCGACTTTCCCACTCGCAACGTATGCATTTAAATGCAAAGAGCCTTTGAAATTATTTTTTACAAAATCTGACTCCATGAATTTGTCAGTTGCTGCAACAATCTTTGCAGCATTCTGAGCGCTGTCTACCTTTATAAGATACTCAATCCATGTAGGCGCAGAAAAGCTTAAAGAACTTGCTAAAGCTAAAATTAAGATAATTAGATTTTTCATTTTTTCTCCTAAAAATTTAGTTCATTACTATAACAAAGTTATAATACATTGGTGTTTGTAAGAGTTTTTATTGTTGTTCTTCTTGCGTCATGCGCCTCTGGGTTTATCGTAAAGGTAGATTCAGACGAATCCTTTTCAGCAAATAAATATAAAGACTTTGAAATCTTTAAACCCGATCCATTTAACACTAACGAGGATGAAGAAGAGAACCCTATAAGGATCAATAGAGTTGCTAAAGCTCTTTCGGATTCTTTAACTGAACTTGGCTTGAATGAAAAAGAAAATTCACCACTGAAGATTAGTTTTGCAGTAAAAGAAAGGGAAAGATTTAAGCAGATAAGTTCTTCTCATTTTTTTTATGGTTTTAGAAACGATCCTTTCTCCTATAGATTTTATGCAAATGATCATCCATCAATTAATTATTTATCAGTTAAATTTTTTGATAAAGAACTTGATAAGGTTGTTTGGTACGCAAATATGAGAATTAACATTGCTTCTTTAGACAAGCAAGAATTGACAGATGAAGTTATTTCAAAGATCTTATCAAAATATCCTAAAAGTATATAAATGCACTTTTTTTGTGCATTTTTTGCACTAATTTAGACATATTCCTAAAAAAGCTTTTTGCTAAAGTTCATTTATACATATTAAGGGGAATTTTATGGATACTGGTAATACCGCATGGATATTAACTTCCACAGCATTGGTTTTGTTTATGACTTTACCTGGATTGGCTCTTTTCTACGCCGGTCTTGTGAGGGCAAGCAATATTCTCTCAGTCTTGATGCATTGTTTTACTATTGCCTGCATCAGCTCTGTCGCTTGGTTAGTAATTGCATATAGTTTAGCTTTTAGTGGAACGGGCGCTTATGTTGGAGATTTAGGCAATCTTTTTTTGGCTGGTTTATCTAGAGAGAGTATGTCTGGAGATATTCCCGAAAGCGTTTTCTTCATGTTTCAAATGACTTTTGCAATAATCACTCCTGCTTTAATAGTTGGAGCTTATCCTGAAAGGATAAAATTCAGTTTTGTTGCTGTCTTTTCTTTACTCTGGGTAATTTTGATTTATGCACCTATCGTTCATTGGATATGGGCCGAAGGTGGATGGCTTTACGAAATGGGTATTCGAGATTTTGCCGGTGGATTAGTTGTACACTTGACTGCAGGTATAACTGCTTTGGTTATTGCTTTCTTCTTAGGACCAAGGGATGGATTCCCAAATTCGGTTCAACCTCCTCACAACCCAGGACTAACGATGATGGGCGCTTGCATGTTATGGGTTGGTTGGTTTGGCTTTAATGGCGGAAGTGCTCTAGCTGCAAATGGAGATGCGGGAATGGCAATTTTAGTAACTCATATCTCAGCTGCGACAGCAACTATTGTTTGGATCATCATTGAAAAAATTAAGTTTGGAAAATCTTCTTTGGTAGGAGCTGTTACCGGTTGTATCGCGGGTTTGGCTTCCATTACTCCAGCAAGTGGTTCAGTTGGTCCAATGGGTGGCTTGGTGATAGGTTTGATTGCAGGAGGAGTATGTTATTACATGGTCAACATCGTAAAAGAAACTTTCAATATAGATGACTCTTTAGACGTTTTTGCTGTTCACGGAGTTGGCGGATTATTAGGAATTTTGCTTATTCCTTTTTTAACTGCTGAAAGTTATGGGGGCATCGGTTATGACGAAGGATCAAGTTTTGGAGATTTGATGACTACACAAATCATCGGAGCAGTTAGCGTAGGTTTATTTACTTTAATTGGCTCAGTTATCTTGTTGTTGATCATCAAATCAATATTTGGCTTGAGAGTTTCAGATGATTCTCAGGAAGAAGGTCTGGATGTTGCTGAACATGGTCAGTCAGGTTACAAACTCTAAACAAAAAAATTAAAAATGAACTCTGGGATCTTTATTTTAGGCGGAGTAACTTTTTTAGTGGCTTTTTTGCTTTTTAAAATCAGCGCTTTTATTTTCTTACTCCATGACATTAAAGAGGGAAAAGAGAGATCTTGGTTGAAACTCTTCCAAGTGTTCATTGTTGATCTAATAATTCTGATTATCGGAGTCATTGGTACAGGTATTCTTTTTATGACTTTATTAAAGATGGCTCATGGATAAATGCAAACCAAGCTTACTTTAGGTTACTTAGGATTTTTACCATTTGCAGCACTAACAATCTTGCCTTGGATTCTTGGAGAAGGTTATGAAAAAATTTCGTTCCAGTTGTTGGTTGCTTACGGAGGCATAATTATTTCATTTCTTTCAGGAATAATTTGGGGAATCAATACTTCAACCCAAAAGAATTTAACAATCTCTATTGTCTTTTCGCTTTTGGGATTTGGAGCTATTTTATTGGCTTGGATAAATCTAATTTATGCAATGATTTTATTGTTTTTTCTTTTTTACATTTTTTATCTTTTTGAATCAAAAACAAATCCGCAGTTTTCAGATACCAACTACATGAAGCTTAGGAAAAATCTTACTTCAGGAGTATGTGGATGTTATATGTTTTCAATTGTTATTCTGATTTATTAAACTAGAAAAGGTGAAGTGGACAAAGAAAAAAGCTAATAGTTGGTATGAAGAGCAGCCTTGGCTTGTTGGTTGTAATTTCTTACCAAGCACTGCAATCAATCAGTTGGAAATGTTTCAGGAGGATTCTTTCGATGAAGATACCATCAAAAGAGAATTGAATTGGGCTAAGGATCTTGGATTTAACTCCTTGAGAGTGTATTTGCATGATTTGCTTTGGTCGAGGAGAGATAAATTTAAGAAAACTTTTGAAAAATTTCTAGACCTTTGTTACGAAAGAAACATCAAGCCAATAATTGTTCTTTTTGATGACTGTCACAGGCCCTATCCAAAACTAGGCAAGCAACCTATGCCTGTTAAAGGGGTTCATAATTCTGGCTGGAAGCAAAGTCCAGGCATGGCACTGGTCAATGAAATACATGAAAAAAAAATTGATGCAAAAGAATTGAATAGATTGAAAGAATTCATTCAAGGAATGTTAAGAGATTATGCAAACGATGAAAGAATTTTGATGTGGGATATTTATAATGAACCAGGTCAATTTGGCATGGGTGATAAAGCTCTTGAATTGCTTTTATATACTTGGGAATGGGCTTATGAAACTAGGCCATCGCAACCTCTTACTTCTTGTCTAGATGGTTCTATAGGTGAAGAAATTCTAAAACTCAATGGTGAAAATTCAGATGTAATAACCTTTCATACTTACGAAGCAGAAAAATTGGAACCTACTATTGAAAGACTTAAAAAATTTGAAAGACCTGTATTATGCACTGAATACATGGCAAGAGAATTTGGCACTACTTTTGAATTTTCACTTCCAATCTTCAAAAAAGAAAATGTTGGATGTTACAACTGGGGATTAGTAGCAGGAAAAAGTCAAACTCATTTTGGTTGGTCTACGATTTTAGAATTGCAAAAGAGGAAAGAAAATGGAGAATTTTTAAATGCTAACGACGAAATACCAGAACCCAAAGAATGGTTCCATGACATTTACAGGGTTGATGGTACTCCTTATGATGAAAGGGAAATTGAGTTTATTAAAAAGATTGTTTTAGGATAAAAAAAAGGCGGGATTTACCCGCCTTTTTTTAACTGTATTTATGGAAAATCTCTAGGCTATTGTTTTGGCCATCCTTTAACAGGAATTACAACAGAGGTGTTGATAACTGTTCTATTATTTCCTACTTTTCTTGAAAATTTAGCAAAATCCGAAGAAGTTGTTAAAGTTTGTTGATTAGCAGTTAAAGAATCAAAGTCAGATGCTCCAATATAAACGAAATGAGTTGATTGGTCATTTCCAGCAAAGGCGCGGTTAATACCATATGAACCATTTACTGAGCCTTCTGTTGACAATGAATCCATCATTTCTGTCCAAGCTTCAATGTAAGCTGTCTCATTTTTTAAAGTCACGTCATATCTTAAAAAGATAGAGTCCTTAGTCCAATCTCCAAATTCAGCAACAGGCAGATTCAAAGAATTTCTCACCTGACTTGATGAAGATGCCATTGATTGAAGCATCGCAGCCGCCTCAGGACAAGAATTCGCAAGTTGTCCTGCTTTTTGAAAATCAGCTCTGGTTTCAAAAGATAAGATTAGAAAATGTGTTGCTGGCGAGGACCCGTTTATGGTTTCTGCCATTAGGGTCATATCAGCAGGAAATTTTTTCCCACATTCCGAGGATGCAAATTTATCTATCGCTCCAACAATTGCAGGGGGATTAGATACTTGCATGAAATAAAAAGCATGCATTTCGTGTCTACCTGTTTCTTCAGAAACTAAGGTAAAAGACAATAAAAATGCGAGTGCTAGATGTGTATATTTTTTTATCATTTTTTTCTCCTTAAAAAAATTTGGATGATTAATATAGCAGAAGTTGGATACTCATCAAGGGTC
>ENA-OSEY01000939-OSEY01000939.1-marine-metagenome-genome-assembly--contig:-NODE-939-length-20619-cov-4.101597_pt1 | contig 20619 bp, 20 predicted proteins | sample MGYA00248465_ERZ534230 | MGnify/ENA primary metagenome ERZ534230 (study PRJEB26409, sample SAMN06344110) | marine metagenome | isolation source: Sea water from surface | place: Atlantic Ocean:Southern...
ATGTTTGTTTCTCATCAATTCAAGAAAATTATTTTCAAATTCTTTTACTTTATTAGTAGGTATCCCTGAAATAATCCCAGTAGAACCGCAATATATAATAGCAACTTGCTCTTCAACAGGAAGTGGTGATCCTTCATTTTGTTTTAGGATTTCAACATTTCTTGCGCCTTTATCCAATACACCCATGGTAGCAGCGTCTAAGTCAGATCCGAATTTAGCAAACGCCTCAAGTTCTCTATATTGAGCTTGATCTAATTTCAACGTACCAGATACTTTTTTCATAGACTTTATTTGAGCGGAACCGCCTACCCTAGATACGGATATTCCAACGTCAATAGCTGGTCTAATTCCAGAATTAAACAAATTAGAGTCTAAGAAAATCTGTCCATCAGTAATTGAAATCACATTAGTTGGAATATATGCTGACACGTCACCAGCTTGAGTTTCAATAATAGGAAGAGCAGTTAATGATCCACCACCTTTAACTTTTCCTTTTAAAGATTCAGGAAGGTCATTCATTTGTTGAGCTATTTCATCGTTATTATTGATTTTTGCAGCTCTTTCTAATAATCTTGAATGCAAGTAGAAAACATCCCCTGGATAAGCCTCTCTCCCTGGAGGTCTTCTTAATAATAATGAAACTTCACGGTAAGCAACTGCTTGCTTTGATAAATCATCAAAAATAATTAGAGATGGTCTACCGGTGTCTCTAAAATATTCACCAATGGCTGCTCCAGTGAAGGGAGCGTAAAATTGCATTGGAGCAGAGTCAGACGCATTAGCCGCTACAATAACGGTATAATCCATTGCTCCTGCTTCTTCTAATTTACTTACAATACCTGCTATAGTAGAACCTTTTTGACCTATAGCTACATAAATACAAAATACAGGTTCCCCTCTGTCATAAAATTCCTTTTGATTTATAATGGTATCAATACATACCGTTGTTTTTCCAGTTTGTCTGTCTCCAATTACAAGTTCTCTTTGTCCCCTACCTATAGGAATCATTGCATCAATAGCTTTTACACCTGTTTGTAGCGGTTCATTAACAGGCTGTCTGTAAATTACTCCTGGAGCTTTTCTTTCAATAGGCATTTCAAATAGCTCTCCTTCAATTAGGCCTTTTCCATCAATCGGATTACCAAGAGTATCAACTACTCTGCCAAGCATTTTTTCTCCCACTTCAACAGAAGCAATTTTTCCAGTTCTTTTTACCGTATCACCCTCTTTTATATCATTTGACGCTCCTAAAAGTACAGCACCTACATTATCTTCTTCTAAGTTTAATGCAATACCTTGAAGACCATTTTCAAACTCAATAAGTTCACCATATTGAACACCGCCAAGTCCATAGATTCTAGCAATACCATCACCAATTTGAAGTACTGTACCCACTTCTTCTAGCTGAGCTTCAGTCTTAAATCCTGAAAGTTGCTCTCTTAAAATTGCTGATATTTCAGCTGGTTTAATTTCTGCCATAATTTCTCTTTTTTAAAAGTCTTTTATATATAAGTTTTGACTGTATGCTTTTTTAAGATTTTTTAAATTTCGTTTCACACTTCCGTCTATTTGTTTATCTCCAATTTTAATTATTGCACCGCCTAAAATACTCTCATTCACGTCTTCATTCAACTCAATATCCATTTTGTTTTCAGCACTTATGAATTCAATGATTTTTTTTCTTAATGAATCATTTAGTGGAGTAGCTGTAATTACTTTTGCTACTGCTATATTTTTTTTAGCTTTATAGAATTGAATAAAGTTTTCAGCAATTTGAGGCAATAGAGATTCTCTTTTTTTCTTAGTAAGTATCTGGATAAATAGCATGGATAATTTAGACACCTTTGATTTAAAAATCATCTCTAATATTCCCCACTTTTTATCAGAATTAATGATAGGGCTTTTTAAAAGAAGTTGCAATTCATGATTAGTTAAACACGAATTTTTAAGTAGCTCCATATCATTTAAACACGAGTCAAGAGCATTTTGATCTTTTGCCAAATCAATTAGTGCCTTTGCATACCTGCTCGTGATTTTAGATGCGATCATTTTAGTTTATTTGCTTTTTAAGTGCCTCTTCAATCAATTTCTTTTGATTATTAGCATCCTTTAGTTCAGCCCCTAATATTTTTTCAGCCATTTCAATTGAGATATCAGCAATCTGATTTTTGATTTCAGTCATGGCTTTCATCTTCTCATTATTTATTTGTTCTTTGGCTGAGGTAATGATTTTTTCAGCTTCATTAGAAGCTTGGTTTTTAGCATCGGCAATTGTTTTTTCCCTAATTGCTCTAGCTTCTTTTAGAATGGTTTCTCTTTCAAGGCGAGCATCAGCTAAAATCTTTTCATTATTGGAAGTTAATTCTTCCATTTTTTTCTTTGCATTTTCAGCTGCTGCTAATGCATCTTCAATATTTTTATTTCTGTTGTCAACAGATTCAAGAATAGGTCCCCATGCAAATTTTTTCAATAAAATTAATAACAGTGTAAAAATAACTACTGTCCAAAACATTAAACCGATTCCGGGTGTAACTAGCTCCATTTTATAGTTTTTTTAAATTAAGCTAACCAATACCAATCGTACTGGTTAGCTAATAATGTATTGGTTAATTATCCTTGTAAAAGTGCTACAACAACACCAAACAAAGCAACACCTTCAACAAGTGCCGCAGCAATAATCATATTGGTTCTGATGTCGCCCATCATCTCTGGCTGTCTAGCCATTGATTCTAGTGCTGATCCACCAATTCTACCAATTCCAATTCCAGCACCAACGGCCGCTAATCCTGCGCCAATTGCTGCTATTCCTGTGATTGTTCCCATTTATTTATTTTTTAGGTTTAACAATATGTTTAATGTGCTTCTTCAGTGGCTAAACCAATGAATAATGCAGTTAAAAGGGTAAAAATGTATGCCTGTAAAAAGGCTACTAGTACTTCTATTAAGTCCATAAATAGCACAAACGCTACTGCTACTGGAGAAATACTCCATGCAAACACATCTCCAAGGCCGCTTTGAGCCATAAAAATTAACGAGATTAAACTTAAAATAATAATGTGGCCTGCAGTGATGTTTGCAAACAAACGAATCATTAGTGCGAAAGGTTTGGTGAAAATTCCAACTATTTCTATAGGAATCATAATTGGCATTAAAGCTAGTGGTACTCCAGGAGGATTAAAAATATGTGACCAGTAGGATTTATTTCCAAAAAGGTTGGTTACAATTAGTGTAATTACGGATAAAACCAGTGTAACTGCAATGTTTCCAGTGACGTTTGCTGATCCTGGGAGCAGCCCAAGAAGATTATTCATTAAAATGAAAAAGAACAACGTTAACAGATATGGTAAAAACTTTTGATGTCCATGCGTGATATTAGGTTTTACGATGTCATCTCTTACAAACAAAATGAGGGGTTCTAAAAAACCAAGTATACCTTTAGGAGCACCATTATTCTGCTTAGCCTTCCTTCCAGAAACACTAAATAATGCAATTAGCAATATAAAGGCTAGCATCATTGATGCTGTATTTTTGGTGATAGAAAGGTCAATAATTTGAGCACCATTTTTTTCATGGATATGTCCGTGATGATCAATAGTATATTCTCTACTACCTTTTAGGACCGAGCTGTGGCCATGATGAAAAGCAGAAGACATGAATATGTCTAAATTTCCATCTGCATATAGAATAACTGGAAGGGGTATGGAAACAGCATCTTCTCCCTCACCCCAAAAATGCCACTCGTGAGCGTCAGCTATGTGATGCATAATGTCTGGTACTGGGTTATAAAGCTCGGAAGTATTTTTATTTTCAGCTGGTTCAGTTGAGTGCTCTTCTTCACTATGATGACTATCTTCATGGTGTTCAGCGAATGAAGGTGTCGAAAAAATGAAAATTACAGATAAGAGTAAGACAAATTTTAGTAGTAATTTATATCTCATTTTTACTCGTTGAATTTAAAATTCGGCCAAAATTAATCAATTATTTGAATGCCAAAACTATTTTGGGTAAAATATTAATTTGAAGCTTTGTTAAGGATTAAAATCTCAATAAATAGATACGTAAAATAGATAATGAAAAATTGCAAAATATATCCCATTTTTTGAGAGTTATAATTTTTGATTATGGGTATCAAAAAAAGTAAGCAAGTAAACATTTTTAAAAAAATAAAACTTAGAAATATAAAGGGAGATGTGTTTTTTTTAGCGGATAAATATTCCGAAAGAAAGATAAAAACAGCTGTTATAAAAGCGAGGAAAAAATCCATTATTAGCGTTTCGTTCAAAGAAACCGATTCAAATTTTAAAAAATAATTAAAGAAGACATGCATGGATGTAATACCAAAGAAACAGCTTATGTAGACTCCCCACTTCTTCATCTTAAACTTCTGATCATTTGGTAAATAGCCCCAAAAACTCCAGCTAATGAAAGAATCATTGTCCAATATTTTTTTGAAGTATCAAACTTTAAATCAAGATAATGGCCGACATATGTAAATACTCCAATTATTACACCCATTTGAACGACCATATTACTGTATTTTATAAAATGCTTTTTGTTTTTAAGATCTCTCATTTAAAGACAAAGGTGAACAATTTTTATTGAGATAAAATAGTTTACAATAATTAATAGGAAATTCAACCACGTAAGTAATACCACATTATATTTGGCTTATATTTCAGTTTTGAGGGTTAAAAAATTCATAAAAAGAGCGCTAATTTGGCTGATTATACTTTCACCAGTTTTCGGGATGTATTCTCTGTATTTATTAGCCAATGATGAAACACTTCCAGATATTGCTGCATTAGAAAACCCCAAAACGAATTTAGCAAGCATAATTTACAGTGCTGATCTGAAGGAAATTGGCAACTATTATCACGAAAATCGCACTAATATTCACTTTAACTATTTACCTGATCATTTAGTAAACGCTTTAGTTGCTACCGAAGATGAACGTTTTTTTGAACATTCTGGAATTGACGTAAGGGCCTTGGGTAGGGTAATCAAAGGGGTTATAACTGGTAATTCAAAAGGTGGTGGATCTACGATATCTCAACAATTAGCAAAGTTACTTTTTCCAAGAAAGAGATTAACGAAGTTTGAATTGGTACTCAGAAAAATAAAAGAGTGGATTATCGCTTCTAAGCTAGAAAGAAATTACACTAAAGAAGAAATCATATCTATGTACTTAAATAAGTTTGACTTTTTAAATAATGCCGTTGGAATTAATAGTGCGTCAAAGGTCTATTTTGGAAAATCAACTACAGATTTAGATATGCATGAATCAGCTATGTTAATTGGCATGGCAAAAAACCCTTCCATTTTCAATCCCCTTAGAAGACCTGATACGGTATTAAAAAGGAGGTCAGTGGTGTTGTATCAAATGTTGAAAAATGAATTTATTAGCAAAGAAGACTTTGATTCCATTAAGCAACTTCCGCTCGGGATACAATATAATAAAGTTGATCACCAAACTGGCCTAGCTCCTTATTTCAGAGAAACCCTAAGAGGAGAATTAGGTAAGTTATTTGCTGAGAAAGATGATCTTAATAACTACATCATCGCTAAGTCTGATGGAAGCAAATATGATATTTATTCGGATGGGTTGAAAATATATACCACCATTGATAGTAGAATTCAGCAACATGCAGAAAAAGCGGTTGAAACACATTTAGCATTTGAACTTCAGAAGGCATTCACTAAAAATAATGCCAAATGGGATAATCCGCCTTTTTCAGATGACATCACAAAAGCTCAAATAGATACCATTGTCAATAGAGCGGTTAGACAATCCATGACTTATAAAAAATTAGTTGGAAAAGCATGCAGTTACTGTGAACGACCAAGTAGATATATGAGTGCAACTACAGAAGGTTATAAGTGTTCTTACTGTGGTACGGTTACGCCAAAAAAAACAAAAGAAGAGATTGAAAAATCGTTGGCCAAAAAGAAAAAAGCACGAGTTTTTGACTGGAAATCTACAGCAACAAGAGAAAAAGACACTTTATTTTCAACCTATGATTCGGTAAGGTACTACAAGGGACTATTAAGGGCGGGTATGATGTCTATTAACCCTCACAATGGGCATATTAAATCATGGGTTGGTGGCCCTAATTTTAAGCATTTTAAATATGATATGGTTAAAAAGGGAACCAGGCAAGTAGGCTCAACATTTAAACCGTTTGTATACGCTACTGCAATAGAATCTGGGATTGTTGACCCTTGTTATGAAGTTCCTGATATAAAATACTGTATTGAGGTTCCGCATACAGAAAATAGAAACAAATTATGGTGTCCAAAAAATTCTGGAAGTTCATTTACGGGAGAACCCACTACTATATCATTTGCTCTCGCTAATTCCATGAATAATATAACAGCTAGTATAATTAAAAAAGGCTCCATGATCAACAATGTTTTTAATAGAGTTGCGCAATTGGGAATTGACACCTCAAAATTTGATCCTGTACCTGCTATGGCTTTGGGGGTTTTTGATATTTCAGTACATGATATTGTTAGTGCTATAGCTCCATTTGCCAATCATGGGATTTACAATAAGCCTGTTTATTTGCTTCGAATAGAAGATAAATTTGGTAATGTCATTTACGATAATATCCCCGAATCTCATCAGGTTTGGAACCGTGAAACAGCTCACATTATATTAGAAATGATGAAATTAGTAACTACGGGAATAAAACATCCTACCATGAAAAATGCCAATGGAAAACCTGTTATGGGAGGAACGGCAATACGGATAAGGGCTAAAGAAACAGAAAAAAGACCTTATGCGGGTATTTCTCAGCCAATTGCTGGAAAAACAGGAACAACTCAAAATCAATCAGATGGTTGGTTTGTGGGTTTGACTCCAGATTTAGTGACAGGAGTTTGGGTAGGTGCAGAGGATAGATCCGTGAGATTTAGCACCTTAAGCCAAGGCATGGGAACAAACACAGCACTTCCCATTTTTGCATATTATACAAAATACATCAATGCTGATGATTCATTATATATTTCGCAAGAAGATTTTGAAGTTCCTGAGACCATGTTAAAGTCACCTTTAGATTGCTCAGAAAAAGAGAATAATAGCATCCAGCTGGAACAAGAAACTAATGAAGATAGTTGGGGATTGAACGATGATAATTGGTAAAGTAAGAATATGATAAATAAAGAGGTGAAAAGTGCTTTAGAAGCATGCCAAGGAATTAAAAGTGGAATGACCTTGATGCTTGGTGGATTTGGGTTGTGTGGAATTCCAGAAAATTGTATTAGTGCACTAGTTGAAATGAAAGTAAATGATTTAACCTGCATATCCAACAATGCTGGGGTTGATGATTTTGGTTTAGGTCTGCTCTTAAAACAGCGTCAGATTAAAAAGATGATTTCTTCTTATGTCGGAGAAAATGATGAATTTGAGCGTCAAATGCTTTCAGGAGAATTAGAGGTTGATCTTATTCCTCAGGGTAGTTTAGCCGAAAGATGTAGAGCTGGAGGCGCAGGAATTCCTGCTTTTTTCACACCTGCAGGTTATGGTACTGAAGTAGGAGAAGGAAAAGAAGTGAGAGAATTTAATGGAAAACCTCACATTTTAGAACAAGCACTTCTTGCAGATTTTGCCATTGTAAAAGCATGGAAGGGTGATACGGCAGGAAATTTAATTTATAAGGGAACAGCCAGAAATTTTAATCCCCCTATGGCTATGGCAGGTAAAATTACCATTGCAGAAGTGGAAGAATTAGTTCAGCCTGGAGAGTTAGATCCTAATCAGGTTCATACCCCAGGAATTTTTGTGCAACGAATATTTAAGGGCCAAAAATTTGAGAAAAGAATAGAGCAAAGAACAGTAATTACTAAAGATCATTAATATGAGTTTAGATAAAAATGGCATAGCGAAGAGGATAGCACAAGAACTAATCGATGGATGGTATGTGAATTTAGGTATAGGCATACCAACCCTAGTTGCAAATCATATTCCTAAAGGAATTAATGTTGAGTTCCAATCCGAAAATGGAATTCTAGGTATGGGCCCTTTTCCCTTTGACGGAGAGGAAGATGCTGATCTTATTAATGCAGGAAAACAAACGATTACCGCTTTACCGGGAGCTGTTTATTTTGATTCATCTACTAGTTTTAGTATGATAAGGGGACAGCATGTACAGCTTACGGTACTTGGCGCAATGGAAGTAAGTGAAAACGGGGATATTGCCAATTGGAAAATTCCCGGTAAAATGGTTAAAGGTATGGGAGGGGCAATGGATTTAGTTGCAAGCGCAGATAATATTATTGTAGCTATGATGCACACCAATAAGGCAGGAGAAAGTAAGCTACTTGAACAGTGTAGTTTACCCTTGACAGGCGTTAATTGTGTGAAAAAGGTAGTAACAAATCTTGCTGTTATGGAAATCCTTCCTGAAGGAGGATTTAAGTTAATAGAACGTGCACCAGGGGTATCAGTGGAACAAATCATTAAAGCTACAAGGGGTAAATTAATTGTTGATGCAGAAGTGCCAGAAATGGTATTGTAATTGGTTTTTAGTTAAAGAAAGTTTAACCTGTTGTTTAGTTCTTCTTTATAAGCCTTTCCAATATGAATTTCTTTATTTTTCATTACCACATAATTATCTTCAATAGATAAGATTTTATCTACTCTTACAATAAATGAACGTTGTATTCTAATAAATTCGCTAGAAGGCAATTTAGATTCAATCTCTTTCATTGTACTTAAGACGGTATGTTTTTCGTTTTCGGTGTGAATGCGCATGTAATTTCCTAAGGCTTCAATCCATAAAATATCTTCTAACTTAATTTGGATTAGTTTAGATTCAGATTTAATAAATATGTAACTATCACTTTTCTTTACTTCAGTAGATTCAACTAAAAGCTTTTTTATTTTTTCTATGGTTTTAAGGAATCTGGATGCACTTAGAGGTTTCTTTAAAAAATCGGTAACATCATATTCGTATGATTCAAGCGCAAATTCATCATGAGATGTGATCATGACGATTAGTGGACTTATTTGTAGATTTCTAAGTAATTCCATACCTCCCATTTTTGGCATTTCTACATCAAGAAAAACTACGTCAACTTCATTTTCATTTAGAAATTTAAAGGCATCTAATGCATTTCCAAAATTAGCTACACATTCAAATCCATCCACTTCTTTTAGCAGATCACTTATTACGGTCCTACACAGTTCATCATCATCTACTATAATGGCTCTTATCACGCTTTGACTTTATTTATGGATTGGTGAAACAAGGTCTCAATTAAATCTAAATTTAATAATTTATTTTCTTCCATTTGCGAAATGGCATTTCCTAGAGAATTATAACCCATTGTCAAGGAAGCTCCCTTCATTTTGTGCAGAATAGATAAAATTTTGTTCATATCACCTTCCTTATTTGATTTTACTAGAGCTACTAAGTCGTCATTAAATGAGGATTTGAATATTTGTACATACTTGTCATTTTTGTTGAATTCGTTGTTATGATCAACTTCAATTTTTCTTTTGGATAAGGAGTTAATTTTTTTGGTTAAGTATTCAATTTGAAATGGTTTAGAAATACAGTCGTTCATTCCACTTTTATAACATTTCTCCATTACATCTTCCACAATGTGTGCCGTCATTCCTAAAATAGGAATATTGGCATATGACATATCAGCTGCATTTCTAATTTCTTCACTGGCTTTATATCCGTTCATAACAGGCATTTCAATATCCATAACTACAATGTCATACCAATCTTTTTTAAGTGCTTTAATGGCTTCAGCACCATTAACAACCCATTTAACTGTGGCATTTTTGTATTGTGATGCTAACAATTCCATAAACAACTCACCATTTAATGGATCATCTTCGGCAAGTAAGATTTTCAAATTGTCTTTTAAGGGGATAAAATCGGAAACGATTTCTTTTTCATTTTTAGACACCTCTTTCAGAGGAATGATAATAGAAAATGTAGTGCCTTTATCATTAGACTTCACTTTAATTTCCCCTTCCATTAATTGAATTATTTGATCACAAATGGCCAGACCTAGACCAGTACCACCATATTGCCTTGAGATATTTATTTTTTCTTGAGAATACGGTTTGAAAATTTCTTTTAATTTTTTGTTATCTATTCCAATACCGTTATCAATAACTTTAATCTTTAATTTATTTTTTTCTTTTTTTTCTAATGTAACTTTTATCAATCCTTTTGGTGAAAACTTTATGGCATTGTCTATAAGGTTTAACATGATTTGCTGAAAGCGGAATGAATCTCCTTGGACATAAAAATCATTACTCAGTTCGGTTTCAAATTTCAAATTAACGTGATTAGCAATGGCTTTTGCATTTAGAATATTTAAAGTTTCTTGAATTATATTTTTAGGACTGTAAGGTTTTTTCTCTAGTGTAATTTTTCTTTGCTCTAGTTTTGATAAATCAAGAATATCATTTACTAAAAACAAAATATTGCTTGCACTATTTTTAAGCGTGTCCAGTAATTGACTTTGTTTATTATTCAACTTAGATTTTTTTAATAATTCTGACGTAGTTAAAACTGCAGATAATGGAGTTCTGATCTCATGCGATGTATAGGCTAAGAAATTATCTTTTTCCTTTTTCAACTCTTTATTTTTATTGTAAGCAAGTAATAGATCTGTAGCCAGTTTTGATTTGGTTCTGTACGCAAAAAAAATATAAACAGCAGCAGCCAAAATTAAAAGGGCTATACCAAAACCTATTGCAATTAGATAACCTTGGTACTGCAGCTTATTTTTTGAAATCATCCGCTCTAGATCCATCTTTTTTTCTTTTTCTGCTAACAGAACTCTTTCCGCTAATTCTTTTTCACCTTCTGCTGTTTTAATTTGGTTTAAGTAGCGTAAGTAAATGTTAGCCCACTCAAATTCATTTATGGATTCGAAAAAATCTGATAATTTATGGCAACTAAAGATTAGTCCTTTTCCATAGTTTTCGGTAATGGATTTTTTGTAAATGATTTCGTTTAACTGAATTACCTTCTCTACATTATTAATCATTTCAAAATATCGAGCCTTTTCTATGATTACTTCAATAGTTTCAACAGTCATAGCAGCATTTTCAAATACCACCTGCGCACTGTCTAAAAGCTGAACAGAGTAATTTTCTTTATTGGCCTTAATTAATCTTTTGTGAACTAAAATGTATGCATATCCCTTTAGGGAGGGGGAATAAATACTATTGATTAAAGAAACACTTTCGTCAACTGAAAAATTTTTAATGTTTTGATTATTTAGGTCATACCTAGCCAATAAGCCAATAAATGCGACTTTAAACTCGTTAATTTTTTTGGCACGCTCATACGCATTTTTGTATTCCATTTCAGCTCTTATCAGGTCTCCCATTTTTTCAAAGACAGTACCTTTTAAAATATCACACAGGATTTGTTCGCTAATAAGGTTTTCCTCTTTAAAAATATTCTGAGCATCAATAATACTTTTTAAGGCAGAGTCTTTTTTGTTATCATAATAGTAATTGTATATGACTCCATTTTGGAGTAGATAAAAGGCCTTAAAGGGCATGTTTTTGATTTGCTCTATGGCTTGATTATGATATTGAATCGCACGCTGCGGATTTTCATCGATGTAATCAGAATTAAGAACAATCAGGTTATCACTTTTGGCCTCATCAGGTCTAATTAGTTTTAGGAGTTCTTCTTTTTCGAGAGCATAAGAACTACAATTAAGCAGAATTAAAAGCACATATAAGATATATATTCTCATATGTGAAAGATAATAACATTTTAAGAATTCTTTATGCTATTGTAAACATCGTATTATTCTTCCTTTTTTTCTTTAAGAATAACAGCAAAAATAAATAGCAAAACGGCAGAGGAGCAGAAAATGACAAGTAAGGACTGCATTAATCTCCAAAAGATAGCTTTGATGTCAAAAAGATGAATACCCCAGATTTCTAGTACGGCTATGGTGGTGGTTAAAAGCACTAACGAAATTAAAATGTAAGCGCTTACTTTTTTAATGGTATTGTTCATAAAAACTTAATTATAATATTGGGACATTAATCTTAACTAAAATTTTACTTTTTTCTCTGTTTTTTTGTTCGTGAACTTGATAATCATTTGAATAAATGACACATCTCCCAATAAATACTCCATCTTCAAATGTAAATTTGATCGATTCTTCTTGCACAATGTCTTTAATGGTCATATTTCCGGTTAATAAAAAATAACTTTCTTTTTTTTCTATAGATTTTGCAGAAAAAGTAATATAAGGGTAAAGTTTTGTATTAAAGTAATCAGAAGAATTTAAGTGTTTGTCCCTCATATTATTGGATGTGTTGATGCTAGAAATATGAGCCTTTCCCTCAAATTTAAAATCAGATAAATTATTGGGATTAAATTTGATTTCTCCTGAAACCCCTTTTATTTTACCAGTAGTTTCTTCGCTTACATAATTAAATTCAACTAAGGCTTTATCGACATTGATGGAGTATGATTGTGCAGTAGATATCAAACAATACATCCATACACTTAATAAAAGGGTTAATTTTCTCATAATTTATAATTCAAATTTTCTAGCAATTGTAAATCCAAATCGGAACTCTCCTTCACTCCACTTAGCTCTTGTAAAAGGCATATATTGTCCTTCAACAATTCCTCTAGAGTTCATGAGATTCAATTGAAATATGTGTCCATAAGTTTTTATCTCAATTCCTATGCCAAAAGGATTGGCATAGTTATCCAATCTGTAATTAGATGGATTTAATATATGATAATACTCAACTAATAGGCTTATTTTTTTAAATAATTTATATCTGCTTGTGGCGCCTAAAAATAAATTTGAGTTTTGATCATCAAGGTGAACCTTGTTTTGATGTAAAAAACCAATTGTGCCTTGTAAACTTAAATTTTGAATGGGCTTGAATGCGACTATAAGCGAAGTATTATAATTAAATCTATGAGCTACTTTTTCAAAATATATTAAAGAAGATGGTAATGTGTCTCTTTTCATTGAAGTAAAGAGTGAGGTAGAATGTATTGCTGCTGAAAGTTTATTTGAAGAATAAAGTTTATACTTAACTAGTCCATCCCAAACCTCTAAAAAAGGTCCTGCCCCCTTTGATCTTCCCATCCCTATCATCATATTTTTGAATAGCCCATATTCCAAAGCTATCCTTATGTCTGATGAATTATCCAGCCCAAAAAGTGTTCTGTACGATTCCAAAGTAGCTATTTCCCCAAAACGGTGAGTAATCCTAAATTCAAGTTCATTACTCTCTAAAACTTCACTCGTATGGCCATTTACCGCCCTAGTGTCAATAAAAAAATCAGTATTACTCGTGTTTTCAAAATCCCAATCGTCTTGCCCAAACAAAAAAGAATTAAAAAAAACTAAACAACAGAGACTAAAGACACCTTTCATTTAAACAAATACAACAAATAAATTTAAATAACTAAATTTATGAAAATGAAATTTAATAGTTCTAGTTTAATTTTTCTTTGTTTGAGTACACTTTTATTTTCATGTACAAAAGATCGTACTAAACAATGTGATATTGATCCATCTTATTCTTTCGATATTGCCCCCTTTTTTAATACATACTGTGTTGCTTGCCACCAATCAAATTCATCAAGCGGAGGAGTTAATTTAGATAATTTCGAGAGCGTATCAAATCATATTGATCATAGTATTAGTGAATTCAGAGATGGAACTATGCCTTCACCGGGGAGCCTATCTCCGGAACCTTCACAAAGAGATTCCATTTTGGAGCTATTAAATTGTTGGGTCTCAATGGGAAAAAAAAATAATTAAATCAAATTATGAAAAAGTATATTATTCCAATCATACTTATTGTTGTTACAGGATTTTATTTTTTTAAGCCAAATAATCCACATATCCAACGTCATAACTTTGCTGCTATTTTAAATTCAGGAGGTTCCCCTTCCGCTAAAACGGGAGCACCAGGAGAAGGAAACTGTACAATGTGTCATAGCGGAAGTGTAAATGATGGAAATGGTATTTCCTCTATCTCATTTAGTGGTTTGAATAACGAATATGAGCTCGGTGTAACTTATGATATGACGTTAACGATATCAAATGGGTCTTCAAAAAATGGTTTTCAATTAGTAATACTAGATTCAGCTCAAAATAAAGATGCTGGAAATTTAACCGCATCTGATATGGTAAACACCCAAATTACTTCGAATAATAGAACATACTTGAACCATACCCATTCCGGGAACAGCCAAACATCATGGAATTTTCAATGGACAGCTCCTCCAAATAATTTAGGTCCAATAACTCTTTATTATGCCTATAATGTATCAAACGCTATGAATAATACAGCTGGGGATCAAATATATCTTGCAAGTCATACCATTTATCCATCTACTACAGCAAGTTTATTCTCCATCAATTCAAATGAGAATGGATGTTTTATAGATGGAAATAAATTAATTATACCACAAAACGCTTTGATATCAGGCGATGCAGCCATATCTATTTATAGCCTGAAAGGTAAAAGAATTTCAAGCTTTAAAACCATACTTATTTCAGAAGTAAATAATGAAATACCGTTACCTATTGACCTAAAAAGAGGACTCTATATTCTTTCGATATCCTCTGGTGAATATAATCAGGCTATAAAATTCGTATACTGATGATGAAATTCTCCTTACTTCTTTTTTTAATCGCTTATAATATTGTTGGGCATACTCAAAAGCTAAGCCTTAAAAACACGGATATTATTTTACAAACTACCTTCGATCAGGCAATATCAAGAAATGTCGGTCAAAATGAGTTAATTAATGGCCGATATTACCGAATTTTTTCATTTTTAAAATTACCAACTAATGTCGAAAAAAATGAAATGAATTCATTGGGGATACGGTTTTTAGATTATTTACCAATAAACAACTACTTAGTTTCAATTCCTGATCAGTTTTCACTCCTTCAGTTAAAAAACTATAATATATCCCACGTAGAAAAAGTACCCTTAAGTTTAAAGTTGGACCCTGTATTATTAGAAATGCCATATCCGGATTGGGCCAAGGACGGTGATTTGATTAAAATATCCATTCTACTAATGAGGGATGCAGAGTTTGAAAATGCCTTAAATAGAATAACTAAGAAAGAAATCCGTGTATTTGAATCCGATCCATACTCCATGATAATCCGTGCTTCGATTTCTCCTACTGATATACAAGAAATTGTCCAGATGGAAGAAATTAGTCACATTTCATTGGTTTCTCCCCCAGGAGAACCAGAAGATATCAAGGGTAACTCTTTACACCGATCAAATGCTATTAATACAGCTATGTTAAACGGTAGAAAATACGATGGAAGTGGGGTAAGTGTGGCTGTCAATGATGATGGTTACGTAGGGCCTCATATAGATTTTGCCGGCAGATTAGAACAAAGTGATGTGGCGAACGATTTTACCGGTGATCACGGAGATATGGTTGCTGGCATTCTAGGAGGTGCAGGGAATTTAAATCCAATGTATGAAGGTATGGCAAAAGGGGCTAAAATGCATATTAGACAATATAATGGAAGCTTACCTGGTTCAGTTCAGTTACACCAAGACAGTGGGGTTGTTTTATTTTCTTCTTCCTACAGCAACGGATGTAATGCTGGGTACACATCTTTAACTCGCAAAGTTGATTTGGAAATCAGGCTAAATCCCGCATTAATTCAAGTTTTTTCTGCAGGAAACGCAGGCTCATCTAATTGCGGTTATGGTGCGGGTTCTGGTTGGGGAAATATAACAGGCGGACATAAGCAAGGTAAAAATGTTATTGCAACAGCTAATATTCTAAATAATGGTATGATAGTAAATAGCAGTAGTAGAGGTCCCGCTAATGACGGAAGGATAAAGCCAGATATTTCTGCTAATGGTAATGGACAAATGTCCACAGACCCCAACAATGTATATGCTACAGGTAGTGGAACTTCAGCAGCAGCTCCTGGAGTTTCGGGTGTTTTAGCGCAGTTGTACCAAGCCTATAGAGAACTAAATAATCAAGAAGACCCCAATTCGGGCTTATTAAAGGGAATATTACTAAATACAGCTGAAGATTACGGAAACGAAGGCCCTGACTTTACATTTGGTTGGGGAAGACTAAACGCTTACAAAGCGGTGAAAGTTTTAGAAGAAAATCGTTACATAGATTCATCTATTTCTCAAGGCGAGACTCATCGTTATCAACTAGTAATTCCAGATAACGTAAAAGAAGTAAAAGTAATGGCTTATTGGATGGATCGAGAAGCATTTCCATCTGCATCTAAAGCTTTGGTTAATGACTTAGATGTTAAGTTGATTTCAGCTAATTCAGAACATTTACCTTGGATTCTAAATACTACTCCAAATTCTTCTTCTCTATCTTCTCCAGCAACAAAAGGCGAAGACCATTTAAATAATATGGAGCAAGTATCTGTTTTAAATCCATCTGATAACAATTATGAAATCGAAGTAGTTGGTTACAATATCCCATACGGACCACAAGAATATTTTATAATCTATGAATTTATCTTTGATGAAATAACAGTAACTTATCCTATAGGTGGCGAAGGATTACATCCGTTTGATGTGGAATTTATCCATTGGGATGCAAGCCCCGATACCATTCCCTTTACCATAGAGTACAGTAACGATAATGGCGTAAACTGGAATTCGATTGGTAACGCACCAGCTGACAAAAGAATGAAAATTTGGCAAGTTCCTAACCAACAGATGGATGAGGTAAAAATTAAAGTATCAAGACAAGCATCCGAGGATCAATCTGATGAATTCTTTACCATCATCAAAGACCCAGATTATTTATCAGTAGATAGTATTTGTTTATGTTATGTAACTATTACTTGGAATCCTGTTGAAGGAGCTGAACAATATGAAGTGATGGTTCTAGGTGAAAAGTTTATGGACTCAATTGGAGTCACTCCAAATACATATTATAGAGTACCAAAAAACCACAATGAGGACTTTTGGTATACAGTAAGAGCTATAAATAGCAAGGGTATCAAGGGGAAAAGACAAGTGGCAAAATACTATAACGGAAACGGTGGTTTTAACTGTACATACGGAACAAATTTTGACACATCTGATGAAATTTTATGTATTGAATCTACAGCTTCTTTTGTAGATAAATCAATAGGATGTCCAGATTCATGGAGTTGGTCATTCAGTCCTAATACCGTATCGTTTATAAATGGAACTAACGCTAATTCCGAAAACCCTGAGGTCAAATTTCTTGATTTGGGGAACTATGAAGTGTCTTTAACAGCATCTAATCAATTCTTTACTGAAACCAAAACAAAATCAAATGTAATAAAAGTCGTCTCTTCTCAGGAATTAGGTATAGTAGAGGATTTTAATACCTCTTTCCCACCACTAAATTGGGTAAATAGTACTGATGATAATTCACGTGGTTGGGAGCAAACTAATGTGGTTCAAAAAAATGGTGAATCTGGAATGTCAGCAGCTTTTTTAAATGATCTTGTTGAGCTTGGGCAGACATCAAGTTTAATTACTTTCCCATTTAACGTTGATAATGACGCTGATAATCCTTTTTTGTCATTTGACTTATCCTACGCTATGTCAAATCAGTTTCTAGGAGATCAACTTTTAGTGTTGGTTTCTACAGATTGTGGAGATTCATTTACGGATACCATTTTCATAAAAGAAGGCCATGATTTAACAACTAGTGCCAGCCTTGATGTTCCTTGGTTGCCATCTTCACCCAATCATTGGCGAAATGAGCGTGTTTCTTTATACCCGTATCGAGGCCAGACGATAAAAATTTCTTTTCATAATGTAAGCCGTGCTCAAAACAGGATTTATCTGGATAATATTAATATACAAGATGACCTTGATGAAAAGTATAATCCTTTAACATTTAATGTATTTCCTAATCCAAATACAGGAAATTTCCAACTTTATTTAGAAAATAATGCGCTAGAATCCATTTCATTGGAACTATTTGATGTTACAGGTAAGATAACTTACAGTAACAATATTGAATTTCAATCTGGTAATACAAAATTAGTATCACTAAACTTTAGCAATTTGGCAAAAGGTGTTTATTATATCCGTGTTTCTGATGACAATAATCAATATGTTAGATCAATAGTAATACGATAAAATGAGTTTAACAGACCAAGAAATTGATAGAATAATTGAGATGGCTTGGGAGGATAGAACCCCTTTTGAGGCTATTCATTTTCAGTTTAATCTTTCCGAGCAGGATGTTATCGATCTAATGAGGAGGGAATTGAAGGAAAAAAGTTGGAAAAGATGGCGTAAAAGAGTTCAAGGAAGAAAAACAAAACATGTTAAATTGCGATCAGATGGCGTTCAACGTCATAAGTCTTCTAGGCAAAAGCAAATTACAGGTAATCGGATTTCTAAAAGAACATAAGTGATTATAATGAATCGAATAACGTTTTTCCTTTTACTATTGGTATTTCCTTTAACTTTTGTTCCTCAAAATGAAGAAAATAGAGGTTATAGAGTTAAAGTAGGTGATCCTGTTCCCCCTTTGACACTTCAAATGATAAATGGAGAAATATGGACTAATAAAGATTTCATAGACAAGACTGTAGTTATACAATTTACAGGTTCATGGTGTAGTGTTTGTAAAAAAGAGATGCCTGAACTGGAATCTAGAGTTTGGCAGAAATATAAAGAAAAAGATTTTCTGTTAATAGGGATAGACATAAAAGACACAAGAGACAGAATGATTTCATTTATTGAAAAAACAGGAGTTACCTACCCTATTGCTTGGGATCCAGAAGCTGAAATCTTTGATTTATTCACTTTAAAAGGAGCAGGAGTAACAAGAAATATTGTTATAAATAAAAGAGGTGAAATTGTTTTTCTTACCAGGTTATTTGAAGAAAAAGAGTTTCAAGCTATGATTGATAAAATTGATGAGTTAGTCAACCTTTAAATTCTTTTTTTCAAGTTGAATGGTGGTTCCTACAACCGCTACAACACAAACAAAACTAGCAATAATACTTCCGATAAATGGGATTAAATAACAAAGTGCAAAAATGCTTCCTAAACCTATAGCGAACCACATATTTTTCCTCACAAATTTTGAACTATCTCTGACGGAAAGTCTATTTCTTTCATTGGTGTAATCAATAAACGCATATCCATAAAAATATGCTGCCGCAAAGAAATTTCCTACGGCAGAAATGATCCACCCAATAACTGGAATAAAACTCAGTATAAAAAAGCCAATCACAAATAACAACTGAAGCATCATATTTCTTAGGGCAATCAATACAGCTCTAACCACATCCCTTGTAATTTGCAAGATGTCAAATGGGAATTCCTTTCCTGTTATGATTCCTGCAGTTCTTTCAGATAAGTAGGCTAAAATGGGGGAAAGAATGATAATAGTAAAATATCCTCCAATGAAAGGAAAAACAATAAAAAAAATGATTTTAGTGGTTATCCAAATAGCCCAGTATAATAATGAATTTAATGCAGATTTAAACCAGCTTAGGTTTTCTCCTTTTGCTCCAAAATAATCTGCTATCCAATTATTTAAATTCTCGCTTAGCATGTCAATGAGTTGAAACCCTATAAAAAAGAGACCAATGTTAAGTATTAATGGGTAAAAGAAATAATGCCATAAGTTGTGCTTAAACATGAAGCCCAAAGCTTCTGAGTAACATCGGATACCATTACCAAAAGAAGGTTTATTTTGTTTCATTTTACAAATGTAATCAACACCCTAATAATCAACCTATTAATTATATTACATTTGCACATTTTATTTTGAAATCATGTGTGGAATTGTAGGTGCATTTTATTTTAGTCAAAACAACAGTAACCTCAGAAATCAGGTTTTGGATATGGATAGAAAGATAAGGCATAGGGGGCCTGACTTGAGTGGGATATACAGCTCTGACAACACCATTTTAGCACACGAGAGGTTAGGAATTGTTGATCCATCTTCCGGAAAACAACCCATTTTCTCAGCAGATAGAAAGCATATTCTAGCTGCCAATGGTGAAATCTATAATCATCAATATCTTCGCTCAGAACTTGAATCAATTTCTAATAGAAATTGGATAGGTCATTCTGATACAGAAACGCTTTTGGCTTCAATTGAAGAATGGGGAATAGAAAATACTCTTACAAAAGTTAAAGGGATGTTCGCAATCGCATTATGGGACAAAAGATCTAAAAACTTATATCTTTCTTGTGACAGAATTGGAGAAAAGCCACTTTATTATGGATGGGTTAATGAGCAGTTTGTTTTTGCATCTGAATTAAAATCAATCAAACAGTTTCCGAAATTTAATAACGAAATTGACAGAAACTCATTAGCTATGTTTTTGAGATTCAATTCAATACCTGCCCCATATTCAATATATGAGAAAATATATAAGCTAGAGCCGGGTCAAATCCTAAAAATTCATTCAAAATCAAAGCAAATTCAGAAATATAGTTTTTGGTCAATTGAGGAAGCACACAAAAAAGGAAATAAAAATAAATTTATTGGCACTTCCAAGGAAGCAGTTGATACACTTGAACATCTTTTGTCAAATGCAGTCTCTTCTCAAATGCAGTCTGATGTTCCTCTAGGAGCATTTTTGTCTGGAGGAGTGGATTCAAGCACAATAGTTGCT
>ENA-OSEY01000940-OSEY01000940.1-marine-metagenome-genome-assembly--contig:-NODE-940-length-20615-cov-4.760103_pt1 | contig 20615 bp, 21 predicted proteins | sample MGYA00248465_ERZ534230 | MGnify/ENA primary metagenome ERZ534230 (study PRJEB26409, sample SAMN06344110) | marine metagenome | isolation source: Sea water from surface | place: Atlantic Ocean:Southern...
AGACGCGTTGAAGGTAACGAGCCGAACATCCCGGCGCAAGGGGGATTGGAGCAGTGGTGGGATCACCACAACCGCAATTGCTGACCAGCCACGTAGGTGACCAGAGCGCAGGCCACGGAAAGGTTGAGGCTGCGCACGCCTCCCTGGCCAGCGTCATCAGCTGCTCCAGGCATGGGGATCGTGAGGATGCTGTCGCAGGCATCGCGTACCGATTCCGGAAGCCCTGTGTCTTCCCGGCCAAACAGCAGCACATCGCCGCGCTGGAACGTGAACGAAGTCAGCGAGGAACCACCGCGACGGCTGCACCCGATCAACCTCTGCCCTGGACGAAGCCCGGCTTGAAACTCAGGGAAGTTCGAAGCAATCGAGAGCTGCACATGGGGCCAGTAATCGAGGCCGGCACGGCGCACGCTGCGATCATCCACCTTGAAGCCAAGGGGCTCAATCAGGGTCAACGGAATCCTGAAGGCCGCCGAGGTGCGAGCGATGTTGCCGGTGTTCGGTGGAATCTGGGGCTCGAACAGGGCGATCTGCAGGGGTGAGATCTCAGTCATGGCACCTCATGGCCAAGGGCATGAAGGTTCAGAGCGCGACCTTGGAGAACGAGCCAGGCGCCGTCGGCGACGCGATCCAGCGCTTGGGCCAGACTTCCGAGACGATCCCGGAACAATCCACCAATGTGTGTGGGGGGAACAACCCCCCATCCTGTCTCTTCGATCACCAGAACAAACGTGCAGTGGGATGACCTGATCGATGCGATCAGTCGTTCAGAGAGCTGATCCCAGTCCGATGCAGTGAGTTCAAGGTGGTGGGCAACAAAGCCACCGAGTGCGTCAATCAGGACAGATTGCCCCGGAGCCAGGTTGTCGATGACGTTCACCAGCGCGGCTCCAGATTCAGCCACACTCCAGTGGTCGGGTCGACGCTTCCGGTGGGCCTCCAGTCGCATCTGCCAATCACGGTCATCCGGCCGGGTGGCGGCCGTAGCGATGTAGGTCACAACAGGATGGTGATGCAAGAGATGCTCAGCCCACCGGCTCTTTCCGCTGCGGGCCGGGCCGCTCACGAGAATCAAGCGGCTGGTCTGGCCTGCACCGGCGGGCTCCAAATGGACCGTGGAATCACCCACCACCATTCATCCCCTTCAGCGTTGCGACGGACGATGGAGATACACGGTTGAGATATCTGAAAATCCAGTACTTGAAAATCGTCGCCAACACCACGGGGAATGTTGCGATGAAGAGATTGACGAAACTCTGGCTGGAGGGAAGGCCGAAATGGTCAGCAACCCCATCCAGCAGCACCGACCATCCTTCGGGGCTGTGGTAACCCACAAAGATGTCTGTGAACAAGATGATGGCGAAGGCCTTGGCGGAATCACTCAGCCCGTAGACAGCTTCGTCCACGAATCCTCGAAGAACCCGCAGTTCATCACGGCTCATCAAACAAACCACAGCAAAGGCGATCAGGCCGGCCAAATCGGCAAAGACGTTTTTGATTGCTTTGAGACTTTCCTCATCGGCATCGTGCTTGAGCTCGGTCGCTTTTTCCGTGAGCTTGTTGCGCAGTTCTGCATCATCGAGGGGCTCCACACCCTTGAGAAAGGCATCGAACTCAAGCTCTTGTTTGTATAAACGAAGCTTCTTTGCTGCTTTTTCTTCCAGTTGCGGCTTGGGATAACTCAAGAAAGGCAATTCGGGTGAGAACTGATTCACCGCAGGGGAAATCAGATAAGTCCCCGAAATTTGCGATACCAACAAAGGGACAAGTACCAGAAGCAACAACACCCTTAGTGAGATCAGCGTTGTGTCACGACGGCGTCGAAAGCCGGCGACGACGCTGTCTTCTGTAGAGGGGTCCAGCTGAAGTCGAATGCTGTCAAAGACACCCAGGAGTGAGCGGGGCAAGGCATCCGGTGAACGGCTGATTGAAGGCGAACTGGTGGATCGTCTGGATCCGTAGCGGCTGACGATGGATTCGATCAGTTGGAGTTGACGCAGCTCCTGAGAATCCAGCTGACCTCTCTGATCTGAGAGTTTGGCTGCTGAACTACGGCAGATGGACAGAGCGGTTTTGAAGCGGCGCAGAATCGTTGCCTGCACCGAGCGAGGAACGGAGAGTTTGAGCTCCGGACGGATCTGTCGGTCACCGTAATACTCGAGTTCAAGGCTTTGAATCAGCAGAGCCGCGTCGTAACCACGCTCAAGATCACCAGACAGTTCAACGGATTGACTGGTGCTGAACAGGTTGATCCAGTTACGGCGGCTCATCGCAGTCGTTCAATCAGCGGGAGAACACCCACCAGGTGGCCATCGGAATGATGGTGCCAAGCACCAGCAGAATGATCACCCATTTGGTGGCATCGCTTTCAGCCGTTTCAGCCTTGGTGGGGATGTTTGTGGGAAGAGTGACCCGTTCGATCTCCTTCGGGGGGCCGGGATCTTCCCCACCCGAAAGGACGGTTGAAAGGCGGGTCAGCCCATCAACAGAGGCCTGGCGGTAACGATCTCCCTCCCGAAGAGGCACAGTCATCGTTGTACGAGCTGTGCTTTTGAGCAGGCTGGACGGTAGCTGTGCTTCGAGCTCCTGATTGGCAACCACGGCGGATCGCTTGTTGGAGGTCTCGATCAGCATCAACAGCAAAGGATTACCACTGGGTGAGCTCCAGGTCTCGAGGAGATCCTCGCCGAAGCTGTTCAAGCTGATGCCGTAATCCAGACGCCGCACCGTGATCAATCGGGCATCCACCCGTTGATCCTCAAAACTGCGCAATTTCGCTTCCAATTCACCACGGCTGGCGCGGCTGAGCACGTCCGCATCGTCGATCACCAGCGCATCCGGCAGGCTTCCACCCAGAGCAGCAGGGGAGATCGCCAGGCTGGCAGGGGCCCAGAGAAGAAGGCAGATCCCGAAACTGAGCAGGCTGGCCAACAGGCGTCGGACGGAACGGGACATCCCTTCAAGCGTTATGACCACCTCAGTCTGCCGTCAGCTGTCCAGCATGTCGCGGTTTAACGCAGCAATTGCCTCGACAACCATGCGGGCATCGTTGTCGGGCATCGTCATCTGACGGGTGAGCTGGTCCAGGAGGTCGGTCTCCTCCGCTGTGATCTTGCGGTCGGCATGCACAAGATGTGCTGCCACCGCCAGGGCCGACTGCTGCTGGTTTTGATTGAGTTGCGGCAAGGCGGAGCTGATCAAGCCTTGAACACCCTGCTCCCGCAACAGTTGCAGCAAACGATCAAATAATTCACCCATCGCTGCTTCAGAGCTGTCGCTGTACAGCGATCGGTACTCCAGCTGACAGCGCAGGGCATGAGCTTCATCCCGCCCGAGCTTTCCATCACAAGCAACGGCGGCAAGGGCAATGGCGGCAAAAGCCTCGGGGGTCGTCATGGCAGGGACGCACATGTCGGTATTTGAGCAGGATGATTGCGTTCTGACAGCACCCTTTGTTGATGCCAGGTCCCGCCCGTGCCGTTCTGATCTGCGCGCTCCTGTTGCTGGGGCTGACCGTGACCAATGCGGGCGTGGCGGAGACCGTGACTCCCGAGCTGCAAAGGGCAGAGGTGCTGGCAGGAATGGCATCAGTTGGGCTGATGCTTGTGGCGGTGCTCTGGACACGGGCCAATCCCAGATCAGCGGAGAAGGTTCCGTTGAAGGGAGAACAGGGACTCGTAATGATGGATCAGTTCAACGCGGTTCAGAAACAGGAGCTGGCTTGGGGCAGCCACATGCTGCTGACAGCGACGCCAGCGGCTTCCGTGCTGGTGCTCTGGCGGGATCAGATTGTGCTGCGTCGCGGCTTGATCAGTCAGGAACCATTCGAGCCAGGGGCGATCACCAAGCGGGCCATGGAGCGTGAGCAAACCATCTCATTGGTGAACACCACACTTTTTCCGGGACGGGCGGAATTCGACGCGATGTTGCCGTCACTCCCTGCCATTGTTGTATGCCCCATGGGAAACGAGGGGGCCGTGATCGTGGGGGGCTGGTCGCCCCGATGTTTCACCCGTTCGGATGAACGATGGCTGGAGGGCTGGACCCAGCGCCTCAGAACGACACTCGGGGACGACGTGGTTTCTCCTGTGCCGCCGGACTCAATTTGATCGTGGATTCAACCCGTGCTCCGGATTGGCCGAAGCGAATCTCACCGTCCTCAGAGATCTTGGCCTCCATGCGTGAGGCCCGTGTGATCTGCTCGGGGTTCGTCCGCCGAAGAACCACATCGCCATCGGCCACAACCCGTTCACGGCGCCAGTTCCAGGCACAACGCCGGGCTGTCAAAGTTTCCGTCTTCTGCTGCATTCGGCAGCCACTGGAAATGATCACGGTGCCAGTGCGCTCATCAAGCTTGAACCCTGTGCCCTGCACGTTGCTGTTTTTCAGATCGGCCTCAACGGGTTGATCGGATTGCAGTTGCTTCTCTGAAAACAACCAGCGCGTCCGACCGGCAGTGATACGGCCGCGGTCGCCTTCGAGCTCAAGCGTGACCGGTTGTTGTAAGTCGAGGTATCCCTCGCGGGTGTTGCCATTCAGCCCAGAAGCGCTGAGCGTGCGGCCATCAGTGCGGGAGGCCTCCACCGGCCCAGGCGCCTGCATCAAACCGCTCTTCAGATTCCAGCTCCCGCTGCCACCCCGCACCACAGTGGAAGCAGCACTTGTTTGATCAACACGGTTCAGCTGGGTTGGGCCGCTGAACACAAGCACCTCGCTGTCCTGCTGAAACGTCAGCTCGCGGGAGCGAATTTGCGTCTGGCCATCATTGGCCTTGGGCCGTTGAGTGATCACCATCCGCGATTGCGATGGCGTCCAAATCAAATTGTCTCCCTCGATCGTCAGCCCCCGTTGGTTTAACTGCCGCAGCTGAACCGAGCCTTCCAGCACAACGAGCTCACCGTCCCGCAACACCGTGGCGAGATCGGCCGTAATTCTGTGTCTGGGTTGATCGTTTTGATAGAGGAGGCCTTCGGGACGTCGCGCACGGATGGTTCGACTGCTGAGGTCGTAACGCGCCTCGGGGCTGGTTAGATCCCAGTCACGATCTCCGTTGTCGGCACGCTGACTCAGATCCAGCGATCGGAACACAAAGGACGGCGTCGGTGCAACCGCCATCGGTCGGCGGGGACTGCAAGCAGCCATCAATGCACTCGCCACAAGGGCTGCTGTCAGACCACAACGCGACAAGCGACCCAGCATGCTTTGTTCAGAGCGGTTCATCCAGTTCCAACCGCTGCATCACCGGAGTTGGCTTGGGCAGGGCAGAACCGCTGCACAGCCTGCCCCAATTCAGCTGATTCGACCAGTTGTTTGGATCCAAGCTCTCCCCGAGCTGGGACAGGATCCGCTCGCTGAGATCGGGAAGCAGCGGGGCAAGCAGGAGCCCAACGATGCGGGTGGTTTCCAGCACAGCGAACAAATCCTCGGCCACGCTCGCCTCTTGGCCGGGTTCCTTCATGCGACTCCATGGAGCCGTGTCATTGAGATGACCGTTCGCCGCAATGGCCAGCTGAAGAATCGATTCGGCTGCGGTCTTGAACGCGAGCTGAGGCATCGCCTCCATCACCGTGCTGACAGTCTCCGCAGTCTTGAGGGCCAGCGGATGGTCAGCCCCTGAGGCTGCTCCAGCGGGGGGGACGCCGTCATCAAACCACTTGCGGGCCATCGACGAGGTGCGGTTCAGCAGGTTGCCGATGGTGTTGGCCAGGTCGTTGTTGACCAGATCCACAAAGCGTTGTTGCTGGAAATCTCCGTCGTCTCCGAATTGGATGTCGCGCAGGAGATACCAGCGAACGGCATCGGTGCCGCATCGCTCCAGCAACAGTTCCGGGTCGAGCACATTGCCCAGGGACTTACCCATTTTCTGCCCCTCCCGGGTCAGGAAGCCATGGCCGAACACCTTTTGCGGCACCGGCAGTCCTGCAGACATGCACATGGCCGGCCAGAACACGGCATGGAAGCGAAGAATGTCCTTGCCGATCACATGAACGGAGGCAGGCCAGCCGCAGGAGGCCAGCCGATCCAGCGATACCGCTTCACCGTCATCCAGAAGTGCTGTGAGATAGCCCAGCAGGGCATCAAACCAGACGTAGAAGGTGTGACCGGGATGGTCGGGAACAGGAAGTCCCCAGGACACATTCACCCGTGAAATGGAGAAGTCGCGCAGGCCTTGGGCGACGAAATTGCGCACTTCCTGGCGTCTGCTGACAGGGGCAATGAAGTCGTCCCGAGCCACCAACTCTTCAATGGCGGATTGATAGCGGGAGAGCCGGAAGAAGAGGTTCTCCTCATCGCGCCATTCCAACGGCTTGCGGTGGATCGGACAGGAGGGCGACTCCGCCTCGGCCGGATCGTCCTTGTATTCCTCGCAATCGACGCAGTACCAGCCCGTTTGTTTGCCGACAACGATGTCGCCGGATGCCTTGACCCGTTCATAGAACTCCCCCACCAACTCCAGGTGACGCGGGTTGGTGGTGCGAACGAAGCGATCGTCGGAAATTCCCCACTGATTCCACAGATCGCGGTAGCGGCTGCTGACGCGATCGCAATGGTCTTGCGGGCTCAGCTGCTGACGTTCTGCGGTGCGTTGAATCTTCTGGCCATGCTCATCAACGCCGGTCACGAAGGTCACCTTCTCCCCCAGGAGCCGCTCGAAACGAGCCAGGGCGTCACAGGCCAGGGTGGTGTAAGTGCTGCCCAGGTGGGGACGGTCGTTGACGTAATAGAGCGGAGTCGTAAGGGTGTAGGGCATCAGAAAAGTTCGAACTCCGCTGCACCGCAGCGACGACAGACTCTAACGAGCATGCCCAACACGCTCCACGCCACCCCGCTCTCACCATGACGCACCGCGACGTGGTGGTCTGGGGTGGTGGTTGCGGGGGCGTCGCTGCTGCACTGCAGAGCGCGAGATCAGGAGCTGAAACGGCACTGTTCACCCCTGGGCCCTGGCTCGGGGGCATGGTGAGTTCGGCAGGAGTTTGCGCGCCGGATGGCCATGAACTGACCTGTTGGCAGACCGGGATCTGGGGCGCCTTTCTGCGGCAGCTGGAGCTTGAGGAGCCGAGCGGGCTTGACCACAACTGGGTGAGTTGTTTCGGATACAGGCCGCAAACGGCCGAACGGATCCTGCAACGCTGGGTGGCAGCCGAGCCCAGGCTGGAGTGGCGTCCCCACTGCCGCTTGGAGCAGGTTCACCGCCAGCAGGGACGCCTCCACTCTCTGGAGATTCTCAGCGTGAAAGGCGTTGAAACCTTCTCCGCCGATGTGTTTGTGGATGGCAGCGACCTGGGAGATCTGCTTGCCCTGTCGTCGGTTCCCTTCCGCTGGGGTTGGGAAGCCAAGGAGATATGGGATGAACCCAGCGCCCCCGATCAGTCCCGGCTCGAGAGCGACGCATTCTTTGAACAGCAACCGATTCAGTCACCCACCTGGGTGGTGATGGGTCAGTTGCATGGGGAACTCGCTCCGCAGCGTGCCGCTGGGATTCCGCGGTTTCCGTTCGATCGGAGCACCGCCAGCTTCGGCCTCAAGAAAACCATCACCTACGGCCGTCTGCCCAGCGGCCTGGTCATGCTGAATTGGCCCCTGGAAGGCAACGACTGGCACAACGGCCTCGATCGAAGCCTCAGCGCTGATGGTGAGGTTCGTGCGGAGCTGTCCCAGGAGATGCAGCGGCACAGCAAGGATTTCCTCACGGCGCTGGAGGAATGCAGCGGTGGCTGGATCACTGCCGGCAACGCCTTTCCGGGTGAAGATCCCAGCCTGGCGTTGATGCCTTACTGGCGGGAAGGTCGGAGGTTGATGGGGCGATCAACGGTCACGGAACGCGACCTCCTGCCGATGTCCAGAGGAGCCCTGCGGGGACCGCTCCCGATCGATGCCCAGGGACGCTGCACCAGCATCGCTGTGGGCACTTATGCCAATGACCATCACTACCCGGGTGAGGACTGGCCCCTCGCACCGAAAAGTGTGCGTTGGGGTGGACGTTGGAGCGGTACGCCGTTCTGCATCCCCTTCGATGCCTTGATCTCAGACGCGATCCCCAACCTTGTGATGGCGGAGAAAGGCTTCAGCGTCAGCCACATGGCCAATGGAGCCACGCGGTTGCAGCCTTTGATCCTCAATCTGGGCCAGGTGGCGGGTCTGGCGGCGGCCATGGCCGTTCGCCAGGGCTGTGACCTTGGCGATCTTGCAGTTGAGTCGATCCAGTCAGCACTGATCCACGAGCCCAAGGCCCCTGCAGCGGTTCTCCCGATCTGGGACTGGCCGCACTGGCATCCGCACTGGGTCACGGCACAGGAGCAGGGCTTGGCTCAGCCTGAACACCTGGCCGCCATGGGCTGCCTTTCAGGTACTGAGGCCAGCATGCTGATGCCTCCAGGCATGAACCAGGCGCCACACCAGTCCCATGAGGTCGGTCTCAGTGGCGTGCTCACAGGCAACCTCCAGGAGGGCTACCAGCTGCAGACCTCTGAAGGGATCTGGCCTCTGATCACCCTGGAACCGGCGATCCATCGCTGGCTATCCGAACAGGATCACTCGGGCCAAAGCCTGAACCTCCGCGGCATCAAAAACCCGTGGGGGCCTTGGGTCCGGGTCACCGGGGTTCTGGATCAAGCCAACTGAAGCTGAAGCTCACCGCGTACCGGGTCAGCACGACCCACCTTGAGTTCAAGAACGTCGCCAGGGGAAGGGTCGTCTGCAGAAACACAACCCACCAGATCCATGGCCAGGTCGCTCACATGAACCAAGGCCAGGCGATCCTGCGGGCGCAACCAGCGCAGGAACACGGCCGTCCAGACGGTGCTCTGATGCTCGGCGAACCACACCTGCTGCCAGTGACGCTGATCCTCCCGGCTGATTTGAATGGATTGGCGCAATGGATCATCAAGATCGTCAATCACTTCCCCAAGACGTTCTTCATCCATCGGTTCAAGCGCCGACAGCTGGGCAATGATCTGCCGGTGGGCGATGAGATCTGCGTAGCGTCGAATCGGTGACGTCGCCTGCACATAGGCCTCAAGGCCGAGACTGAAATGGGGCATGGCCCGCGTGCCCTGCACGCCACGGCTCAAGCAGCGCTTGATCGCCGCATCACGGGCTGGTCCCTCGGGGATTCGATCGAGTTCATCGCTGGAGGGCAGCTCCGCCGCAGGCTGACTGCGGAACGGCAGAGGCAGGTTGTGCTCTTGCCCAAAGCTGGCCACAACAGCACCCATCAGCAGCATCGCTTCACTCACCATCAGGCGGGAGGGTGACGGGTCAATCACCTGCAGCGTCAAGGACCCATCGCTGCGGCGGAAGCGCCCTTCAGGCCGGTCAAACATCACGGCTCCTTTGGAGCGTCGCCAGCGCATGCGCTGCATCAACAGTCCCGAAAGATCCGAAAGGGCCTCATCTCCTGGAGGTGCCAACTCGATTAGCTCGTCGCCATCGCCGTACGTGAGGCCATAGCGGGGTCGGATCCAGCTGCGAGCAATCCGTTGCTCCACCACAGCACCATCGGCATCGAGGTGAACGGCCACACTCAGGGCTGCACAGCGCTGCCCAGCTCGAAGGCTGAGGGGACCTGCCGCCAGTTCCAGAGGGAGCATGGGCATCACACCCTCAGCCAGATACAAGCTTGTGGCCCGACGTCTGGCTTCCTGATCCAGGGGGGAGTCAATGTCGATCAGACGGCTGGGATCAGCGATGTGGATCCAGATCCAATTGACGCCATCACGACGCTCCAGCGAGAGCGCGTCATCAATTTCGCGGGTGCCTGCATCGTCCAGGCTGTAGGTGGCCAGGTGGGTGAGGTCGATGCGTTGCTCATCCCCAGGCAGTTCTTCTTCCGAAAGAGCAGCAAGACGATTCGCTTCCTCCACCAGATCAGAGGGAAAACGGCGTGACCAGACGCTGCCTCTCAGGCCAATGGGCTCGTTGGGATCAAGCAACCCACGCACGATTAACCACTGCCGCAAATCGGCGGCATCCGATCCAATCGACAACGCTGCCGACCACTGCTGGAGATCAAGATCGGAACCCACCGCAGCGGGATTGTCTTTCAGCAACTGAATCCAGTGGCTGAAGCGCTCGTCCCAAACAGGGTCCAGTTCCAGGCGTTCATCGTCGCTGAGGGCTCGCTCAGCCCGAAGCAACGCGAGCTGTCGTTGTTCATGCTGTTGCGCCTGCCGCTCAGCTCGGCGTTGGCGCCGCAGGCTGTCCCTTTCCTCGCGGGGGAGTGGTTGGATCAAACGGTCGCGACGCCAGCGGAACAGCTGTTGGTTCCCATGAAGCCAGGTCCACAAGGCTGCCAGCCCAGCGAGGTTGAACGGGGTCAGCACCAACTCGCCAAACTCGCAAAGGCTCAATCGAGCCAATCCCCCCGGTTGATCCGTTTCCAACAGCTGCCAGGCCTCCACGACGGCCCGCGCTGATGGAGCGCTGTCCTGCACCTGCTCAGGAGCCGGTAAGGCACTGTTCTCGAAGCGATGCTCGGGATCAATGGCAATCAGGTCGCGCAGGGGCAGGCCCTGGTCACGACGTTGACCACCAAAAGAAAGAACCGCCTTGCTGCCCTTGATGGACAGAAGACGGCCGAGTAGAGGGGAACCCTTGAGAACAACCGCGACGGTGTCTCCGGGTTGGATTGAGTTGTTCAACGCCCGAGGATCAACCTTCGGGGTTCACAAAGGGCAGAAGGGCAACGATGCGGGCACGCTTGACAGCGTTGGTGAGATCGCGCTGCTGCTTGGCGGTAAGGCCGGTGAGGCGACGGGGAAGGATCTTGCCGCGTTCAGTGATGAACTTCTTGAGAAGATCCACATCCTTGTAATCGATGGGATCACCGGGCTTGATCGGCGAAAGACGCTTCTTGAAGAAGGAGCTGGACATGACTCAGGAACGGATGGAGGAAAGACGGACCTGCAAGGTCACTTGATCTCCTTGTGGAGCGTGGACTTGTTGCAGTGGGGACAGAACTTTTTGATCTCCAGCCGTTCGGTGGTGTTCCGGCGGTTCTTTTCCGTCGTGTAGCGAGACACGCCGGGTGAACGCTTGGCGGGATTGGACCGGCATTCGGTGCACTCGAGAGTGATCACGATCCGGACGCCCTTGTTCTTGGCCATAAAGGACGTTGCGCCGCAGGTGCGAAGCGAATTGACAAACATCGAGCTTACCCCCTGACCCGACAGGACCTGGGCTGCTCTTCCAAGGGGACTTCCTAAGATCGCGCGCTGTCTGGCTTAGATCCGATGCGGGTATCCATCTCCTGGCTGAAGCAGCTGGTCCAGGTGAATGAGTCCGTGGACGATCTCTCTGAGCGTCTGTCGATGGCAGGCTTTGAGGTGGACGACGTCGATGACCTCAGCGCCCGGGCCCAAGGCGTGGTGGTTGGCCATGTGCTGGAGCGGGAAAAACACCCCAACGCCGACAAGCTGAGCGTTTGCAAGGTGGATGTCGGAGCTCAGGCCCCCATCCAGATCGTTTGTGGTGCCAGCAACGTTCGTGCCGGGATCCATGTTCCGGTGGCCATGGTCGGAGCCACCCTCCCCGCCGTGGGTTTGACGATCAAAGCCGGCGAGTTGCGGGGTGTGGCCAGCAACGGAATGATCTGCTCCCTGACCGAGCTGGGTCTGACGGAGCAATCCGACGGCATCGCCATCCTTGATGAGCTGGATGAATCCTTGCCGCCCAACGGGTCGCCTGTGGCGCCTCTGCTGGGTCTCGACGACACCGTTCTGGAGCTGGCCATCACCGCCAATCGCCCTGACGGCCTCTCCATGGTGGGTATCGCTCGCGAGGTGGCGGCCTTGACCGGTGGCAGCTTGAGCCTGCCCGAGCTGGATCTGGATCCCAGCACCAATCCGCTGACCACAGAACTGGACGGCTGCTTTTACACGATCACCAGGATTGAGGGTGTGGACGGCTCCAAGCCCTCACCCACCTGGTTGCAGCAGCGCCTTGAGCGAGGTGGCGTGAACAGCGTGAATGCGGTGGTTGACGTCACCAATCTGGTGATGCTCGAACAGGGGCAGCCCCTCCACGCCTTTGATGCCGATGCGCTGGAACAACTGACCGGGCAACCGGTGGACGCCAAGAGTTTTGCGGTCCGTTCCGCCCGCAATGGGGAAATCTTCGTCGGTCTGGATGATCAGAAGCGAACCCTCGACAGCCGTGTGCAGGTCGTCACGTGCCATGACCGGCCTGTCGCCGTCGCAGGTGTGATAGGGAGTCTCGAGAGTGGGGTGACCGCCAGCACCCGGAACATCTGGCTGGAATCCGCCCTGTTTGCTCCGCCGCGGGTTCGCCAGTCCGCCCGGGCCTTGGGCTTGCGCACCGATGCCAGCAGCCGGTTCGAAAAAGGGTTGCCTGTGGAAATGACCCTGCCCTGTTCGGCCCGTGCTTCGGCCTTGTTGAGTCAGGAGTTTTCCTGCTCTGAGAGCGGCCGTTGGGTGGGCGGTAACGGTCCCGCAGAAGCGGAACCGGTGCTGTTGAGGCGCAGTGCCCTCCATCAACTGCTTGGCCCCCTCGATGCTGCCGATGGCCCGGAGGATCTGGATGACACCAGCATCGAAAACTGCCTGACAGCCCTCGGTTGCCAGCTCTCAGCCCATGAACAGGGTTGGGAGGTGATGGCGCCCCCATCGAGACGGCAAGACCTGCAGCGTGAAGTTGATCTGATCGAGGAAGTGGCTCGTCTTGTGGGCTTCGACCGATTCGGGGCTCATCTGCCGGATCCGCTGGAGCCCGGGGCACTCACACCGCGCCAGCAGGCGGAACGGCGTCTGCGGCAGCTGTTCTGTGCCACGGGGCTGCAGGAGGTCACCACCCTGTCTCTCGTTCCGGCTTCCGAGCAGGAGCAGCGCATCGCCATCAGCAATCCGTTGTTGGCCGACACAAGCCATCTGCGCACCAACCTCTGGGAAGAACACCTGCAGATCTGTGTTCGCAATCTGAAGGCGTCACAGCGGGGTTGCTCCGTCTTTGAGATCGGCAACACCTACAGCGGCTCTCCGGAGGCCGTCAGCCAGACAGCAGTTCTGGCTGGCGTGATCTGCGGAGATCGACGCCTCTCCACCTGGGCAACCAGTGGAAAACCCCAGGCGCCCGACTATTTCCAGGCCCGTGGCGTTCTCACCCGGGTGATGGTGGCCCTGCAGCTGGAGCTGTCCGACCGTCGCCTGACAGACGACGCACGACTGCATCCAGGTCGGGCCGCCACCCTGGTGTTGGAGGGACGCCCCTTGGGCTGTTTCGGACAACTGCACCCAGCCATGGCTGAGGAGCTCGATCTTCCTGAAGCCACCTATCTTTTCGAACTCGACCTTGCGCGACTGCTGGATGCCGCCACCCGCAGCAACCGCTGGACGCCGTCCTTCAAGCCCTACCCAACCGTGCCGTTCAGCGAGCGGGATCTTGCCGTCATCGTCGACCGATCCAGTGCCGCTACCGATCTGATCCAAGCCATCCGCAAGGCGGGCAAACCTCTTCTGGAGCAGGTGGAACTGGTGGATCGCTTTGAGGGCGAGCAGCTGGGCGACAACAAAGTGAGCCAAGCCTTCCGTCTGCGCTACCGCGGCAAGAACGAAACCCTCACAGACGACAAAATTCAGCCCGTTCACGACAAGGTGCGTGCTGCTTTGAGCAAGCAGTTTCAAGCTGAGCTCAGGAGCTGACCCGTTTCAGCAGCGCCAACGACTCAAGGTGCGTTGTCTGGGGGAAGAAGTCCACGGGCTGGAGCACCTCCAGCTCGTAGGAACCTGATGGAGCGAGCAGAGCTTTCAGATCCCGTGCTTGCGTGGCGGGGTCACAGCTGAGGTAGACCACCACGGCAGGAGGCTGCTCAAGGATGCTGTCCACCACGCGTCGATCCAGACCCCGGCGCGGTGGATCCAACACCAGCGCCTGACAGTCGTCCAGGTACGCAGCGAGGAGGTCTGCCACATCACCGGCATGAAAGGCACAGCGGGAGGAAAGGCCGTTGTGCATGGCATTCAGCCGGGCCTGCTCCACCGAGTCGGGATTGAGTTCCAGACCCTGAACATCAAAACCGGCCTTGGCCAGGGGCAGGGCAATGGTTCCGACGCCGCAATAAGCGTCGACCACCCGTGCGCCGGCGCACTGGTTCAAGAGCCAGTCGGTGAGCAGCTGAACGATCCGTTCCGCCTGCGGCGTGTTCACCTGAACAAAGGTGGTGCTGCTGAGGGCGAGCTTGATGCCGCAGAACTGTTCCTCGATGGTGGGAACTCCCGCGAGGCAATGGGTGTTGCGACCAAGCACCAGGTTGTTGGCCTTGGGTTGCAGGTTAAGGCAGACCCCTTGCACCTCAGGCCAACGCTCCACCCAGCTCTGAGCGAGATCCTCTAGGCCTCGAAGCTGAGCATGGCTGCTGATCAACGTGATCAACACGTCTCCCGTTGCGCTGGCCAGACGAAGCCCGAGATGACGCAGACCCTGGGCTTCGAGCAGGTCATGGTCCGCCGGCCACCCCCCTGCATCGAGGTCTTGCTTGAGAGGCTCCACCAACGCGTCCAGGCGTGGATCGAGCACCGGGCAGTGGTTCAGATTGACAATCTTGTGGGTCTTCGGTCGGAAGTAGCCGGCCTTCAGGCGTCCGTTCTGATCCCGCTTCAGAGGGATCAAGGCCCTGTTGCGGTAACCAAAGCAGCGTTCAGCATCAACAAGGGTGGCCGCAGGGGCAACATCAATGCCCCCAATGCGCTGCATGGTCTGTTGAAGCTGCTGGGCTTTCCAACGGGTTTGGGCAGAGTCGTCCAGACGTTGCAGGGTGCAACCACCACAGTCATCGGCAAGGATGCAGGGAGGGCGACGCCGCTCTGCGGAAAACGAGATCTGGTCCACACGACGGCTCAACCAGCGCGACTTCTGACGTTGCTGCAGCTGAACGGTGGCACGCTCCCCCGGTAAAAGATCAGGAACGACGATCACCCAGTTGTTCCAACGGGCCAGACCCTTGCCGTCGCGATCCAGGTCAACAGCCTCGAGCTCGATCGTGAGCCCAGGCCGCGGTTCACTGCTGTTCGGGCTGTCGACTTTGGTCATGCTCTCGATTCCCTGCCATTGCAATGGCGTAACACCCGGGCGGTGATGGGTCAGGTGAACGGGTCGAGACCACTAAACTCCACGAAGCCTGCCCAGTTCCATGAGCGTTGTCCGGGATCTCATCCTCCAGGCCGATGACGATCTGCGGTATCCCACCAGCGGAGAACTCCGCACCATGGTGGATTTCCTTGACCAAGGCGCCATGCGCGTTTCTGTGGTCAAGGTTCTGACCGAAAACGAGAAGAAGATCGTCGACGAATCCGCCAAGCAACTGTTTGGTCGCAAACCTGAATACGTCGCACCTGGCGGCAATGCCTACGGTCAGCGCCAGCGGGCCCAGTGCCTGCGCGACTACAGCTGGTATCTGCGTCTGATCACCTACGGAGTGCTGGCCGGCAGCACCGAAATGATCCAGGAGATCGGCCTGGTGGGTGCCCGCGAGATGTACAACAGCCTCGGTGTTCCGATGCCTGGCATGGTCGAAGCGATGAAGTGCATGAAGGAAGCGTCCCTGTCGTTGTTGTCGGAACAGCAGGTGAAGCTCGCGTCTCCATACTTCGACTTCTTGATTCAGGGCATGCAGACGTCGACCTGATTCAAAGAACGACATCAGCAAAGAGCCGGGCCTACAAGCCCGGTTTTTTATTGGCAGTTATCTCAAATGAGATCTACAACAAGACCAAGCAAGCGTCTCAAGCAAGACCAGCAATTCATCTTGCTGATCTCAACGAGCCAAGGCGAGACCAGGCATGGGTCCTGGAGCTATTCCCATGTGATCAGCTCGAGACTGAGCCCAAGCTCAACCACCAAGGGCAGAAAAACTGTGGATCTGGCTGCGTACCTGTGTCTAAAGCAGGTACGCGGACTCCAAAACGGCTGATGTTGCTGATTTTTGAAGGGTCATGATGCTCCCTGGACTGGCCGTGGACTCCAGCAAAAAGCAGCAAACAGTGATTTTTTGCATGAGATCGAAACAGCCGAACACCACTGGATGCTGCAAACAAAACAACGCAAGATCCAAATCTTGAGAATTAGTACTTGTCTCAGTCGAGACAAGTTTCAAGTCTTGTTTTGCGAATCAACCAAGATCCGAAATTGTGATGATCAGACTATGCCCGCTGGATTGAGTTGAGCCATGGCCGCGCGATGGATTGAACGAAGGTTTGAGCGGCTGATCTGGAAATTCCGGCTAATCAACATTGTTCCGGTGGTGTTGAGCCTGCTCGGAAGCGTTGGCTGCTTCGTGATTGGGGCGATCGAAGTCATCAATGCCTTTCTCGTGATCATGCGGCTGTCCTTCACGACCAAGAGCGTTGCCGCCAAGACAATCGCTCAGATGGTTGGAGGGGTTGATTACTTCGTGATCGGCATCGCCCTGCTGATCTTTGGCTATGGCATCTATGAGCTGGTGATTTCAGACCTGGATCCACGCCTGGGGGTGGGGAAGAGCAGCACATCAACATTCTCTCGGTGAACAGCCTTCAAAGCCTGAAAAACAATCTGTCCAATGTGATTGTCGTGGGGTTGATTGTCGCTGCGTTCAAAAAGAGCATTGGCTTCGAGGTGAACAACGCCACCGACCTGTTGGCGCTGTGTGGGTCTGTGGCAATGCTGGCCCTCAGTGCCTGGTTGATTGTTCGTAGCCACGGCGCCGAACACGAGACCTGACTCAGAAAAATCAGACAAGACTCAAGCCGAGTCCAATAACGCGTCTCGACTGAGATAGATGATTAGCGGTTTCGGTACAGCTCGCGCAGCAACCGATACGCCTCATTGAGTCGCCGCATCGCATCGGTGGAACCACCCGCATCAGGGTGTTCTTCAAGTGCCCGTTGCTTGTAAGCATCCCGAATAGAGCTCAGGGTGACCGAGGTGCCTGCCTGGGTCGACAAACCCAAAAGCTTGAGCGCCCCGTGAACCGTCATCGTTGATTCCAGAGTTTCGAAGGAGGTGACCTGCCGGCTGCGACGGAACCGGTTCACAAAGCGACGGATCAGGGTTGGCATGCGCTCCGCCAATGAAGACGTGGCAAAGGGATCCTCAAGAGCTCCGGCCACCACCATCACACGTCCCAGCGATGGATCGCCTGACTCCCAACCGGCACAGAGCGTTTCAACGGCCGCATTCGCAGCCGACCAGGTGAATGGACGCCCATCACTGGCATCGGTACTGGACCAGACATCACGGGCCAGCCAGGTCATGGCGGCTTCAATCACGGTTGGGCCCGGTGGTTGGCCGTACAAGGACCTCCAGTGTTCTTCAGCTGCAGCACTGGCCTCTCTGAGATCAACGGAATCCACCGTTGAGACAAGCGGCTCGTTCTGTGCAGAATCCCGCTGCTGCGGAGAGCGAAGGGTCGCTTTGAGCTGACTGGTGCGCTTGCTCACGAACCCCGGCAGATCAATGCCCGAGGCAGCCCCCCCCGAGGGAACCCCAGATGCTGAGGTTGGAATCTCTTCAACACCCTGTAGATCGTTGCCCGTTGAGATCAGAACGAGACTGGTGACCTCATCGGATCTGCTCGTTGCTGCTGGTTCAGGATCATCCTTGATGGGTGCGATCTCGGGATCCGATGCCGCATCCCCAGGGTCGAGCAGATCCTGCAGGAGCATTTCAAGCACTCGGCCACGGGAACGTGCTCCGTATTCACCCTTGAGCTGGTCAATCAACGCGACCATGGGCTCTGACATCTCCACAGAGATGCGTTGACGTTTTGAGTCCTCGCCGCTCAAAAGTTCAATCCACCTTCGGGAAGGTTATCGACCCTGAAGCTGGAGCAACCATTGCTGCTGAGAACGAATCACATCGCCATAACGGGGACTGGCCACGGGAATCACGGCAGGAATCCCTGGGGCCGGCTTCAACGTTGTTGGACTCACAGGTGCAGGGTTCACAACAACAGGCTTGGCTTCTGGAGGAGGAGGAGGAGGAGGAGCGCTCTTCGGCCCCACCTTGCGGGATTTGGAGTCTGCAAGTTTTAACTGGGCATCTCGCTGTTGTTGTTTGCGTCGATGAAGCATGGCCAGCTGCTGAACGGGAACGACGCTGAGGAGATGGCCTGGTGTGGCATCAGCTGGATAAATCAGACTCACCTTCACCGCCTTGCGGGTGCCTGGCACCAGGTTGAGATCAGCCAGGGCCAGGCTTTCCCCTGAGCGCATGCCCACGTGAACCTCCTGAAGGGCCCGATCCTGAACAATCTGCAGCGATCCACGAAAAGCTGTGAACGTCTTCTTGCCAGAGACCACAGGGTGACTGAGCACCAGTTGATGGGGTCCTGCACCGGAAACATTGAGGGTCACGTCGTAGCGAACCCCATAGGTGCCGACGTTGTTCAGAGCAGAATCAATCATCCGTGTGGTCAACGGATTGACCTGAACATCGCTGGTACCGAAGTGATGCCGCTTTGTGCTGGTCAGAGGAACATGCAGTGGACCTTGGTTGAGGTCATGGCTGATCTCAGCCTTGTAGGCATCGCCCAGGGCGACGCCGGCCACCCGGGAGAAAACACGACCCAGCTGGATCTCGCGAATCCGGTTGAGATAAATCCTCCCTGGCGCCAGTCGCCCGGACTGCAGCACCGCGAAGAGATCGGAATCCTGTGCTGATTGCTCGGCTGCAACAACAGCCATCGTGAAAGGACCATTGCTGCGTCCCCTCAGCAATCCGTTGGCAATGCCACGGGCAGGAAGCACGGTACGCACCACAACCTTCTGCCCACCTGCCGGGATCACGACATGTTCGGGTAATTTCCGGTCCAGTTCGCCGCGCAGGAGTTGAACGGCTGTGGCATCGCCAGGTCCTGTGTTCCAAGGACGCTTCCCGAGGGGCTTGACCCCCATCAAACGATTCGGGTGATAAGGCGCTTCGAAACTGTTTTTGACGGAGCCACGGTCAAAATTGAGCGTGATCGGGCTTGATCCGGGATTCGTCGCGATCAGAGCCAGGGTCATCAAGCCCCTGGATCGACGCCCCCCCAACTTGGCTTGGTCTTGGGGGTAATACTTGTGGTGCATATGAACGCCGAATTCACCGTTGAAGGTGTGGGCGGCATTACGAAGCGGCTGGTTTGACTCTGCGGCGATGGCCGAACCCGCAGCTGTGTTCACCAGGATTCCTGGCCCGGTGACCATCTCCGGTTGATTGGAGTGAAGAACCGGAACGTTGTTGAAGGAGCCGTTGAGAGGACGAGCCTTTTGACCTGCCATAAGGGCGACATACCCCTCAGCGCTGCGCTGAAGACCAAACTCAAGACCCGCAAGCGAGACGCAAGTCAAGACCAAGACTGGGATTCGCCTGAGACTCATGCGGCTTGTGGTTGTGGTGTTCAGAGCGACGTCGACACCACGATGTAAATGCTCTTAATTCACACCGTAGTTCCACCTTCTGAGACAGCCAAGTGATCGGTGAATCACACCACGCTTGAAAATCGGTCAGCATGCAAGAAGAGCCGACGCTGACATGCTTCCTCCCTTCTGCTGCAGCCCCAGCACCGATCACACGACCCTGCGTCGCCAACATCAGGAACGGAAGATGTCGATGCTGAGGTTCTGGCGTGATAGTGCTGAACGGCAGCTGTCGGCCCTCAATGCCGCCATCCAAACGCTCCAAGATCAGATGGATCGCGACGCTCAGGCCCCCAGCTGAGCAGCTTTCAGCTCGTTCGCGAGGGTGTTCAGGCCGCGTTTGACGCGCCTCTGAACCGTCATCGCCGAAACCTCGAGCTGTTGAGCTGTTTGCCGCAAACTCATTCCATCGAGGACGACCATCTGCAGAGCGCGTTGGTCGTCTTTCTCCAGGTTGCGGAAGAGCTTGTTCACTCTGCTCCAGGCCTCTGAGCGTTCGATCAGATCGATCCCCTCCGGTCGGTCATCAAGCAGATCGTCATTGAATTCAACCCAGTGCTGTTTGCTGCGGTAGTGGTCCACCGCCAGGGCATCGGCTGCGCTGAGAGGAGTGCCTTCCGGGTTGCGCATCATCTTCATGGCCCGCTCCTCGACTGCCCTTGGGAGTCGGACCAAACCTGCTCTATCGCGGAGGAAATGAAGAATGGCTCCCCGGATGTGCGGCTTGGCGAAGCTTGGAAATGGTGCCCCCCGCTTCGCCTCATAGCGGTTGTATGCCTTGATCAGGCCGAGACATCCCACTTGCAGGAGATCGTCGCTTTCGAGGCCTGTCTGCTGGGCGTAGTGACGGGCAATGGGTCGAACCAGATGCAAGTTGTCCTGAATTTGTCGGTTCCGACGCTTGAGGCAGGTCTTGTCCAATGAATGCTTGTTGGCTGCATCTCCAGCCTTGGCAGAGAGAAGCAAGCCACGGCATCTGTGCCATCACTGAACTTTTCAGCTCTGCCCGTTAACAACGGCTTGAAGCAAAGCTTCTGGCCCCGCACGCTGAATCCATTGCCGATCGGAAACCTCGGTGCTCAACAAGGATCCTGCGAAGCCAAGCGCGTTGACACTGAAGCCACGAATCCCCTCCCTTCCGCGGCGTACCATGGCCATCCACTGGCGTGAGAGCAGCAGGTTGTAAGCCCCTCGAGGGCAGTCGTCGGTGGTGGGGTGCCCCAG
>ENA-OSEY01000941-OSEY01000941.1-marine-metagenome-genome-assembly--contig:-NODE-941-length-20561-cov-7.384495_pt1 | contig 20561 bp, 17 predicted proteins | sample MGYA00248465_ERZ534230 | MGnify/ENA primary metagenome ERZ534230 (study PRJEB26409, sample SAMN06344110) | marine metagenome | isolation source: Sea water from surface | place: Atlantic Ocean:Southern...
TGAATTTATGGATTGTTTCAGATAATTTATTAAGAGGTGCGGCTCTTAATGCTGTAGAAATTGCAGAAACATACTTTAAGATGGGAAAATGAAAAACGATAATCCATTATCACCACATATTCAAATATATAACTGGCATATATCTTCTTTAGTTTCAATTTCGCACCGAATTACAGGAATAATAAATTTTGCATCCTTAACTTTGATATGTTTCTGGGTTTCCTATCTGGTTTTAGGAAAAGACAATTATGAACTCATTTTTATATTTCTAAATTCTTTTATTGGGAAATTTTTAATTTTAGCAATTGTTTGGTCTTTTTCTTTTCAAATACTAAGTGAAATAAGACATTTGTTTTGGGACTACGGTATTGGATTTGAATTAAAAACAGCAAATATTACAGGGTCATTAGTGATAGTTGGTTCATTTATATTAACTCTTTTAATCTACATATTAGGAAAAAACTTTTTAATATGATTACTGCAACAAAAAAGTGGATTTTTCTTAAACTGAGCGCTGTTATTATGTTGCCTCTGATGATCTGGTTCGTATTTCAACTGGTTTCTATATACAATATGGGTTTTGAGGACATTAACTCTTTTTTTGTAAAGCAGCCAAATAAGTTTTTGTTCTCTTTATTTGTAATAATTACTTATTTTTACTCAGCATTAAGCATAAGTGAGGTATTTGAGGATTATATAGTGAATGAAAAATTAAAAAATGTCGCAAACAAAATACTCTATTTATTTGCTATTATAATGCCAATTTTTACAATATTTATATTATATAAACTAAGTTTATGAGCAGTTACAAAATAATAGATCATGAATACGATGTTGTAGTTTTAGGCGCAGGAGGATCCGGTCTTAGAGCTGCAGTTGGATTAAGTGAAGCTGGATTAAAGACAGCATGTATCTCAAAAGTATTCCCAACTCGTAGTCATACATCTGCAGCGCAAGGAGGAATTTCAGCAGCATTAGGAAATATGGGTGAAGATGATTGGAGATGGCATATGTATGATACTGTCAAAGGATCTGATTGGTTGGGAGATCAAGACTGTATCGAATATCTTTGTAAAGAAGCACCAAGAGCAGTTTTAGAGCTTGAAAAATATGGGGTGCCATTTAGCAGAACTGAAGACGGCAAAATTTATCAAAGACCATTTGGTGGTATGACAAAAAATTATGGAAATGGAACGGTGCAGAGAACTTGTGCAGCAGCTGATAGAACAGGCCATGCAATTTTACATACACTTTATGGACAAGCTTTGAAACATAACACCGAGTTTTTTATTGAATATTTTGCATTAGACTTATTAATGAAAAATGGAGAGTGTAAAGGATTGATAGCATGGAATTTAAATGACGGAACAATTCATAGGTTTAGATCACATATTACAATAATTGCAACTGGAGGATATGGTAAAGTTTACTATTCGGCAACTTCTGCTCATACTTGTACTGGTGATGGAAATGCAATGGTTTTAAGAGCTGGGTTACCACTTCAAGATATGGAGTTTGTACAATTTCATCCCACTGGTATTTATGGTCATGGAACTTTGATTTCTGAAGGTGTTAGAGGTGAGGGAGGATATTTAGTAAATTCTAAAGGCGAAAGGTTTATGGAAAAATATGCACCTAAAGCAAAAGATCTTGCTTCCAGAGATGTTGTAAGTAGATCAATTGCAGTTGAAATTAATGAAGGTCGCGGCGTCGGCAAGGATAAAGATCATGTTCATTTACATCTTAATCATTTAGACCAAAAAGTAATTGAAGACAGATTGCCAGGCATCTCTGAAGCTTCAAGACTTTTTGCGAATGTTGATGTAACTAAGGAACCAATTCCAGTAGTACCAACAGTTCATTATAATATGGGTGGAATACCCACTAATTATAAAGCGGAAGTAATAACAATGAACGGATCAGAAAAAACTGTTCCAGGACTTATGGCAATTGGCGAGGCTGCTTGTGTTTCTGTTCATGGCGCAAATAGACTGGGATCAAATTCTTTAATTGATTTAGTTGTTTTTGGCAGAGCAGCAGCAAAAAGAGCAGCTGAACTTGTAAAACCTGGAATGAAACACGAAGACATACCTCAAAGTGAGACAGATAAATGCTTAGACAGATTTGATAAATTAAGAAACTCCAAGGGATCAAATCCTACTGCAGAATTAAGATTAGCAATGCAAAAGACTATGCAATCAAAATGTGCAGTATTTAGAACTGAAAAAACTTTAACAGAAGGTGTCAATGAAATTAGAAAACCTTTTGAAGGTATGGAAAATATTTCTGTAAAAGATAATTCTTTAATTTTTAATACAGATTTAGTTGAAACACTTGAATTTGATAATTTAATTAGACAAGCAATCACAACCATGGACTCTGCCTACAGCAGAAAAGAGAGCAGAGGCGCACATGCAAGGGAAGATTTTCCTAAAAGAGATGACAAATCTTTTATGAAACATACTTTGTCTTGGTGTGATGGTACAAAAACTAAAATTGACTATAGACCAGTAAATATTTCAACACTTACAAGTGATGTTCAGTACTTTCCTCCACAAGAAAGAGTATATTAATGGTTCAAATAAGGTTACCTGAGAATTCAAAGATTGAAAAAGGAAACTATTATAAAGATAAAACAGGGTCAAAAAATTTAAGGAAAGTAAACGTTTACAGATGGGATCCTTCGACAGGAAAGAATCCAAGAATAGACACTTATGAAGTTGATATGGACAATTGTCCTTCTAAAGTTCTAGACATATTAAATAAAATTAAAAACGAAATCGACCCATCTATCGCTTATAGAAGATCTTGCGCTCATGGAGTTTGTGGTTCTTGCGCAATGAATATGGATGGAAAAAATGGGCTTGCTTGTACTAAACCACACTCTGAAATCAAAGGTGATATAAATATTTATCCCTTGCCTCATTTAAAAGTGTTAAAAGATTTAATTGGAGATTTAAGCACATTATACAAACAATACGAGTCAGTAGAACCTTGGCTTAAAACCTCAAAAAAAAATGATGAAAAAGAAAATCTACAATCCAAAAAAGATAGAGCAAAATTAGATGGTTTGTATGAATGCATAATGTGTGCTTGCTGTTCAACGTCTTGCCCAAGTTATTGGTGGAATGGAGAAAAATATTTAGGACCAGCGGTCTTACTTCAAGCTTATAGATGGATCATAGATAGTAGGGATGAAGATAGAAAAGCGAGACTTAAAAAAGTTGCAGATGAGCTAAAATTATATAGATGTCATACTATCATGAATTGCACAAACGCATGTCCAAAGGGTTTAAATCCAGCAAAAGCGATTGCATCTATTAAGAAAATGCTTGCAACAAGCTAATTAGTTATTTAAATAATTTTTCAATGAATTTAATTCAACACTTTGTAAATGGTAATTTATCTAAAGGTGACTCCGATAGAAGAGGCAAAGTTTACAATCCTGCAACTGGTGAACAAACTTCTGAAGTGATACTAGGGTCTAAAAAAGATTTAGATAATACAGTTTTAATAGCAAAAAAAGCTTTTGAAAGCTGGTCACTTAAGCCACCACTTCAAAGAGCAAGAGTAATGTTTAAGTTTAAAGAATTAATTGAGAAAAACTCTGATGAGATAACAAAAATGATTGTTGCAGAACATGGAAAAGTTTATGAAGATGCAAAGGGTTCTTTGACAAGGGGTTTAGAAGTTGTAGAGTTTGCATGTGGAATTCCTCAAATTTTAAAAGGAGAGTTTACTGAGAATGTTGGCTCTGAGGTTGATAGTTGGTCTATAAGACAACCATTGGGGGTTTGTGCTGGTATTACCCCATTTAATTTTCCGGCCATGGTTCCCATGTGGATGTTTCCAATGGCAATTGCATGCGGAAATACATTTATACTCAAACCATCTGAAAAAGATCCTTCATGTTCAATAAAACTAGCGGAACTATTTAAAGAAGCTGGTTTACCAGATGGTGTATTTAATGTTGTTAATGGAGATAAAGAAGTTGTGGATGCAATTTTAGTTAATGAGGATATTCAGGCTGTAAGTTTTGTGGGATCTACTCCGATTGCAAAATATATTTATGAAAATGCTGCTAAAAATGAAAAAAGAGTTCAGGCACTTGGTGGAGCGAAAAATCATTGCGTTGTAATGCCTGACTGCGACTTAGATCAAGCAGTAAATGGCTTGATGGGAGCAGCTTATGGATCTGCAGGAGAAAGGTGTATGGCTCAATCCGTTGCAGTTGCAGTTGGGGGCATTGGCGATAAATTAGTTGAGAAATTATCAAGAAAAGTAGAAGCCCTAAAAGTTGGCCCCGGCATGGATAAAAACTCTGAGATGGGTCCATTGGTAACTAAAGAACACTTAGATAAAGTAAAAGGATATGTTGATTTAGGTGTTAAAGAGGGAGCAAAACTTGTTGTAGATGGAAGAAACTTAAAACTACAAGGATATGAAAAAGGTTTCTTTATTGGAGGATGTTTGTTTGACGATGTTAAAAAAGATATGAGAATTTATAATGAGGAAATATTTGGACCAGTACTATCAGTAGTGCGTGCAAATGATTTTTCTGAAGCTACACAATTAGTAAATGATCACGAATTTGGAAATGGAGTGAGTATTTTCACAAGAGATGGTGATGCAGCTAGAAGTTTTTCCAGTAAAATAAAAGTTGGAATGGTTGGAATAAATATTCCAATACCTGTACCAATGGCGTTTCATAGTTTTGGAGGTTGGAAAAGATCTCTTTTTGGCGATCAACACATGCATGGACCAGAGGGTGTCAGATTTTATACAAAACTTAAAACTGTAACGTCGAGATGGCCATCAGGCATAAGATCAAACCCAGAGTTTGTTATGCCTACAATGAAATAACATGAAAAAAAAAATTTCACTTATAGGGGCTGGTCAAATAGGAGGCACGCTAGCGCATTTAATTGGGCTTAAAGAACTTGTTTCTGAAGTTGTATTGTTTGATGTTGCCCCAGGTGTTGCAAAAGGTAAAGCATTAGATATTGCACAATCATCCTCAGTTGATGGTTTCGATGTAAAATTTAAAGGTACTGACAAGTATGAGGATATTAAAGACTCCGATGTTATAATAATTACTGCAGGCGTACCTAGAAAACCTGGAATGAGTAGAGATGATCTATTAGGTATTAATTTAAAAATCATGAAGCAAGTTGCTATTGGTGTAAAAAATAACTGCCCAGAGGCATTTGTAATTTGTATTACTAATCCATTGGATGTTATGGTTATGGCATTTCAGAAGTACTCAAAACTACCAACAAATAAAGTTGTTGGAATGGCAGGTATTCTAGATAGTTCGAGGTTTAAACTTTTTTTATCTTTAGAATTAGGTGTGCCTGTAAAACAAATTGATGCAATGGTTATGGGCGGTCATGGAGACACAATGGTTCCACTTCCTAGATTTACAAAAGTAAATGGTAAAATGTTAAATGATTTAATTAACGAGGGAAAAATTTCAGCAGATAAAGTTGAAAGTATAAATCAGAGAACAAGGGATGGAGGTGCAGAAATAGTAAAATATTTAGAAAAAGGATCAGCTTATTATGCTCCCGCAGCCTCGGGTGTAGAAATGGCTATATCTTTTCTTAATGATGAAAAAAAAGTTTTACCATGTGCAGCACATTTAAACGGCGAGTATGGTATTAAAAACGTTTATGCTGGTGTTCCAGTTTTGATAGGAAATAAAGGTGTAGAAAAAATTGAGGAAATCCAGCTCGATGAAAAAGAAAAAAAAGAATTTTTAAATTCAGTAAATGCGGTTGAAAAGCTTTGGGAGGCAGCCGTAAAAATTGATCCTGAATTGAATAATTGATGAATATTCATGAATATCAAGCTAAAGAATTATTAAAAAAATTTGGCGCTCCAGTTCCAAATGGAGTTCACGGCGAGACTTCTGAAGATCTATTAAATAAATCAAAATTACTTAAGACTGAAAAATACGTTTTAAAAGCCCAAATTCACTCTGGTGGAAGAGGAAAAGCTGGAGGTATTAAAATTACTAATTCCTTAGAGGAATTAAAGCAAGCTGCTGATCAAATGCTAGGTAAAACTTTAGTCACTAATCAATCAGGACCAAAAGGCAAAAAAGTTAAAAAATTATATGTAGAGGAATCATCTAACATAGATAAAGAATTCTACTTATCGTGCTTGGTAGATAGAGCAAAATCAAAGATTGCATTTATTTCTTGTTTAGAAGGAGGAATGGATATTGAAGAAATAGCAAATAAAAATCCTGAAAAAATAATTACAACAAGAATTGATGTAGAAAAAGAAATTTCTGATTTAGATTGTGAGAAAGTAATAGATGTTTTTAAATTAGAATATGATGCTAAAGACCAAGCAATTGAACTTATTAAATCTATGTATAGATTATTTATAGAAAAAGACGCAAGTTTAATTGAGATAAATCCTTTAGTTTTAACAAAAGAAAACAATATTCTTTGTTTAGATGCAAAAATTAATTTTGACGATAACGCTATTTTTAGACACCCAGATATTTATGAACTTCGTGATTTAAATGAAGAAGACCCAACTGAAATTGAGGCTAATAAACAAGAACTTTCTTATATTAAACTCGATGGAAATATTGGATGTATGGTAAATGGTGCAGGACTAGCTATGGCAACAATGGATATAATAAAATTATTTGGTGGCAGCCCAGCAAACTTTCTAGATGTTGGCGGCGGAGCATCAAAAGATAAAGTTGCAGCTGCTTTTAAAATGATACTCAGTGATAAAAATGTAAAAGCTATTTTAATTAATATCTTTGGAGGCATCATGAGATGCGATGTATTAGCTTTAGGAGTAGTTGAAGCTGCAAAAGAAATGAAAATAGACATCCCATTAGTTGTCAGATTAGCAGGTACTAATTATGAAAAAGGAAAAAAAATCTTAGACGATTCCAAATTAAAAATTATTTCTGCCTCGGATTTATCTGAGGCTGCAAAAAAAGTTGTAGAGATTACTAAATAATATGTCGATATTAGTGAATAAAAATACAAAACTTATTTGTCAAGGTTTCACTGGTTCTCATGGAACATTTCATTCTGAACAGTCAATTTTGTATGGTACTAATTTAGTCGGAGGAGTGACACCAAGAAAGGGAGGCCAAACACATCTTGGTAAACCAGTATTTGATACAGTAAAGGAAGCTAAAGAAAAGACTGGTGCAAATGCCACTATGATTTATGTTCCAGCAAAGTTCGCAGCAAATGCGATTATTGAGGCAATAGAGGCATCAATTGAAATTATAGTTTGTGTTACTGAGGGAATTCCAATTATTGATATGTTGAAGGTAAAAAAATCTTTATTTAAATCCAATTCAAGATTAATTGGACCTAACTGTCCTGGCATAATTACACCTGATGAATGTAAAATTGGAATCATGCCTGGAAATATCCATAAAAAAGGATCAGTTGGAATAGTCTCAAGATCTGGAACACTAACATACGAGGCTGTTGCACAAACAACAGCTAATGGACTAGGTCAATCAACATGCATCGGTATTGGAGGAGACCCAATCAATGGGACAAATTTTATAGATTGTTTGGATTTATTTTTGAAAGACGAAAGTACAAAATCAATTGTTATGATTGGTGAAATTGGTGGAAGTGCCGAGGAAGAGGCAGCTGAATTTATCTCTAAACATGAAATAAAAAAACCAATGGTTGGTTTTATTGCTGGTCTCACAGCACCCAAAGGTAAAAGAATGGGACATGCCGGAGCCATTATTTCTGGTGGGAAAGGTGGAGCCAAAGAAAAGATAAAAATTTTGCAAAAAGCAGGTATTACAATTACAGAGTCGCCCGCAGATATTGGAAAAACCTTACTTAATAAATTGTCACTTTAAAATCTATAGTTAAACATTATAATAAGATAATAATAATGACTTCTAGTAAAAATATTGAATTTAAAAAAACATCTTTTTTAAATAAATCAAATAATGCTTTTATTGAAGAAATGTACATCAAGTATATTGAAAAAGATCCAAATTTACCCGAAAGTTGGAGAGAATATTTTAAAGATCTAAACGATGATATTGAGTCAATAATCAAAGAAGTAGAGGGACCTTCTTGGGCTCAAAGAAAAAAAGTTAATCTAGATAAAATAACTAACGAATTAGCAGGACAAAATCAAAACATTTCAACTTCACAAAATTCAATAACACAATCAATTAAAGCGATCGCACTTATTAGAGCATATAGAATTAGAGGCCATTTGATAGCTAACCTTGACCCATTAGGAATGATGGAAAGAAATTATATCCATGAGCTTCATCCCGAAGATCATGGTTTCAAAAAAGAAGATTATGGTAAAAAAATTTTTATAGGATCTTATCTAAATACTACCTCTGCATCCATAAATGAAATTTTACAAAAATTAAGAAAAGTATATTGCTCAAATATTGGAGTGGAATATATGCATATTTCAGATCCAGTAGAAAAAATTTGGTTTAGAGAGAGAATGGAAAATGAGGAAAATCAAATTAACTTCACAAGTAATGGAAAAAAGGCAATTTTTAATAAAATAGTCCAAGCAGAAGGTTTTGAAAAATTTCTTGCAAAAAAATATGTAGGGACAAAAAGATTTGGTCTTGATGGTGCAGAATCTTTAATACCTGCTTTAGAGCAAATAATTAAAAGAGGTGGTCAATTAGGTGTAAAAGAAATCAAAATAGGAATGCCCCATAGAGGAAGATTGAACGTACTAGCAAATGTCTTACAAAAATCCTACAAACGGATATTTAATGAGTTTGCTGGAGAAATTTCCAATCTTAGAAAAGAAGATTCAACTGGAGATGTGAAATATCATTTAGGTGCTTCTTCAGACAGAGAATTTGATGGAAATTCTGTTCACGTAAGTTTAACTGATAATCCTTCACATTTAGAGGCTGTTAACCCTATCGTGTTGGGACAGACGAGGGCCAAACAATTTTTTCATAAAGATTTAAAAAGAAAAAAGGTTATTCCAATTCTAATTCACGGCGATGCTGCTTTTGCAGGACAAGGTATAGTTGCAGAATGTTTTGCCATGTCTGGATTAAAGGGACATAACACAGGTGGCACGATACATATTATAGTTAATAATCAAATTGGTTTTACGACTAGTCCTAGATTTGCACGTTCTAGTCCTTACCCATCTGATTTAGGAAAAATAGTAGACGCACCAATTTTACACTGTAATGGAGATGATCCAGAGGCTGTTGTGCACTGTGCTAAAATTGCAATAGAGTTTAGGCAAAAATTTAGCAAAGACGTAGTGATAGACATGATATGTTATAGAAGATTTGGTCATAATGAAGGAGATGAACCTTCTTTCACCCAACCATTAATGTATAAAAAAATCAGGTCACATCCATCAACATTAAAAATATATGGTGAAAAATTAATAAAAGAAAAAACTATAAGTAAAAGTGATTTTGAAAATCAAATTATATCTTTTAGATCTTTATTAGATGAACAATTTAAAACAGCAAAAGATATTAAACCAAAACTAGATTGGTTTGAGGGTACTTGGTCGAGGTACCAACCAAAAAAAGGCAAAGATAGAAGAGGAGCGACTGGAGTTGATATAGATAAAATAATTAAGATTTCAGAAAAAATAAATAAAGTTAGTGAAAAAATAAATATACATAAAACAATTCAAAAAATATTAACCAATAGACACAAATGTATATTGGATAAAAAAAACATTGATTGGGCAAGTGCTGAAAGTTTAGCTTTTGCAACGCTTTTAGACGAAGGTTATCCTGTTAGATTAGTTGGACAAGATTCAGGTAGAGGTACTTTCAGCCAAAGACATTCAGTTTTAAGAAATCAAGAGGACAATACAAGATTTATTCCTTTAAACAATATTTCCAAAAAGCAAAAAAATTTTGAGGTAGTAGATAGTCTACTATCTGAATTAGCAGTTTTAGGTTTTGAGTATGGGTACAGTCTAGTCGAACCTGAAACCTTAACGATGTGGGAGGCACAATTTGGCGATTTTGCAAATGGAGCTCAAGTTATTATTGATCAATTCATATCATCAGGAGAAAGAAAATGGTCACGTGCATCAGGGCTAGTTTTGCTTTTACCACACGGATATGAGGGACAAGGTCCAGAACATTCATCAGCTAGATTAGAAAGATTTCTACAATTATGTGGTCAGGAAAATCTTCAAGTTATGAATTGTACAACTCCAGCAAACTACTTTCACGCACTAAGAAGACAAATACACAGAGATTTTAGAAAACCACTCGTCATCATGACACCTAAATCATTACTAAGACATAAAATTTGTGTTTCAAATTTAGATGATTTTAGTAAGAAAAACTCTTTTCACAGAATTTTAGAAGACCACGCTTTTGAGAAGAAAAATGGTTTTTTAGAATTAGAAAAATCAAAAAATATTAACAAGGTAATTATGTGCTCAGGAAAAATATATTTTGATCTACTAGAGGCAAGAGAAAAATACAAAAGAAGAGACGTCGTTTTACTGAGAATTGAACAGCTTTATCCTTTTCCAGCTAAATCATTAGTAAAATCTATTAAACCATATGCTAAAAATGCTGAATTTATATGGTGCCAAGAAGAACCAAAAAATATGGGGGCATGGTCGCATGTGAGAGATTATATACAATGGACATTGGACTTTATTAAAGCTAATAATAAAAATGTTTCTTATATTGGAAGAGCTCCAGCTGCCTCTCCAGCGACTGGATATGCTAAAAGACATGTTGCTCAACAAAAAGAAATTTTGGAAAAAGTGTTTAATTAAATGAATGAAAAAATTGTAGTACCCGCTTTAGGTGAAAGTGTTACAGAAGCAACAATAGCCAAGTGGCTAAAGAGTGTTGGTGATACTGTAGAAGTTGATGAACCTATAGTAGAATTAGAAACTGACAAGGTAAATTTAGAGGTACCATCTCCTGTAAGTGGAACAATTGGTGACATCAAACATAAAGATGGTGAAGTAGTAGAAGTTGGAGCCGTTTTGGGGTCAATTCAAGCTAATGGTAATGAGACTGTTCAAGAAATAAAAAAGATAGAACCAGATGTTAAAATTGAGCAGGTAAAAGACCCACCAGAGAAAAAAGTTGAAAAGATTGTAGAGGAAGTCAAACCTTTAGAATTAGAGGAAGAAGTAGAGGATGAAACATCTTTAGAAGAAGAACCTTTGGTTCTTACAGAGGAAATACCTACAAATGGTTCTAGAAAAAATAATTTGTCAAATACACTTTCTCCGTCAGTAAGAAAAATTGTTGCTGAAAACAAGATAGATTTAAAATCAATACAAGGATCAGGAAAAGATGGCCAAGTTCTAAAAGGCGATTTAATAAATTTAATGTCAAAATCTCCAAAACCCTCAGAAAGAAAAATTAAATTTGGACAAGAAGAAAGAATTAAAATGAGTAGATTGAGACAGACAATTGCAAAAAGACTAAAACAAGCACAAGAAAATGCTGCCCTTTTAACTACATTCAATGAAGTTGATATGTCTAATGTTATTAAAATGAGAAAAGATTATCAGGATGATTTTTTAAAAAAATACGGAGTTAAGCTTGGATTTATGTCTTTTTTTGTAAAAGCAAGCATTGAAGCTCTAAAATTATTTCCAGCTGTTAACGCTGAAATAGACGGAGAAGAAATAGTCTATAAAAATTACTATAATATAAGTTTCGCTGTTGCTACAGATAAAGGATTAGTGGTTCCTGTTTTAAAAAATGCAGATGAAATGTCCTTTGCTCAAATTGAGAATGAAATTAAAACAATCTCTGAAAAAGCTAGAGACGGTAAGCTAACTATAGAGGATCTTCAAGGTGGTACATTTACTATAAGCAATGGTGGTGTTTACGGCTCAATGCTTTCTACGCCAATTCTAAACTTACCCCAATCAGGAGTTCTAGGCATGCATAATATTGTTGATAGACCTGTTGTAGTTGATGGCGGAATTAAAGTTAGACCTGTCATGTATTTAGCGCTATCATATGATCATAGAATAATCGATGGTAAAGACTCTGTATCATTTTTAAAATTGATAAAAGAAAAATTAGAGAATCCAGAAAAATTATTTTTAGAAATTTAATGGCTGAAAAATTTCAAGCAGTAGTAATTGGAGGTGGCCCTGGTGGTTATGTGTGCGCAATAAGATTATCCCAATTAGGTTTTAAAACGGCATGTGTAGAGGCACGAAATACACTTGGTGGTACTTGTCTTAATGTAGGATGTATACCTTCAAAAAGTTTACTGAACTTGTCAGAAAATTTTCAAAAAGCAAAAAAATTACAAAATCTAGGAATTGAAGTAGGTGAGGTTAAACTAAATTTAGAAAAGATGATGAAAAATAAGGAAAAATCAGTCTCCATTCTTACAAAAGGAGTCGAATTTTTGTTCAAAAAAAATAAAGTCTCTCATTTCAATGGAACTGGCTCTATAGCATCTGCAAACGAAGTTTTAGTAACAACAAAAGATAATAAAAAAATTTCTTTAAATACAGATAATATAATTATTTCTACAGGTTCAATACCAGTTGAGTTACCAGGAATTAAGTTTGATGAAAAAATTATTCTATCTTCATCTGGTGCTCTTGATCTTAAAAGTGTACCAAAAAAAATGGTTATAGTAGGAGGTGGATATATTGGTCTTGAAATGGGGTCTGTATGGTCGAGACTGGGCTCGGAAGTGCATGTAGTCGAAGCATTAAACTATATTACACCAGGAATGGATAAAGAAATCTCCTCAGAGTTTTTAAAAATTCTGAAAAAGCAAGGAATTATTTTTCATCTTGAGACAAAAGTACAAAACATCAAAAATGAAAAAAATTCTGCAAAAGTTTCAATACAAGATAAAACTGGCAAAAATAGTGAATTAATTGCAGATGTTGTTTTGATTTCTGTTGGTAGAAAAGCAAATACGAAAAATCTTAATTTAGAAAAAATTGGTGTGAGCTTAGATAATAAAAAAAGAATTAAAGTAAATAAAGAATTTAGAACTAGCACAAAAAATATTTTTGCAATAGGTGATGTGATCTCAGGTCCAATGTTAGCGCACAAGGCTGAAGAAGAGGGTATAGCGGTTGCAGAATTGATAGCGGGTCAATCGGGCCATGTAAATTATGACTTAATTCCTGGGGTAATTTACACATCTCCTGAAGTTGCTGTTATCGGAAAAACTGAAGAGCAATTAAAAGAAGGTAATATAAAATACAAAGTCGGCAAATTTCCTTTTATGGCTAATTCAAGAGCTAAAACTGTTAATAATGCAGAAGGTTTTGTTAAAATATTAGCAGATGAAAAGACTGACAAGGTATTAGGTGTTCACATGATTGGATCGCACGTTGGAGAAATGATTGCAGAAATGGCTGTTGCTATGGAATTTGGTGCAAGTTCAGAAGATATTGCTAGGACTTGCCATGCCCATCCCACTTTTTCAGAAGCAATTAAAGAAGCAGCTTTATCTGTAGAAAAAAGAGCAATACACTCTTAAAAAAAAGCATAATATAAATCAATGAAAGTTCCGATTCTTTTACCAAAAATATTCAATCATCCTTTCACCTACGAAACTAATTTAAAATTAAGACTAGGAGATTATGTAGAGGTGCCATTCGGAAAAACAAAAACTGTTGGAGTTGTGTGGGATGAATTTGAAAAGAATACAGAAAAAAAATTTCAAACAAAAAAAGTTACCAAAAAGCTTAAGATACCAAATCTTAATAAAAAAATGGTCAACTTTATAAATTGGTTTGCAGAATATAATGTTATTCCAAAAGGTATGGCCTTAAAATTAAGTTTATTAAATAATAGTAATTTAGAGGAATTTCCAAAAAATGAACTACAAAATTATTCTATAAATTTAAAAAAAAAAATATTTAATTTAACCAAAACACAGAAAGATAGTTTAAAAAAAATAGAAAAAAAAAGTAACGAATTTAGGGTTCACGTTGTCCAAGGAGTTACTGGGTCAGGCAAAACTATTGTTTATTTCCATGCGATAAAAAAAATTCTCGACAAGTCTAGACAGTGTTTAATTTTACTTCCAGAAATAGGATTAATATCACAATTTGAAAAAAAATTTACGGAGTTTTTTGGTTTTTATCCTGCGATATGGCATTCTGGAATAAGCCAAAAGAATAGAAAAATTATTTGGAACGGAGTTGTAAATAATAAAATAAAAATAGTAATTGGAGCAAGGTCCTCTTTATTTCTTCCTTTTAGTGATTTAGGACTTATTATTGTTGATGAAGAGCATGATCAGTCATTCAAGCAAGATGAAGGAGTAATTTACAATGCGAGAGATATGGCCATATCAAGAGCTTTCTTTGAAAATTTTCCAATTAATTTAGTTACATCTATTCCCTCGTTAGAAACTTTTAATAACATAAAAAAAGGAAAATTTTCTGTTTCTAAAATATCAGAAAGATTTGAAAAGGCTTCTTTACCAAATTATGAAATAGTTAATTTAAATAAAACAAAGTTAGAACCTAATTCCTGGTTATCTAAAGAGATAATTGAAAAAGTAAAATACCATTTGTCAATTAATGATCAGGTATTATTTTTTGTAAATCGTAGAGGTTTTGCACCAAACGTTTTTTGTAAAAAATGCTTAAAAATATTTGCTTGCCCAAATTGCTCAATTAATCTCGTTTACCATAAAACAAAAGAAATTTTGTTATGTCATTATTGTGGATTTAAATCACAAATTAATTTGGAATGTAAGGATAATAAAAAATGTGATTTAGTTTTTTATGGTCCTGGGGTAGAGAGGATTGCTGAGGAGGTTAAAAAAAGATTTCCTTCACAAAATCAATTAATTTTTTCCAGCGACACAATGAATAAAAAAAATTCTAAGGATATATTAAAAAAAATAGTTGATAATAAAATTCAAATTTTGATAGGAACACAATTAATTTCTAAAGGTTTTCATTTCCCACATTTAAATTGTATTGTCGTCGTAGATATCGATCTTAGCTCGCAAGGACATGATTTAAGAGGTACCGAAAAAAATTTACAACTTTATCATCAACTTTCAGGCAGAGCAGGCAGAGCAGGAAAACCTGCAATGGTATATTTTCAAACTTATAATTTAAACAAAAATATGATTTCGGATATTACAAATGAAAACCCAGAGATTTTTTTAGAAAAAGAGCTGGAGTTGAGAAAAATAAATGGATTACCACCTTTTCAAAGATTTATTTCATTGATAGTTACTGGTTCAAACGAAAAGAAAACCGAACAAGAAGCAAAGAGATTTAAAATTTACATTGAAAAAATTTTAGATGGTAAAGTATTAGGACCAGTAAATTCCCCAATATTTCGTATCAGAAAAAAGTTTAGAGTAAGACTATTAATTAGATCAAAAAAATCTTTAAATATTCAAAAAAAATTGGCAACTTTGATCTCAAATTTCAAATTTTTAAATGGAATAAAACTGACGGTTGATGTCGACCCAATAAACTTCAATTAATAAGCAAAAAATTAACCTATTTTGACAATGAGGTACTTGAAGACAATAGTCTCATATGTTACTTAATTTTCGAATTTTTAAATTCATCAATTCATAAAGGATCTAAGTTGAGCAAAAAAAATAGTCTCTCTGAAGTAACTTTTAGCAGATATTCTCTGGCTCTTTATGAGTTAGCTCATGAATCAGACTCTGTAAATGAGGTAGAGCAACAGGCATTAACAATAGTTGATCTGATATCTAAAAGCGAAGATTTAAAGTTTTGCATTAAAAGTCCCACAATAAGCAAGAAAGAGTTGGAAAATTTGATCAATTCTATTTCAGAAAAAACTAATATGAATGAGTTGTTAAAAAAATTTCTATTTTTTCTTATTCATAAAAGAAGATTCTTCTATGTTGATAAAATTTTAAGAGAATTTATTGAAACTTGTTCAAAGAAAAGAGGAGAAATAAAAGCAGAATTAATTTCAGCAAAAGATTTAAGTGAAAGTGATGTAGAAAATATTAAAAATGATCTCTCGAATTCCTTTAATTCAAAAATAAAACTTACTTATAAAAACGACAAGAGTTTAGTTGGAGGATTAATTTTGCAAGTTGGCAGTACTATGATTGACACATCAATTAAAAATAAATTACAAAAAATAGAAAAACAAATGGTTGAGGCATAAATGGAAATAAATCCTTCAGAAGTTACAAAAATATTAAAAGAGCAAATTAAAAAATTTGGAGATAAAGCTGAAATTACAGAAGTTGGACAGGTTTTGTCCGTTGGAGATGGTATCGCTAGAGTTTATGGTTTAGATAATGTCCAAGCAGGTGAAATGGTAGAGTTTGCAGATGGATCTAAAGGTATGGCTTTAAATTTAGAAAGTGAAAACGTTGGTGTTGTTATATTTGGAGATGATAAGGCAATTAAAGAAGGTGACACAGTAAAAAGAACAGGAGAAATCGTTGATACTCCTGTTGGAAAAGAGTTGCTTGGTAGAGTAGTAGATGGATTAGGAAATCCGATTGATGGAAAAGGTGCTTTAGATAAAAATGTAAAAAAAAGTAGAGTTGAAGTAAAAGCTCCAGGAATTATTCCAAGAAAATCTGTAAGTGAACCAATGCAGTCAGGTTTAAAAGCAATTGATAGTTTAGTTCCAATTGGAAGAGGACAAAGAGAATTAATCATAGGTGATAGACAAACAGGAAAAACAGCGGTTGCCGTAGATACAATAATAAATCAAAAAAAAATAAACGAAAGTGGAGATGAAAAACAGAAATTGTATTGTATATATGTTGCAATTGGACAAAAAAGATCAACGGTAAGACAAATTCAGAAAACTTTAGAAGAAGCTGGCGCTATGGAATACACAACTATAGTTGCAGCTACAGCATCAGACGCTGCACCTTTGCAATTTCTAGCGCCATATACAGGATGTGCTATGGGGGAGTTTTTTAGAGACAATGGCATGCACGCTTTGATTATATACGATGATCTTTCCAAACAAGCAGTTGCCTATAGACAAATGTCATTATTATTAAGAAGACCTCCTGGAAGAGAAGCTTACCCTGGAGATGTATTTTACCTTCACAGCAGATTACTTGAAAGAGCTGCAAAACTTGGAGATGAACATGGGGGAGGATCTTTAACAGCATTACCAATAATTGAAACACAAGCAGGCGACGTTTCTGCTTATATTCCAACAAATGTAATATCTATTACTGACGGACAAATATTCTTAGAAACAAATCTATTTAACCAAGGTATAAGACCAGCTATTAACGTAGGTTTGTCGGTTTCACGAGTAGGATCAGCTGCCCAAACAAAAGCAATGAAAAAAGTTTCTGGATCAATGAAGTTAGAATTAGCACAATACAGAGAAATGGCTGCATTTGCACAATTTGGTTCTGATTTAGATGCATCAACACAAAAATTGTTAAACAGAGGATCGAAATTAACAGAACTTTTAAAACAAAAACAATTCTCACCAATGACAGTTGCTGAACAAGTAGTTTCTGTATTCTGCGGTGTTAGAGGATATCTTGATGATATTGACCAAAAAGATATATCTGATTTTGAAAATAAAATTCTGCAAAAATGCAAATCTGATAAACCAGAAATTTTAGATTCAATTTCAAGTTCAGGAAAATTAGAAGAAAATGCAGAAAAAATGCTAATTGATCTAATTAACGAATTTAAAAAAGGATTGAAGTAAGTATGGCAAGCTTAGATGACCTAAAAAAGAGAATTTTAAGTGTTAAATCTACACAAAAAATAACAAAAGCTATGAAAATGGTAGCTGCAGCAAAACTTAAAAGAGCTCAAGAAAATGCAGAAAAAGGTCGGCCTTATTCTGAAAAAATGAATAATATAATCTTAAATTTATCTAACGGAATATCAGATAAAGAAAATGCACCAAAACTTTTAGCTGGAACAGGGAATGACAAAGTTCATTTATGTGTAGTTTTAACTTCTGACAGAGGTCTATGTGGTGGATTTAACTCCAATATCATCAAAAAGGCAAAAGCTTATTTTAGTAAAATTACAAGTGAAGGAAAAAATTTAAAAATAATTACTGTTGGATCAAAGGGTTATGACCAATTGAAAAGGCAATATAATGATAAAATTGTGAATAAAATATCTTTTAAAGAGTCAAAAAATATTAACTTTTTTGACGCTGAGAAAGTATCTAAAATAATTATTGAAAGTTTTCAAAAAAATGAATTTGATGTATGTACCATTTTTTATAATAAATTTAAAAATGTAATTACTCAAATACCACAGGCTCAGCAAATTATTCCTTTAAAATCTTCTGAAACTGGCAATGAAAATGAAAAAGATAATTATGAATTTGAGCCAGAGGAAGATGAAATATTAGGCAATTTGTTGCCAAAAAACATTTCTACGCAAATCTTTAAAGCGATGTTGGAAAATTCTGCAAGTGAACAGGGATCTAGAATGAGCGCTATGGATAATGCGACACGAAATGCAGGAGAAATGGTTGATAAACTTACCATACAATATAATAGAAGTAGACAAGCAGCCATTACAAAGGAATTAATAGAAATAATATCAGGAGCGGAGAGTTTATAATTATGAGAAAAGGAAAAATTACACAAATTATTGGAGCGGTAGTTGATGTTAAATTTGATGGAGAACTACCTGAGATTTTAACTGCACTAGAGTGTAAAAATGGTGATAACAGACTTGTTTTAGAAGTTGCACAGCATCTTGGAGAAACAAGTGTGAGAACCATTGCAATGGATGCTACAGAAGGATTAAAAAGAGGAGACGAGGTAACAGACACTGGGGCTCCTATAAAGGTACCAGTTGGTCCTGAAACCTTAGGCAGAATAGTAAATGTAATCGGAGAACCGATTGATGAAAAAGGTGAAATTAAAACAAAGGAAAATTGGCCAATACATAGAGCAGCGCCTGAATTTAATGATCAGTCAACTGAAACAGAAATTTTAGTTACAGGGATTAAAGTTGTTGATCTTTTAGCACCTTACGCAAAAGGAGGAAAAATTGGATTGTTTGGTGGTGCAGGGGTAGGAAAAACAGTTTTAATTATGGAATTAATTAACAACGTTGCGAAAGCTCACGGTGGTTTCTCAGTTTTTGCAGGTGTTGGAGAAAGAACAAGAGAAGGAAATGATCTTTATCATGAAATGATTGAGTCTGGTGTAATAAAGCCAGATGGAGCAGGATCAAAAGCTGCTTTGGTATACGGTCAAATGAATGAACCTCCTGGAGCTAGAGCAAGAGTTGCTTTATCAGGGCTTACAGTTGCTGAGTATTTTAGAGATCAAGAAGGTCAAGATGTATTATTTTTCGTTGATAATATATTTAGATTTACACAAGCTGGCTCAGAGGTTTCAGCATTATTAGGGAGAATTCCATCTGCTGTAGGTTACCAACCCACATTAGCTACCGACATGGGAAATCTTCAGGAAAGAATAACAACTACAAATAAAGGTTCTATAACATCAGTTCAGGCGATCTATGTACCTGCTGATGACTTAACAGATCCTGCCCCTGCAACTTCATTCTCACACCTTGATGCAACAACCGTTTTATCAAGACAAATAGCCGAACTAGGAATTTATCCAGCTGTTGATCCACTAGATTCGACGTCAAGAATTTTAGATCCAAGAATTGTAGGAGATGAGCATTATAGAGTTGCTAGAGAAGTTCAAAAAGTTTTACAAACCTATAAGTCTTTACAAGATATTATAGCGATCCTTGGTATGGATGAATTATCTGAGGAGGATAAATTGACAGTAGCAAGAGCAAGGAAAATTCAAAGATTTTTATCTCAGCCTTTCTTTGTTGCTGAAGTTTTTACAGGATCACCAGGTAAATTAGTAGAATTAGAAGCTACTATTAAAGGCTTTGATGCAATCTGCAAAGGTGAGTATGATCATTTACCTGAAGCAGCATTTTATATGGTAGGAACTATTGAAGAAGCTATAGAAAAAGCAGAAAAAATGTCAAAAGATGCTGCATAATGAGTGAAGAATTTAAATTAGAAATAGTTAATCCTGAAAAATCATTTCTTAGCAAAGAAGATGTTACAGAGGTTTTAGTACCTGCTTATGAAGGAGATATGGGTATATTAAAAGATCATATTTCTATTATTTCGTTTCTAAAGCCAGGAATACTTAAAGTTTTTTCAAAGAGTGGAGAAGATAAATATTATGTTGAAGATGGTATAATAGAATTTAAAGATAATACATTATCAATTTTGACAAGTTCGATATTTAGTCTAGATAAAATTGATAGAAGCTATGTATCACAGTCATTAAGTGATACAGAAAAACTTTTAAGCAAAGAAGATTTAGACGATCAAAGTAGATTTTTAATATCTCAAAAAATCGATGTACTAAAATCTATAAGCTCTAATTAGTAACTACTTTTTTTATCTCACTAGTAACTTTTTTGTAAACATCTCTTTTAAAGTCAACTACAACATCAATTAATTGATCAATTTCTACCCATTTCCACTCTAGAAATTCAGGTTTAGGAGTGTTCACATTAATCTCATCGTCTGATCCATTAAATTTCATTATAAACCATTTTTGTTTTTGACCTTTAAATTTTCCTCTCCATATGAT
>ENA-OSEY01000942-OSEY01000942.1-marine-metagenome-genome-assembly--contig:-NODE-942-length-20546-cov-2.945674_pt1 | contig 20546 bp, 22 predicted proteins | sample MGYA00248465_ERZ534230 | MGnify/ENA primary metagenome ERZ534230 (study PRJEB26409, sample SAMN06344110) | marine metagenome | isolation source: Sea water from surface | place: Atlantic Ocean:Southern...
TAAAGCGAACAAAGAAGGTATTTTTTATGGTCAATGTTCTGAGTTATGTGGACCCAAACATGCATTTATGCCTATAAATGTAAAAGTTGTATCTCAAAAAGCATTTGATGAATGGATTAGTTTTGCTCAAGATGAGTATGCATCAATCGAGCCAGATGTAAAAAATATTTTAATTGCTAGTAAATAGGAAGAGGAGACAAATTAAATGGCTGATATTACTGTAGATCACGTAGATGAACATGATCACCACCCAACTGGATGGAGGAGATATCTATATTCAACTAATCACAAAGATATTGGAACACTCTACTTAATCTTTGCAGTTATAGCTGGACTTGTTGGAACAGGAATGTCTGTGCTTATGAGAATGGAGCTCATGTATCCTGGTGATGGCATATTAGGCGGTGATCACAATCTGTATAATGTTTTGGTGACTAGTCATGGTCTTTTAATGATCTTTTTTATGGTAATGCCTGCAATGATTGGTGGCTTTGGTAACTGGATTGTTCCACTCATGATTGGAGCCCCGGACATGGCATTTCCTCGCATGAATAATATTTCTTTTTGGCTTTTACCTGCATCGCTCATCCTTTTAATTGCCTCTCTTTTTGTAGACGGTACATCAGGAGGATTAGGCGTAGGAGGTGGTTGGACAATTTATCCACCACTGTCAGCTAATCTAGGTTCTCCTGGCCCAGCTGTAGATCTCGCGATTTTTTCACTTCATTTAGCTGGTGCATCATCAATCCTTGGAGCTATTAATTTTATAACAACCATATTTAATATGCGCGCACCAGGTATGACACTTCATAAAATGCCGCTATTTGTATGGTCTGTTTTAGTTACAGCGGTGCTTTTGCTTCTCTCTTTACCAGTACTGGCTGGAGCTATCACAATGTTATTAACAGATAGAAACTTTGGAACGACATTTTTCAGTGCCGCTGAAGGTGGTGATCCTGTTTTATTCCAACACCTCTTCTGGTTTTTTGGTCATCCTGAAGTTTATATTCTGATTTTACCAGGTTTTGGAATCATAAGTCACGTGGTTGCAACTTTTTCTAAAAAACCTGTTTTTGGTTATTTAGGAATGGCGTATGCCATGGTATCGATTGGCTTTTTAGGTTTTATTGTTTGGGCGCACCATATGTATACCGTTGGAATGGATGCTGATGTCAAAGCTTACTATGTTTTTGCAACAATGGTTATAGCTGTTCCTACAGGCATAAAAGTTTTCAGCTGGATTGCTACAATGTGGGGAGGATCTGTCGAGTTAAAAACTCCTATGTTGTGGGCAATTGGTTTTATTTTCTTATTTACTGTTGGAGGCGTGACAGGAGTTGTTCTTGCCAATGCTGGTATAGATCACTCATTACACGATACGTATTATGTTGTGGCTCATTTCCATTATGTCCTTTCAATGGGCGCTGTGTTTGCAATATTCTCAGGATTTTATTATTGGTTTGGAAAAATGAGTGGTAAAAACTATTCTGAGTTTTTAGGTAAATTGCATTTTTGGCTTACTTTCATTGGCGTTAATCTAATTTTCTTCCCACAGCACTTCCTCGGCCTTGCGGGAATGCCAAGAAGGTATGTAGATTATCCTGACGCTTATGCTGGATGGAATTATGTTTCCTCAGTCGGCTCATTTGTATCAATTGCTGGGCTCGCAGTTTTCTTTATATTGCTTGCACATGCTTACATGCGACAAGGGGCTTGCGAAGATAATCCTTGGGGCGAGGGAGCAACAACACTTGAATGGACTCTCTCTTCACCGCCGCCTTTCCATCAGTTTGAGGAATTGCCAAAAATTAAGTAGTGAAAGAGAAAAATAAGTAATGACAAATGTTACTTCAGTTACCAACAAAGATTACCAGTTAAGAAGTTTTATTAGATTAAAAGTAAACGATTATATTTCCCTTCTTAAGCCTCGTGTGATGTCACTTTCAATTTTCACAAGTATTGTTGGAATGATCATAGCCCCTGGTTCTCTAGATTTGTTAACTAGTTCTTTGGTTATTTTAGCCATTACCATTGGATCAGGTGCATCTGGCGCTTTAAATATGTGGTATGAGAGGGATACTGATGCATTAATGGCCAGAACCAAAGACAGAGTTCTTCCTCTTAAGCGGATTAGTCCTATGGGGGCGTTAGTATATGGGGTCGTATTAGCAATGTTTTCAGTACTCTTGCTTTACTATGTATCAAATCTGTTAGCAGCGAGTTTACTTGCTTTGACCATTTTTTATTACATCTTTATTTATACAATTTGGTTAAAAAAAAGAACTCCTCAAAATATAGTTATTGGTGGAGCAGCTGGTGCTTTTCCTCCTCTAATTGGATGGGCATCAGTCAGTGGCAGCCTTTCTCTTGAGATTTTATTATTATTCCTTCTCATTTTTCTTTGGACTCCCCCACATTTTTGGGCCTTAGCCCTATATCAGTCTGATGATTATAAGAAAGCAGGTATACCAATGATGCCTATTGTAGTCGGTGACAAAAAAACAGTTACCATGATAATTTTATATTCATTTACTCTTTTGCCTGTGACAATGATGATGAGTTACTACTATTCAATATTTTTTGCTATTTCGTCTGCTATTCTAGGAATTAGCTTCATTTACTTAGCTCTTAATTTAAGAACTTTTCTTGGCGAAGGTCAGATGTTTGTTAAAAAAGCACAAACACTATTTTATTTTTCAATTATTTATTTGTTTAATATCTTTGCAATATTACTTATCGATAACCTTATGTGGAATATTGTATGATTGATAGAAAAACAAAAAAAAGAAATATCTTAACTGCGTTATTACTACTATTTTTTGTATTGAGTTTCTTTTTTTATACCATTTATAAACTGAGCTTGATCTAAATGAATTTTACTAAAACCAAAACTCCAAACAACATAACTACAGCATTCACACTACTTACAGTTGTAATTGCCATGGTGATCCTGGCATACGCTTCTGTTCCACTTTACAACTATTTTTGTAAAGTGACTGGGTTTGGGGGCACTCCAAAGGTTCAGAGTGAAGGAAGTCTATATATAACCGAAGAAAATATTAGTGTTAGACTTGATTCTAATGTTGGCACTTCCCTTAATTGGGATTTTTATCCAGAACAACGCACCCACGAAATAAAGATTGGTGAGAACAAAGTCATTAACTATGTAATAAAAAATAATAGTAACGATGTGATAACAGGTACTGCGGTTTACAACGTATCTCCAACTGAAGCTGGCAAATATTTTAACAAAATTGAATGCTTCTGTTTTCAAGATACTAAACTGGAACCTTTTGAAGAAAAAAAAATGCCAGTATCGTTTTATGTTGATCCGGAAATTACTGCTGATAAATACATTTCAGATTTATCTGAAATCACTTTGTCATATACGTTTTATGAAAACAGTGGTAGATAAATAGTATGAGTTCTAATAGTCAAAAATCTCATGATTATCATTTAGTTGATCCTAGTCCATGGCCATTATTTGCTTCGATTGGAGCTTTAATTGCATGTGGTGGTGCTGTTATATATTTTAGAACTGATAGTCCATGGATTATGATTATTGGCTTATTAGCTCTGTTTTATGTGACGTATATGTGGTTTAGAGATATCACAATTGAAGGTGAGCACCAAGGCCATCACACACCTGTTGTCCAATTAGGTCTCAGATATGGGATGACTTTATTTATAGCTTCAGAAGTAATGTTCTTTGTTGCATGGTTTTGGGCATACTTTAATGCAAGCCTTTTTCCTACTGAACAGATTGGTTCTGCATGGCCACCAGCTGACATTCACCTTCTAGACCCATGGCACATTCCACTCATTAACACTCTTATTCTCTTGCTGTCGGGAACTACTGTTACTTGGGCTCACCACGCTTTACAGGAGGACAACAGAAAAGAGTTAATTCAAGGTTTATACTTAACAGTAGGCCTCGGTGTTATTTTCACAGGATTTCAGGTCTACGAGTATATGCATGCTGATTTTAGTTTCTCAGGGCATATTTATGGAGCAACTTTCTATATGGCAACAGGATTTCACGGATTTCATGTTCTTATGGGAACGATATTTCTAATTGTGTGCCTTTTCCGCTCATTAGCAGGGCATTTCAAAGCTGATCACCATTTCGGGTTTGAAGCAGCAGCATGGTACTGGCATTTTGTGGATGTCGTCTGGTTGTTCCTGTTTGCAGCTATTTATGTTTGGGGCTCTAACTAAAATCTCCTTAAGCATTGATAAAAAAATTTATTTTCCATTTAACATTTATAACTGCTGTCATTTGCTTGCTTATGCTTGGTTATTGGCAACTTCAGAGACTTCAATGGAAAAACGATTTAATCAGTTCTATCGAGCTTAACTTCAATTCAAAAACTATTGATTTTCCAATTTTAAATGATGCAGATAACAAATATGAGTATATGCAAACTCATATTGAGGGCAAATTTATGGTCAAACAATCAATGTTTTTTTTTAGATCAAATTTGAGAGGTGAGTCAGGTTACGAAATTGTCGTGCCATTCAAGACCACTCTAAGTAAGGACGTTTATGTTATTATTGGATGGATACCTTTTGATAAAAAAGATGAAATTGATTTAAGGTTCATTAATGATGAAGCTTTGACAAAAATTGAGGGTTCTTTAATTTACTCAAAAAAAAGAAAACCCCTCATTCCTGATAATGATATATCTTCAAATGTATGGTATTTAATGAATACCGAAGAGATGGATATTGTGAATAAACTAAATACTAGTAACTATTTGTTAAAGATTACTGATAAAAACTATTTTCCACAAATTCTAATAGAGTTTGAGCCTACGAATATAACTAATAATCACTTGCAATATGCTGGTACCTGGTTTCTTTTGGCATTAGTAAATACAATCATGTATATTTATTTTATTTATAGAAAAGTTCATTAATCATGAAGTACCAAAGTACAAGAGGAATAGACCAGCACTCCTTTAAAGATATACTTTTTAAGGGTTTAGCTAAGGATGGCGGTCTGTTTATACCAGTAGAATGGCCTAAATTTGATTTTAAGAAGTATGATAACAATGTTAGTTATGATGAGTTAACATTTGAAATATTATCACTTTTTGTAGGAAACGATATTAGTAAGAGTGATTTAAGTTCAATTGTTGAAAACTCTTACAGACATGCATTCACATCCCAAGATTATGTAACTTATCAAAATATAAACCAGTCAATAATCGTTGAACTGTTTAATGGACCTACTTTAGCATTTAAAGACTTTGCAATGCAATTATTGATACCTCTGTTCGACCATTTTCTTGCAAATGAAAATAGAAAAGTAAATCTTTTAGTTGCAACTTCTGGTGATACTGGATCTGCAGCAATAAATGCAGTGAGTAAAAGTAAACATGTAAATATATTTTGTTTATTTCCAAAAAATCGAATCTCAGAATTTCAGAGAAAACAAATGTCTACAGTTGGAAAAGAAAATATAACTCTATGTGAGATTGATGGTACATTTGATGATTGTCAGAATATTGTAAAATCAATACTTGGAGACCAAAACTTTTGTAACTCTAATTCTGTTGCTGCAGTTAATTCGATAAATTGGGCACGAATAGCTATTCAGTCAGTTTACTATTTTTATTCATATTTAAACAATGTTCACGACTACAAGTCTGAGGTTAATTTTTCAGTGCCAACAGGTAATTTTGGAGATATTTATGCTGGATATGTTGCAAAAAAATTAGGTCTTCCTATTAATAAATTAATTATAGCAACAAATGAAAATGATATTTTATACAGATTTATGCAGGATGGGCGATACGAAAAAAAAGAAGTTCAACGCACTACAAGTCCAAGTATGGATATTCAAATAGCAAGTAATTTTGAGAGATTACTCTTTGATCTATTTGACTCATCTTTTTCCGTCACAAAGAACATGATGACTGATTTCAATGAAAAAGGCAGTTTTCAAGTTGATGAAAAGATATTGAAAAAAATGCAATTATCTTTCGACGCTCATAGAGTTAATCAAACAGAAGTAGGAGAATTAACGAAAGAAGTTTATTCAAATTGTGATTACTTAATCGACCCTCATACGGCTATTGGATTAGCGGCATCTAAAAAATGTATTGATAATGGCGCCTTAAATTTTATTTTAAGCACTGCGCATCCAGTCAAATTTTCAGAAGCAGTAGAGCGTTACGTTGGCAGTCAGCTAAATTTGTTAAGTAATTACAGAAGTTTATATATGTTAAAAGAAAGTTTTTTATCACTCGGAAATGATGAGTTAAAAATCAAAGAGCTGATAGAGAGTAAAATTTAAATGACAATTCTGCACCCTTTCCAATCTAAAAAAGAAAGCATGGTCCTACATGGAAATAAAGTCTTTCTGAGAGCACCAGAGTTTAGAGATTGGAGAGAATGGTCAGAACTGCGAAAATTTAACATGGAATATCTGAAGCCATGGGAACCTGCGTGGTCATCTTACGAGCTTGAAAGAAGCTATTTTGTGAAAAGAGTAAAGTTCTTCGATAAACTATCAAACAGAGATAAAGCATATTCATATTTAATTTTTCAGAATGATAAAAACAAATTAATTGGTGAAATTAATATAAACAACATACAAAGAGGTGTTGTTCAATCATGCTCAATTGGTTATTGGATTTCAGAAAATAAGATGGGGTTAGGATACATGAGAGAGTCTATTAGTATTTTAAAGGACTTTATATTTAATGATCTAAAATTACACAGGATAGAGGCTGCATGTTTACCACGTAATATGAGATCACTTAGAACATTATTGAAAAGTGAATTTGAAATAGAAGGCCATGCAAAAAAATATCTCAAGATAAATGGAGCATGGGAAGATCATATTCTTTTATCTTGTATCAAGCATGAAAGTATTTAGTATAAAATTATGAATTCATTAATTGGTAACAAATTACCTGATGTCACCATGATACAAATGTCTGCAGAAAATGGACCAACACCAACTTCTATTGCAAATATTTGTGAGAATAAAAAAGTTATTATCTTTGGAGTTCCAGGTGCGTTTTTGCCTGTTTGTTCTAAAGATCATTTACCCGGCTATATTGATAATTATGAGACAATAAAAGCAAAAAATATTGATGAAATAATTTGCTTTGCCACAAATGATATATTTACAATTAATGCGTGGGAAGAAATGACAGGAGGCTCAAATAAAATACTATTCTTATCTGATGGCAAAGCAGAATTTGCAAAGGCTATTGGAACCGATTACCCTGATACATTTGGAACTTCAATAAAAACTCAAAGATGTTCAATGATTGTTGATCAAGGAATAATAACTCATTTTTTCCTCGAAGAAGACGCTAGTCAGGCCCATATCAGTGGAGCAGAAAATATTATCAAAGTTCTAGATTCATAATTTTTTTATTGCTGTAGTAGCTAGATGATCAGCCATCTCATTACCTTGATGACCTGAATGACCTTTGACCCAATTCCATTCTATATTGTGTTTAGTCGATAATTCGTCCAAAAGTAACCATAAATCTTTGTTTTTCACTGCTTTTTTGTTTGCTGTTTTCCAATTATTAATTTTCCAATTCTTGATCCATTCTTCAATTCCATTCATTACATATTTTGAGTCGGTATATATTTTTAAGTTAGTTTTATCTTTAAAGTATTTTAGTGCTTCTATGACTGCTTGAAGTTCCATTCTATTATTAGTTGTATTTATATCACCACCATTGAGTTGAAAACTTGAGTTATGGTTTTCAATATAAACGCCCCAACCTCCTTTTCCTGGATTACCAGAGCAAGCACCATCAGTATAGACATTGAAATATTCTTTAGAGGCCATATTCACTTGGTCTTTTTACAGTTTGATGAAATTTAAGTTTTGTAAGATATTCAGCTGGATCTTTTTTTAATATAAGATCGTTATCATCGTGAGAAAAATAATCTATTAACCTAGTCAATAAGTATCTTAAAGCTGAAGCTCTTGTTAGCATAGGGAGCGCCTCGATTTCTTCAATGGAAAATTCTCTAACATTGTTATAATTTTTTAAAAGCAACCTAGCTTTTGTTGGATTAAATTCATTATTACTTGGTTCAAAGCACCAAGCATTAACACAGATTGCTATTTCATAAGCATAAAAATCATTGCAAGAAAAATAGAAATCAATAATACCAGAGAGTTCCTTACCTTCAAAAAAAATATTATCAGGAAATAAATCTGCATGAATTATGCCATTTGGTAAAGAGTCAGGCATATTTTTCTCTAAAAAAGAATACTCAGTTTCAATAATCTTAATTAAATTAGAGTCAATTTTACTAGACAGTTTTAATACTTGATCAATTACATTCGGTAGCTTTTTAAATCCTAATTCATTTTCTCTAGTAATATTTAATAAGCTCGATGCATTGTGCATTTTGGCAACTACTTTACCAAGAGATGAACAATGGTCAGGATCAATATGCTCAATAGAGTGTCCGTTAAGAAAACTTGTAATTACAGCATTTTTTCCTTTCAGAGAATTAACATAATTTTGATTGTTATCTTTAAGTACTTGAGGACATTTTATTTCATTCTTGTTCAAATGATTCATAAGTTCAAAAAAATATGAAAGATTATCCTGATTAGTTCTTTCTTCAAAAATTGTAAGGATGTATTTATCGTCTTTAATTTTTACTAAATAATTCGAATTGGAAGTACCACCCTTTATGCCCGAAAAAGTTGCACCATTATCAAAATTGTAATTCCCTAAGAACTCAGCAAAATCTTTTTCTGATATTTGAGTATAAACTGCCATACTCTGTTTATAATTAAAAAAAGATACTTTGAAACGGTAATCTTTTATTTTAGCTTACTGATTTGTTGAATAGACTGTTGAATAAGCTTTTTAGAACTATTTTCGTCAATATTCTCACTTATTATTTTTTCCGAAAGCTCGATTGAATTAGAAACAATATGGTCATTGATTTTTGCAACAGCTAGCTTCTCGGCTCTTTCGATTTTTTCAATTGCTTGTTGTTCGGCTCTTTTAACATATTCTTCAGCCTTGATTTTAGATTGAGCCTCTTGATTTGCCGCTATTTCTTTAGCTTGGGATATAATCTTTTCAGCTTCTTCATCAGCGTTTTGAATCTTTCTCTCATGTTGGGCAAGTAAGCTGTTTGCTTCTTCTTTTAGTTGTCTCGCATTATCCAACTCATCTTTAATTTTTTTTATCTCACTATCTAAAAGATTAGCAATCATTGCAGGGGCCTTTATAACTAAAGCAATAATTACAAATAGAATAAAAGCAACTAATACCCAAGAAGAAGGGTCTGAGAAAAATGACATCATATTTAAAATTTAACTTTCATTTAGTTTAACTTTTTTGAAATTTCATCATCAGAGGGAACATTTTCAATGTATTTTGAAACTATTGATTTGACAGCCTCTAAAGTCGCTTGCTTAACCTGATTTTCAGATTCTTTTTGTTGTAATTTTATTCTAGTCATTGACTCCTCAATCATCTTATTGATTTTATCATCACTTTTACTTTTTAAATCAGAAATATATTTTGAGCTTTCTTCCTTTGAACTACTAATAATTTCAGAAGATCTATTGCTAGCAGCATTTAATTTATCATCGTACTCTTTCAAAGACGAGCTAGCTTGATTATTTACTGCCTCAGCTTCATTAATGTCACCTAGGATTTTGTCTTTTCTTTCTTCAATTGTAGTTCTTAAAGATGGAATGACATATTTTGACATAAATACGTATAGTATTAAGAATGTAACTACCAACCAAAATAACTGTGATGGAAATGTAGATATGTCCATCTGCGGAAGACCAGCTGATTTCTGGCCTTCTGCAAGAACTATGGTTGGAATAAACGTCACTCCAAGAATCTTAGATAACAATTTCATCCGTGAAATCTTAACCAAAGAGAATAAGAAAAGCTATCACGAGTGCGAATAATGCAATTGCCTCAACAAGTGCAAATCCCAACAGTACCTGACCAAAAGCCTGTGGTGCCGCAGATGGATTTCTAAATATACCTGAAACATATGCTCCAAATACTGTTCCTATACCTGCGCCTGATCCTGCAACTCCAATTGTTGCTAATCCCGCACCGATAAGTTTTGCTGCTTCTACTTCCATTTTATTTTCCTTTCTTTTTTAATTTAATTTAATGATCCGGATGGAGGGCATCATTTAAATAAATGCAAGTTAAAATTGTAAATATATATGCTTGAAGTGCCGCTATTAGAGTTTCGAGAGCATATAAAACTACAAGAAATACTAGAGGAGCAAATCCAAGAAAACCTAACATAACTGTGAATCCAGCGAATATTTTTAATATACTATGACCAGCCAACATATTAGCGCACAGTCTGACAGATAAACTAATGGGTTTTGATAAATAAGATATAATTTCAATCGGAACAATAAGTGGGGCTAAGTAAACTGGTATACCTGATGGATAGAATATTCTAAGGTATCCCAGACCATTCTTAACGAATCCTATAATTGTTACAGCCAAAAATATTAACGCTGCAAATGCAAAAGTTACAATGAGATGGCTTGTCACAGTAAATGTATAGGGGATCAAGCCAATAAAATTACAAAAGAAAATAAATAAGAATAATGAGAAAATAAATGGAAAGTAAGCTCTTCCTTGGTCACCGACTTGGTCTCTAAGCATATTAGCAATAAAATTATATGACATTTCAGACAGCATTTGCATTCTGTTAGGAATTATTGATTTTTTTGAGAGCCCAAGAGTAAAAAGTAAAAATACTGCACTAATTGCAAATACCATAAATAATGATGAGTTAGTAAAAGATATGTCTATTCCTCCAATCTGAATAGGAGCTATTTTAGAAATTTCGAATTGATGTATTGGATCTATGGGATTATCAGCTGCCATTGCACTTATTTTTTAGTTTTTTTGGAGGCTTTTTGCAACCCTAAAAACGTTAAGAATGCCTGCTGCGCTACCGAGTAAAAAGAAGACTATAATGAAAATTGGGCGTGTTTCAAAGTAATTATCTATCAATATTCCAATACCTAGTCCAACTGCCATCGCTGCGACAATTTCTACCACGACTTTCATTATCTTGCCGAAAGATTTCGGTTCATCTTTTTTATTAGAAATATACTTACTTTTCGCTTGGTCTATTTTTTCTTTTAAATCTTTAGGTGACTTGTGATTAGTATCAGACATGCTTTAAGCTACAGCACCGATCTCCTCAGCCTTTTTAAGATCAACAGAAACGATTTGACTAACTCCTCGCTCAGCCATCGTGACACCAAATAATCTGTCCATTCTTGACATAGTAAGCGCGTGGTGAGTTATAATTAGGAACTTAGTTTGGGTCTTTTCAGTTATACTATCAAGTAAGTTACAAAACCTTTCTACGTTTGCATCATCTAAGGGGGCATCGACCTCATCAAGCACACAAATAGGTGATGGATTAGTCAAAAATACAGCGAAGATTAATGATAATGCTGTAAGTGCTTGCTCTCCACCCGATAAGAGTGACATAGATTGCAATTTTTTACCAGGAGGACTAACCATCATTTCTAAACCTGCTTCTAACGGATCTTCAGCATCTACTAATTCTAAATGAGCCTTACCTCCATTAAACAACTTTACAAAAACATCTTTGAAATGTGTATTCACTTTTTCAAAAGCATTTAGAAGTCTAGATCTTCCTTCTTTGTTGAGGTCTTCAATAGATACCCTCATTTTTTTTATGGCAGTTTCTAAATCATCTTTTTCGGACTTCATTTCACTTAACTCGTGATCCATTTCTTTTGTTTCTAAGTCGGCTCTTAAATTGACTGCACCCATAGTTTCACGTTGTTGTTTTAATTTATCTAGTCTGATTTCAGTTCGCTCAGAATTGATTTTTAGTGTTTCAAAATCTTCACTAATTTCCAATTTATTAATTATTGCATCAGGCTCACAATTAAATTTTTCAGTGGACTCTGCTTCAAGTTCTTTCAGTCTTCCCTCAGCTAATTCTTTTGTTGCTTCAGTTCTACCTTTAGCTTCCCTTACATTTGCCAAATCATTCTGGGCATTTCTTAAATTAGTTTCAATACTTTTCAGTTCTTGATCAGCCTCTGCAAGTCTATCTGATGCATACTTTCTTTCTGTTTCAGCAAATCCTTTTGTTTCAATTAACTGTCCACGCCTTTGGGCAATTTCTTCAGGTCTATTTGCAATTTTTTTTAGTTCCTCTTCAGATTTTTGTTTTCTTAACTCCAATTCTTCCAATTGACGTCTAGAAGAATTTATAGATTTGCTGAGTCTCTGATATTCATAGTTCCAATCATTAAACTTTTGTTTTATGTCCATTTGTCTTAGCTCTTCTCTTAATTCAAGAGATAGAGTAGCTGCATTTTTAGCTTCTTCACTGGCCTTGTCATATTGTTGGTTTGCAATCTGAGAATTTTGCTCAGCCTCTGAATATTTTTGAGTAATATTTTTCATGCTATCATAGAACTTGTTAGAAAATATTTGTGTCCAATTTTTAGGGTCATCATAATTTTCAACTTCTTCTAAAGTTAGTTTTTTTGATTTAAGATTTTCGGCAATTATTAGAGATTGTTGTAAATCATCTCTCTTATTTGTTTTAATCTGGTTGTATTTCTCAATATCCTCGTCAAGGTTGGTAATTCTATTTTCTAAATTATCTTTTTGGTTTTTTTCATTTTCAATTGTTTCAGAGTTAAATTCGGTATCATGGGAGGATCCAAGTTCATTTTTTTTGAGATTTAAGGCTTCAAGATCTTTTGTTGCATCCTTAAGCTGAAATTGCTCTCTTTCAAAGTCACTGATAATTTGTTTTATTGTTTGCTCTAGATTAAGTTTTGTATCTTTTATTCTCTCCTCCTCGTTATCAAGTGATTCTCGCTCAAGATTAATACGATTAAGTTTAGCGGCCGCTTCAATTTCCTTATCTCTCAAAGGTTTGAGCTTTTCATTAGCTTTAAGTTGCTCATTGGTAATTTGGGCTAACTGAGATGTATATTTCTGGATTAGAGCTTCACTGTCTTTAAGATTATCATCAGATTTTTCAAATGACTCCTTTAAAGATGACCACTTTAAAAATAAAACAATTCCCTCGAGTTTAGTGATTTCATCTGAAATTGATCTATAAGTTTCAGCTTGTTCAGCCTGTTTCTTCAAGCTATTTATCTGGTTATTAAGCTGTTTCATTATATCTTTAACGCGTTGAAGATTGGTTTCAGCTCCTTTAAGTTTAAGCTCCGCTTCGTGTCTTCTCGAGTGTAATCCAGAAATTCCAGCTGCTTCTTCTAAAACAGACCGTCTATCGATTGGTTTTGCATTAATTAAAGCACCAACTCTTCCTTGGCTAATGAGAGAGGGCGAGTGAGCTCCAGTTGATAAATCAGCAAACAACCTCTGTACATCTCTAGCTCTTACTTCTTTACCATTAATTTTATATTCTGAACCTCTTTCAATTTCTATTTTTCTTCTAATTTGAATTTCATCTCCATCATTATATTCAGAAGGAGCTGACCGATCAGTATTTTCAAGATATATCGTCACTTCAGCATTATTTCTTGCAGGTCTGTCAGATGTTCCTGAAAAGATTACATCTTCCATGCCAGAACCTCTCATACTTTTAGGAGAAGTTTCCCCCATACACCATCTAAGAGACTCAACTACGTTTGACTTACCGCACCCATTTGGGCCAACAATTCCAGTTAATCCTTTTTCAATTATTATATCTGTAGGATCTACAAATGATTTAAATCCAAGTATTTTTAATTTTTTAAAATTAATTTTTCTTTTTTTTAAAATTATTTTTTCTAGCTCTTCAAATGACTTATTTCCCGAAAAAATTTCACCATTTATAATAAATGTAGGAGTTGATGAAATATCGAAATTTTCAACTCCATTTATTCTTTCAGAAAGAATAAAATCTGTTATTTCTTCATTGTTTAGGCACTCTGCATAATCATCCTCTGAAATACCAAACAGAATTCCATAATCACCAAGAGCCTTCGTACTATTTTCTAAAACCTGGTCACTTGGATTTGTTACTATCCATTTTTTTTGCTCTTTGAATAATAGTTTATCTAATGCAAAAAAATCAGTCTCATCTGCACAATGTAATAGTTTAAAAGCATTTAAATCTATTGCATTCAGGGCAAAGGGTCTCAATTCAAATTTTACTACTCCAGTATCAATAAATTCTGACTTTAGAAGGGGATATGTTTCATTACTAAATTCAGCACAATGGCTACAAGTAAGTGACCTGTATTCAATAATAGAAACAGGAGCATCTTCACTTCCAATTTGCATTCCTTTCAAGGTCTCAGTGGAGTATGCTGTTGAGTGCGCTAAAATATTAATTATCCAAGTAAAAATTAAGATTTTAAGTAATTTCATTTATAAATAGCCCGTATATTTTGTGTTCTACAAATTTAATAACACAACATATTGAATATACTCAATATTTCAAAAGAATTACAGTTTTAATTGTGTTTGTTCTAACCTCGATTTTATAAATGAATTTGTCAAAATTAGGACTCAGTAATTTTAGAGAGAATAGTTTGAAAATTTTTTCTTAGATCGGGATATTTATTTAATTCTTTGTATCGTTCATCGAAATTTTTAAAGTTATTGTTTAATTTACTGTTATTGTTAGATTTTTTTCTATTTGAATTATCAATTTTTTTTTGAATTATCTCAAGTTTATCTATTGCTTTGTAACCAAAAAATAAATTCACCTTTTTGATAATTTTCTCACTGTCATGCTGGATAGCAAATGCAATACTTGGATCTGCAAGCAAACACAAAATATGACTGTTACTTTTTAATTGATTCGATGATCTTTTGATTTTAATGGGCTCTAAAAGATTTTGATATTTTTTATCAATAAAATTTTCCCAATTTTTTAAAAGCTCTATTTCAAAAAAACCTCTCCTTTTTAGAGTTTTTTTTGCAATATCAGGAAGCAAATTTGAAATTACTTGAGGTCCTTTTTTTTTGAATTTATTTATCACTTTTTCTAAATTATCATAAATTTATGAAAAAAGATCAATTCTTTAGTGAAAATTTAATCTCTTGGTACAAACAAAATAAAAGAAGGCTTCCTTGGCGAAAAAATGTAAACGATGAAAATTATCCTTACAAAGTCATGGTAAGTGAATTCATGTTGCAACAAACTGGCGTATCAACCGTCATCCCATATTTTGAAAATTTTATTGATAGATGGCCAACTATTCAGAGTTTAGCCTCCGCAAGGGAAGAGGATATTTTATTAGCTTGGCAAGGCCTTGGTTACTATCGAAGAGCCAGAAATCTTTTAAAAAGTGCAAAACAAATTTGTAATCAATATGATTCAAAAGTTCCTACGTCTCTTGAGGAATTACAAAGTTTGCCTGGGATAGGTGTTTATGCCTCAGGGGCTATTAGATCAATTGCATTTGACAAAAAAGCTGTTGCTGTTGATGGCAATGTTAAAAGGGTGCTCGCGAGGTATTATGGATTTTCTGGACGCTTAGATCAGAATGAAAAATTAATAAATGAACAAGCTATTAAATGTTGTCCCGATAAAAGCAACAGGCAGTACACTCAGGCAGTTATGGAACACGGGGCATTAGTATGCACACCTAAAGTAACAAAATGTGGTGCGTGTGTATTATCATCGAAGTGTTATTCATATAAAAATAAAATCGTTGACCAAATACCTGAACCAAAGTTAAAGACTAAAAAACAAAAATTAAATTGTATTTCTTTCTTATCACTTAGAGGAGATCGCGAAGTACTTCTAAAGAAAAGGCCAAAAAATGCAATCCTCGGTAATCAGTGGGAACTGCCTTCTACAAATTGGTCAAAAACAAAGCATAAATTTGACAAAAATCTGTGTCCAATACCATCAAAGCTTTGGAATAAGTTAGACGTGAACTTTACTCATAAGTTTAGTCATATTGACCTTAGTTGTTCTGTATATTTTTCTGATGCTGACAGTAGTAAAAAATTAATTTCTAATGATGAATATAAGTGGGTAAATCTGAGAGATATTTCTAATTATCCAGTGACAACTATGAGTTTAAAAACATTAAACGAACTCAATTTAATTCAGATCTAAGTTTTTGTCTTAATAGATCTATCGGCTTTAATTCTCCTTCAACATCAAAATGCCAAAATGTCCAACCATTGCAGGCACTCGCATCTTGAACTTCAGCTCCAATCTGATGGATGGAACCTGAGCTTTTTTCACTTATTACTGATCCATCTGCTCTTACTTTTGCTTTGTACTTCTTTTTATTATCGTAAAGTATTGTGCCAGGTTCAATTAATTTTCGTTCAATTAACCAGCCAAAAGGAATTCGTGGCTCACTTTTTTTCGAAGGCGTAAACTGAATAGTTTCACTATCATAAGAAGCAACTTTAGAGATTCTTTTCGTAGCTGCATTTACGTATTTTTCGTTATTTTCTATACCAATAAAATGTCTGGAGAGCTTCTTTGCAACAGCACCTGTCGTACCTGAGCCAAAAAATGGATCTAAGATTAGGTCACCTTGATTGCTAGAAGATAATATGATTCTATGAAGTAAACTCTCTGGCTTTTGAGTTGGATGAACTTTTTTTCCATCATCATCTTTTAGTCTTTCGCCACCATTACATATTGGAATTACCCAGTCAGATCTCATCTGTATATTTTCATTAAGCGATTTCATCGCTTCGTAATTGAATGTGTATTTTTTTGAGCCTTTATTTTTTGAAGCCCAAATTAGAGTTTCATGGGCATTGGTAAAGCGTTTACCTCTAAAATTTGGCATAGGGTTTGATTTACGCCATATAACATCATTCAACATCCAAAAATTTAGATTTTGCATCAAATAACCTATTCTAAAAATATTGTGGTAAGAGCCTATTACCCAAATAGAACCAGTATCTTTCAAAATTCTTTGACATTCTCTTAACCACTTATTTGAAAATTCATCATAATTTTTGAAATTTTCAAATTTATCCCAATCATCGTCTACTGCATCAACTTTGCTATTATTTGGACGGTAAAGATTTTTTTCTAATTGTAAGTAGTAAGGTGGGTCAGCAAATATTAAATCAACTGAGCAATCAGGTAATTTTTTTAATTCCTCGATCGTGTCGCCGTGAATAATAGAATTCACATTTTTGATTTTTTTGACCGTTTTCACAAAAAATAATATGATTCAAAAGTGATTCAGCGTCAATAGATATAAGAATCAATTACTTAGTTAGTGTATCTAATATTAGATATTAATCTTTATTATTCAATATATAGTGTATTGGCTTAAAAGACCTACGATGAATAGGGGATACCCCAAATTTCAAAAGAGCATTTTGATGCTCTTTTGTTCCATAGCCAGAATTGTTCTCAAATTTATACTCCGGATGAACTTTTGAGAATTTGGCCATTAATTTATCTCTATAAACTTTTGCAACTATGGATGCAGCTGCAATTGAAATTGATTTTGTATCACCCTTAACTATTGAAAAAACATTAGCCTCGTTTATTGGCTTAAAATTACCATCAACTAAAATTGACATAGGTTGCGAGGATAAATTTTTGATTGCTCTTTTCATAGCGAGCAATGATGCATTTAAAATATTCAACTTATCTATTTCTTCTACACTTGCTTCACCTATAGAGTAAATTGAGTTTTGTTTGATATATGAACTCAACTCTTCCCTTTTTTTCTTTGGTATCTTTTTTGAATCATTAATTTCGTTATTATCAAAATCTTTTAATATGACTGCCGCAGCAACAACTGGTCCTGCTAAACAACCTCTTCCAACTTCATCTACACCAGCAACAGGGTTTTCATAATTTTGATCAAATTTGAATAAGTGATTAACTTCAAGACTCATCTATTTTCTTTTTGAGCATTTTTAAATCTTCCCATGAGTATTTTTTTTGTGCCGGCTGTCTTAAAAGAAATGCAGGATGAAAAGATGGCAATGTCGGGACTTTTAATTTTCCAAATTCCATATCAACCCATTTGCCTCTTATCTTTGTAATTCCCTCTTTATTTCTTAATAAGGCGTATGTTGCCGTGCTGCCAAGTAACATTAAGACTTTAGGTGCAATTAACTCTATATGCTTTCGAATAAAAGGAAGACAGATATTTATTTCTTCTTCTGTTGGCCTTCTATTGTTGGGTGGTCGCCAAGGAACGATGTTAGCAATATAAACTGTATCTCTACTGAGGCCTATGGCCTCAAGCATTTTATTAAGTAATTTACCACTCCTTCCAACAAATGGCTTGCCTTGTATATCCTCATCGTGACCAGGTGCTTCACCTATGAGCATAATTTCTGAAGACTTATTACCATCAGAAAAAACCATATTTGTTGCACTTTTATAAAGTTCACAGCCTTTGAATTTAGACATATAGTCCTTTAAATCATCAAGGCTATCCACGGCTTTTAAGTCCGGGAGTGAGCTGATATTATTTAGTTGATTGGAGTTTTTATCATTTTTGTTCAAATTAACTTTATCCTCCGTTATATTGCTTTTTAGCCTATTTTTAGGTGAATTTCCTATTATTTCATCAACACCTTGCAATTTGATCTTTCTTAAAAGGTTAAGATTTTCCTCCAATTTTTTACTTGCCATAATCAAATTGAATTATAATCCGAATAAACTAAATATATAGTTAATTATGGATACTAATTCTCAACGTGAGGCAATGGAATATGATGTAGTCATTGTTGGTGCTGGACCAGCAGGTCTATCTACATCAATTAAATTAAAACAGTTAAATGAGAACCTGAATGTTTGTATTGTTGAAAAGGCTTCAGAGGTTGGAGCGCATATTCTAAGTGGCAATGTACTTGAAACGCGAGCTTTAGACGAATTGTTGCCTGACTGGAAAAACATGGACGGCTGTCCACTTAAAACAAAAGTAACTAAAGAAAAATTTCTTTTTTTATTTGAAAAGTCTAGCTTCACTGTTCCATCATTCTTACTTCCTCCAGTTCAACACAATAAAGGTAACTATATTGCTAGCTTAGCAAATGTATGCAGATGGCTCGGACAAATTGCTGAAAACCTAGGTGTTGAAATATATCCTGGCTTTGCTGCTTCAGAAGTACTTTATCATGAGGATGGTTCTATAAAAGGTGTAGCAACTAATGATATGGGTATTGACATTAATGGTGAAAAGAAAGATTCATATGAGCCTGGTATCGAATTACATGCGAAAGTAACTGTTTTTTCTGAGGGTTGTAGGGGACATCTAGGCAAACAGGTAATAAGCAAATTTAATTTAGATGAAAATTCTGATCCACAGCAATATGGTATTGGACTAAAAGAAATTTGGGAAGTACCAGAAGAAAATCATGATGAAGGCCTTGTATTCCACTCAGCTGGCTGGCCCTTAGATAATCAGACTTATGGTGGAAGCTTTGTTTATCATGCTGAGAACAGACAAATTTTCTTGGGGTATGTTTTAGGGTTAGATTATTCAAATCCTTACATGTCACCGTTTGAAGAATTTCAAAGATTTAAAACTCATCCAAAAATTGCTGAAATGTTGAAAGGTGGAAAAAGAATTTCATATGGAGCAAGAGCACTAATTGAAGGTGGAATTCAGAGCTTACCTAGAATGTATATGCCAGGAGGACTTTTAGTTGGTTGCGATGCTGGCACATTAAATATGCCAAAAATTAAAGGAACACATACTGCAATGAAAAGTGGAATGATAGCTGCAGAAGCAATTCATGATTTCATTGAAGGTAAAGCGTCAGACTTATCAAATTATGAGACCAAATTTAATGTAAGTTGGTTAAGAGAGGAATTGCATTCAGCAAGAAATGTAAAACCATTTTTTACAAATTACGGTACTTTAATTGCAATATTACTTACAGGTATTGATCAATGGCTCTTTAGAGGAAAATTGCCTTTTACACTCAAACATAAACATGCTGATCATGAGACACTTAAACCAGCAAAAGATTGCAAGAAGATTGATTATCCAAAACCTGACGGTGTTCTAACTTTTGATAAATCAAGTTCTGTATATCTCACAGGAACTTATCATACTGAAAATCAGCCTGTCCATCTACAACTTAAAGACAATGATTTGCCTATTAACTATACACTACAAGAATTTGACGAACCCGCTCAAAGATATTGTCCTGTTGGTGTTTATGAAATTCACAGAGAGGATGACGGATCAAATCCTAAATTTGTTATAAACAGTCAAAACTGTATTCATTGCAAGACATGCGATATTAAAGAACCCTCTCAAAATATTACTTGGGTAACACCTGAAGGTGGAGGCGGACCAAAATATGCCAACATGTAAGTAAATCAGAAAATGGTAAAAAATATTTTTTTCAGATTTATTTTAATTACTTTTTTAACTCTAACTATTACTAACATTTCATTTGCTAGCACATCATCAGGCCCACAAGTAGGTGATTACCTTGTTGCAAAAGTATCAATTGACTCAAATGACTATAATGTAACAAAAAGATATTATCAGAGAATACTAAGAAAAAATCCCAACAATTTACTTTCTTTAGATATATTGCTTTTATTGAGCATCTTAGATG
>ENA-OSEY01000943-OSEY01000943.1-marine-metagenome-genome-assembly--contig:-NODE-943-length-20542-cov-10.609089_pt1 | contig 20542 bp, 22 predicted proteins | sample MGYA00248465_ERZ534230 | MGnify/ENA primary metagenome ERZ534230 (study PRJEB26409, sample SAMN06344110) | marine metagenome | isolation source: Sea water from surface | place: Atlantic Ocean:Southern...
GAGTTGATAACTATTTTGGACTTCGAAAAAGGAGTTAATCCAACAGATAAAGTTAAGGTAGAATTTAAGTATGCTACCGGAGATACGAAAATTATAGAAACAATTTGCAGAATAGATACAAAGAACGAGCTTGAATATTATAAAAATGGAGGAATACTCCAATATGTTCTTAGAAACATGATATGAATGATCAAGAATTTGAAATTATAAATAGAGAGACAAAAAAACAAAAAATTATTGATTTTGTAAAGAAAAATAAAAATATTTTTATTGTTTTAATTTTATCTATTATTTTTTGTGTAATTAGTTTCTTTTCTTACGAAATGTACTTAAACAATAAACGTTCAAATTTAGCAAATAAATTTAATAATTCTGTAAATTCACATAAAATTGGTAATAATGAAAATATTCTAAATAATATGGTTGAAATCATTAATTCAAATGACAAAACATATTCACCATTAGCTTTATATTACTTGTTAGATAATAATTTAATTTCATCAAAAGATGAGATAAACAAATATTTTGATATAATTATATATGAATTAAGTTTAGATCAAAATCTAGTAGATCTAAATATATATAAAAAAACTCTTTATAATGCTGATAGTTTAACTGAAAACGAACTGTTAAACATGATAGAGCCTGTTTTAAAAAATGAAAACATATGGCAGTCGCATGCTATGTATTTATTAGCAGAATACTATTATTCAAAAGGGGACAAGGAAAAGTCATTAACCTATTTTAGATCAATAGTTTCAAAAACAAATAGTAATTCTGAGATAAAGCTTGAAGCAAGAAAAAGAATCCAAAGAGACTTTAGTGAATAAAAATTTTTGTTTAGTTATTTTTTTTATATTTTTAATCGGTTGCTCAATAGATAATAAAAGTGGGATATGGTCTAAAAATGAAAAAATAAAGTCGGCAAATCAATATAAAGATATAATTTTTGAGGATAATAAAGAAGTATCACAAGAACTTAATAAAAATATTAAAATTTATCTTAAAGATAAATATACCCTAAATAATAAAAAAAATTATTATAACAATAATACAGGTATTAAAAATTATGATGGAAATTTAAAACAGATTAAAAAAATTAAATTTTCAAAAATCAAAAACTTTTCAAAATTTAAACCAGATATATTATATTCAGAAAATGGTAACATTTATTTTTTTAATAGCAAAGGTACCGTAATTAAATTTTCAAAAAATTTGGAAGTAATTTGGGAGAAAAATATTTACTCTAAAAAAGAAAAAAAATTAAATCCATTACTAAATCTAGCAATTGAAAAGAATACTCTCATTTTAACTGACAATTTATCAAATTATTATGCTTTAAATATACTTAATGGAGACTTATTATGGAGAAAAACAAATTCAGCGGCTTTTAATTCAGAAATTAAGATAGCAGAAAATAAAATTTTTACTGTTGATTATGACAATATATTAAAATGTTTTTCTATAGAGAATGGTAATTTACTTTGGGAATATCAAACTGAAAATACTCTAATAAAATCAACAAAAAAAACATCCTTAGTGCTTGATGAAAACAAAGTTATTTTTTTAAATCATACAGGTGATTTAAATACTCTTGATCAAAATGGCAATTTAATATGGCAAACACCCACATCTAAATCTATTATTTATGAGGATAGCTTTACGAATATATACTCAGATATTGTTTTAGATAATAATACTATTTATTTTTCAAATAATAAAAATGAATTTTTTGCTGTAAGCTTAGATACTGGATCAGTAAAATGGAGAAAGAAAATAAATTCTAGTATTAGGCCGACTATTACAAAAGATTTAATTATAACAATAGCTGATAATGGTTTTTTAATAATTCTTGATAAAAAGAATGGCAAATTAGTAAGATCAACTAATATAAAAACAAAAATTAAAAATAAAAAATGGGATGATTTAGTAAATAATGGTTTTTTAGTAGGGAAAAACAAAATTTACTTAAGTACAAATGGAAAACTAAATATTATTGATTTATCGGATGGACTATCAAAAAAAATTGTTGATTTGGACAAAAAGTTTATTGCTAGACCATATATTTACGAAAAATCTATGTATATCCTTAGCAGTAATCAAATAATAAAATATAATTAAATGATACTAAAATTTTTAGAAAGCATTGGACGTAAAAAAGTTGTTTTAGATAGGGGACCATCTCACCCAAAATTTCATGAAGCAAAACCATGGATGAATAGATATTATTTGATTTTTAGGCATAGGCCTAAATGGTTCCCATTTAATATTTTATTGCATGAAATGTTAGATGACGATCATGGAGAAGGGGTTCATAATCATTTATTCCCTTTCATTACTATAATTTTGAGAGATGGATATTGGGAAACACTTAAAACAGGAAGATATTGGAGAAAACCAGGTTATATTGGCTTTAGGTCTGCTAATACATTCCATAGAGTTGATTTAAAACCTGGCACTAAACCTTTAACAATTTTTATCTCTGGTCCTTATGGATTACGAAAAGGAAAAAGATCAGAATACGGCATTGATTTTAATAATAAAAAATGAGGCAAGAGTTCTTTACCTTAGAATTAGTCACAAATGGACAAAAACTTTATGAGTTCACAGAAAATACTTTGCATTGGATTAATGATTTAAATTTGAACAATGGTTTGTTAAATTTATCGATACAACACACTAGTGCATCCTTAATCGTTCAAGAAAATGCCGACCCAGATGTTAGAATAGACCTAAAAAATTATTTTAATAAATTAGTACCAATGGATGAAAATTTATATATCCATAAATCTGAGGGAAAAGATGACATGCCAGCTCATATAAAATCTGCATTAACAAATAATCAGATATCATTAAGTATTAAAGATAAAAAACTTTTACTTGGAACCTGGCAAGGTCTGTATTTATTTGAACACAGAACAAGTAAACATAAAAGAAAAATAATACATCATTATTTTGGGGATTAATTTTTTTTTAAAGATTTAAATGCATCTAGAGCTTTTTTTCTAGCCTCTTCATGAATAACAATTGGCTCAGGGTAATCTTTACCTATAACCGTATCAATTGATTTTTGATATTTTAAATCTAACTCCCAGGGTTTATGAATATATTTTGATGGATATTTATTTAGTTCTGGAACCCATTTTTTTACATAATCACCATTTTTATCAAATTTTTCACCCTGAAGTATTGGATTAAATATACGAAAATATGGAGCAGCATCAGCACCACAGCCCGCAACCCATTGCCACTGGGCTACATTATTGGCTTCGTTGAAATCTAATAAACAATTTCTAAAGTGCCTTTCTCCCTCTTGCCAATTTATTCTTAGATGTTTGACCAAAAAAGAGCCTACAACCATTCTAATTCTGTTATGCATCCAACCTGTTTCATACATTTGTCTCATACCTGCGTCTACGATTGGATATCCCGTCAAACCTTTTTTCCAAGCTTCTAAATTTTTTTTATTTTTTTCCCATGGAAATCTGTCAAATTCTCTTCTTAAATTTCCTTTAAGCATTTGAGGAAAATAATTTATAAGACTATGAGAAAATTCTCTCCAACCTAGTTCGTTAAGGTATTTTCTTACCCCAATATTTTTATTAACTTTTGAACATTTTTGCCAGATCGTATTAACATTTATTTGCCCATTTCTAATGTAAGGAGATAATTTAGACGACCCATTTAAAGAAGGAAAATCTCTATCATTACCGTATTTTGAAATTCTCTCCTTTAAAAAATGTTTTAATTGAACATGGGACTCCTCCTCTGAGACATTCCAATAATTATCAAACTTTTTGTACCAATCTTTATTTGGTAAAATATTGACAAAAGTATTTTTTGAATTGAATATATTTTTTTTAGACTTAACTTTTTGAATTTTTGAAGTATCAGATGGGACTTTGTCTAAATAAATTTGTTCTGCATGTCTCCAAAAAGGACTAAATACTTTAAATGGTGTACCATCTTTTTTAGTGATTGATTGATATTCGTTTAAAACATTACCTTTGAATAACTTATAATGAATTTTATTGTTATCAAGCATTTCGATTATTTTTCTATCTAAGTTTAATTGTTGTGGTTCGTAAACTTTGTTCCAATATAAATTTATATTTTTACCTTTTAATTTTGAAAAAAAATCAACTTCTTTAGATATAATTATTTCTAAATTGATATTATAAATATTTAAATTTTTACCAAAGCTTTCTAAAGATTTGCTAATCCACCATTTTTGAGCTTCTCTTCTATTGTCAAAAAATTCTTTATTAAATATATAAATCGCAGATACAGTATCATGATTTTTACTTGCATGTATCAATGCAGAATTGTTTTCTAATCTGAAGTCATCCTTGATCCAAACTATTCCTACAGTCATATTTTTAACCTTTTTTTACCTTTAGAATATAATTTATTGTACAAATTATTATCTACATTACCTTCACAACCAATTAGTAAAACATTAGAGCTTTTATCAAGACCAATTTTTTTTCTAATATTTTTTTGATTGCAAACTGATATTAAGCTTATAACACTTGGAGCTGAACATTCACCTGCAATAATTTTCTTATCACTAAAAAATTTTTTTGCAAGTAGAGTTACCGCCTCGGGTATTTTATTATCACTAATTGTTAAACAATAATTTGTTGCATCTTTTAAAATTTTCCATGGAATAAGAGACATTTCGTTACATGACATTCCTCCCATAATACTTTCTTTTTTAATTATAATTTTTGTCATTTTGCCGTTTTGTATACTTTTTAACACACAGGCCGCATTATCAGGTTCAATAATAATGATCTTTGGTACTCTTTTAAAATATCTTGCAACTCCAGCTACTACGCCTGCTGCCATTCCCCCTACACCTGCTTGAAGAAATATGTGTGTAATATATTTATTAGTTTGCACCGATGTTTCTTTTATCATTAGCGAGTAACCAGCCATGGTCAACTGAGGAATATATTTATAATTTTTTGTTGATACATCTTGAACAATTTTCCAATTATTTTTGATAGATTGCTTTTTACATTCCTTTAAAGAATTTTCATAATTTCCTTTTACTAAATGTACATTTGCACCTAGCTCTCTAATTGAGTTAGCTCTATTTTTGCTAACGTTTTGACTAACAAATATATTACATTTAAGTCCAAGCCTTTTTGCTCCCCATGCAACTGACCTTCCATGATTCCCGGCTGTAGCTGAAGATACAATAATTTTTTTGTTATTTTTTGAAATAACTTTTACTGCATAAGCACCACCTAAAGCTTTGAATGATTTTAACCCAAACCTTTTAGACTCGTCTTTATAGAAAACATTTCCCAAATTTAATTCATTTGAGAGTTTATTTAATTTTATTAGAGGAGTCTTATAGTATCTATTCCATTTTGATATTGAATAATAGGCTTTATCAATAATAGATTTTGGCAAATGTTTAAGTATTTTTTTTCTACTGAAAAAATAGCCTTTATTAGTTAAAAATTTAGATATTTTCCAATTTTTTAAAATACTTTGCAATCTCATAAATTAATTATTTATATCCAATTATTATTTTAACAATATACTATAATTTATTTTCATGAAAAATTTTATTCTTTCTATTGATCAGGGAACTACGTCAACAAGGTCAATACTTTTTGATTTAAAAGGCAAACCAGTATTTGTGTCGCAAAAAGAATTTAAACAGTATTACCCTAAAGATGGATGGGTTGAACACAATCCAGAGGAAATATGGGTTACTACAAAAAAAGTAATAAAAGAAATTATAAATAAAAATAAAAAAATAAAAGGAAATATTTTAACGATAGGGATAACAAATCAAAGGGAGACAACTTTGCTTTGGGATAGCAAAACTGGGAAATGTATTTATAACGCGATCGTTTGGCAAGATAGGAGAACTACAAATTTGTGTAATAAACTAAAAAAAAAAGGATTAGAAAATTTAATAAAATCAAGAACAGGTTTACTTTTAGATCCATATTTCTCAGCTACAAAAATTAAATGGATAATTGAAAATATTCCGACAGCAAAAAAACTGTTAAAAAAAAATAGGTTGTTATTTGGAACAATTGATACGTATTTAATTTGGAAATTAACAAAAGGAAAAATTCATGCTACAGATTCGACAAATGCATCAAGAACTATGCTTTTTAATATAAAGAAAAATTGTTGGGACAAAAAAATTTTAAAATTATTAAAAATTCCAGAAAGTATTTTACCAAATGTAAAAAATTCTGCCGATAACTTTGGTTTTACTGATAAATCTATTACTAAAAAATCTTACCCAATTAATGGAGTTATCGGTGATCAGCAAGCAGCCACAGTTGGTCAAAGCTGTTTCCAAAAAGGATCTACAAAGATTACTTTTGGTACTGGAGCTTTTATTATAATGAATACAGGAAATAATAAAATAAATTCAAAAAACAAATTATTATCAACTATTTGCTACAGAATTAATAACAGAACAACTTTTGCCCTTGAAGGTTCGATTTTTATAGCAGGTGCGAGTGTCCAATGGCTTAGAGATAAATTAAAAATTATTAAAAGCGCAAAAATAACCGAAAAAATCTCAAAAAAACAAATAAATAATAATAATGTATATCTCGTACCAGCTTTTACAGGTTTAGGAGCACCTTACTGGAAACCAAATGTTAGAGGAATTTTGACTGGACTAACTAGAGATACTGGAAGAAATGAAATTATAAGAGCAACTTTAGAATCAGTTGCATACCAAACTTCGGATTTATTAAATGCTATGAAAAAAGATGGTCTAAAACCTTCCGTCATTAAAGTAGATGGTGGCATGGCGAATAATTATTGGTTCATTCAGTTTTTGACTGATATCTTGAACATTAAAGTATTAAAACCCAAAGTCTATGAAACAACCTCTTTAGGCGCGGCAGTCATGGCTGGCTATTATATCGGTGTATATAAATCTTTATCAGATATAACAAGAAATTGGAGATTTGATAAAAAATTTGTTCCAAAAATAGTACATAAAAACAGATTAAAACTATTGAATGGATGGCATCGAGCAATTAGAAAAACTCTAAGGTAATATGAAAAAAATTTTAATAATTGGCGCTGGGGCAATGGGATCTGCATTCTCATTACCTTGTATAGAAAATAATAATCATGTTTCTATAGTAGGTACCCACCTTGAAAAAAAGTTTATAAAAAATTTAAAAAAGAATTATTATCATAAAACATTAAAATCCTATTTACCTAGAAAAGTAAAAATTCTAGATTATCAAAATTTAATAGATGAATTAAGAAATAGACCAGACTATGTAGTAATTGCAGTTAGTTCTAAAGGCATCGATTGGGTGTGTAAGGAATTAATTAAAAATTATGATAAAAAACTTTCACTTATATTATTGACCAAAGGCCTGGTAAATTACAATAACAAAATGGTTACAATATCAGAGAAAATTAATAAATTATTTCAAAAAAATGGTTTACCAAAACAGGATATAACTTCTATAAAAGGACCTTGTCTTGCGGCAGGTCTGATAAACAAAATAAGAACCAGTACTGTAATTGCGAATAGAAATATTGTTAGCGCAAAAAAAGTAGAAAGAGTTATTACTACAAAATATTATAAAGCTGAAACATCTAAAGATATTATAGGAATTGAGGTCTTAAGTGCGATAAAGAATTTATATGCCATGCTAATAGGAGCATCATTAGGCTTGAGTGGTCCAAACATACAAAGAAACATTAGAAATAAATATTATCATAATACCTCATCCTCATTATTCAGAGAATCTTTGTTAGAGATGAAAAATTTTACTGTTAAAATGAATGGACTTCAAGAGACCACCTATGGACTTGCAGGTCTAGGGGATTTGTATGTTAGTGTGGCTGGAGGAAGAAATAGTAAAATGGGATATTATCTTGGTTTGGGTAAAAAATATCAAAATATAAAAAGAAAAGAGATGAAAAGTATAACCACAGAGGGATGCGAGCTAGCACTAGAAATTGGACCTATAATTAAAAAAAAATTTAAAAGAATACAATTTCCAATCCTTTTTGCATTAATCGATGCAATTTGTAAAAATCAAAAATTAAAAATTAAATGGTAAAAAAAAAAATTCTTATTGTTGAAGGTAATACAAGAGAAGAGAATAGCGAATTTACAGCTGTTGGTATAAATACACATACTGAAAGTCTAATTGAAAGTATAAACTTTTATGAAAAAGATTTAGATATAAGTATAGCAAATCCATCATCTGATAATAATTTGAAAAATTCAATTGAAAGTCTTGATAAATATGATGGCATGATTTGGGGAGGTAGTAGCTTAAATATTTATAATGATACAGATGAAATTAGAAGACAAATAAGTTTTATGAGGGAGTGTCAGTTAAAAATAAAAAAAATATTTGCAATTTGTTGGGGGCTTCAAGTAGCTGTGACTGTTGCGGGTGGACAAGTTAAAAAGTCTGATAAAGGAGCTCATAGAGGAATAGCGCATAATATAAAAGTTAATAACATTGGTTCAAATCACAAAATCTATCTTAACAAAAAAAGACAGTTTAACTCACCAGCATTTAATTTTGATGAAGTTGTAAAAATACCAGAGGGAGCAACTCTTTTATCATCAAATGAATTAAATAATGTTATGGGTCTAAATTTTAAAACAAACAAATCAGATATATGGGGTATTCAGTATCACCCTGAGATAACATATGAAAAAATGGTTAGTTTAATTCATTTTAGAAAAGAACGTTTGTTAAATAAAGGGGCATTTAAAGACCAAGATGAAATTAATAATCATATTTTAATGATTGAGAATGAAATTAAAAATACAGAAAAAATATCAAGAATGAAAGAGTTAGAAAATTGGATTAATTACTTATATGAAAATTAAAAATAAAGAGGATATAATTAATCATTTTATTGCAGGAAGTAAAAATCATCAGAATATTGGTGTAGAAAACGAAAAATTTATATTTGATAATAAATCAAAAAAAAGATCTAATTATAATCAAATTGTTAATGTTCTTAATTTTTTAAATAAAAATTACGGATGGAATAAAGTATTAGAAAATAATAATCTTATTGGATTAGAATTACATGGTAAACAGGTTACGCTAGAACCTGGAAATCAAATTGAATTAGCAGGAGCAAAATTAAAAAGTATACATGATGTTTGCTCAGAGTCTTATAATTTTCAAGATCAATTGATAAAAGCATGTAACAAATTAGACTTAAATATTCTATCCATAGGCTATGATCCTAATACACATTTAGGGGACGTTCCATCAAATCCAAAAAAAAGATATGAGGTCATGACAAAAGAAATGCCAAAAAATGGCAAACTTAGTTTAGAGATGATGTATCAAACAGCAGGAACACAGATCAATTTAGATTATTCGAACGAAAAAAATTTTTCAAATATCTTTAGATTATCAACTTTTTTAGTGCCTCTAGCTATCTCTCTATTTGCTAACTCCTCTATAAAAGAAAATACTTTCAGCCAGTACTTATCTTATAGATCCTATGTATGGCAAAATACGTCTAGAGGAGGTTTGCCAAATATATTCTTTGAAAAGATGACCTTTGAAAAATATGCAGATTTTTGTTTAAACTATCCTTTATTATTTATTAAAAAAAATTCTGAATATTTATTTCCAAAAAAATATTTATTTAAAGATTTTATTGAAAATAAAATTGAAGAGATAAATAAAGATAGTCCAACTACTAAAGATCTTGAAACTCACTTAAGCACTATTTTTACAGAAATTAGATTAAAACAATACGTAGAAATTAGGTCTATTGATGCTTGTGAATGGGATTGTCATTGTGCAGCTCCAGCATTTTACACAGGATTAATATATGGAAATCTAGATGAAGGTTTAGATGTAATAAAAAATTGGAGATCAGATGAAGTTATTAATGCATATCTTGATGCTCCAAAAAAAGGTCTTTTGACGGAGATACATGGTAAAAATATGATAGAATGGGGTGAGTTATTATTAAAAATTAGTAAAAAAGGTTTGGAAAATAGAAATAATCTAAACAAAAAAAATAATGACGAAAGTGTCTATTTAAAAAACATCGAAAATGTTTTGTCTGAAAAAAAGACAAAAGCTGAAAAATCAATTAAGATTGCATAATTTGAAAAAAAAACAAAAAATCGTCGCTGTACAAGCCAACAATTTAAGTACAATAAAAATTGATACAGACACAACTTTTTTATTATGTTTAGAAGCTCAAAGAAGAGGATTTAAAATATTTTGGTATAATACAAATCAATTAACACTAAATAATAAAAAGGTATCTGCAAACGGTTTTTTTGTAAAATTATTAGAAAATAAAAAAAAATTTTATATTAAGCTTAAAAATCTAGAGCTTGATCTTTCCAAAGCCAAATATTTATTAATCAGACAAAATCCACCATTTAACCTGGAATATATTAATTCAACTCTATATTTAGAAAAATTATCTTCACACACTAAAATCATAAATAATCCAATTGCCATAAGAAATATTTCTGAAAAATTCTATTCCTCAAAATTTTTTAGATACATGCCACCTACAATTTTTACTAAAGATATAAACAAAATAAATAAATTTTATAAGAAGTATAAACAATTGGTTATAAAACCAATTAATGGTTATGCTGGAAAAGATATTATGTTTATAAATAAAAATTTTAATAAAAAACGCGTTTCATTATATTTAAAGAAAATTGGACATGCGATGATACAAAAATTTTTACCAATGGTAAAAAAAGGTGATAAAAGAGTTTTTATAATTAACGGGAAAGTTTGTGGAGCTATCAAACGTGTTCCCTCTAAAAACTCAATTTTATCTAATTTATCACAGGGAGGCACAGCAATTAATACAACATTAAATTTAAATGAGTTAAAAATAGCAAAGATTGTTGCTAAAGATTTACGTAAAAATAATATATATTTTGCAGGAATAGATTTTGTTTCTGGTAAATTAATAGGTGATATAAATGTAACTTCTCCGACCGGACTTCCTCAGTATAAGCAACTTACCGGAAAAGACTTGTCTAAATATTTTTGGAATGGTTTAATAAACTAAAATAAACCCTCTGTCTCACCTTTTTTATTTAATTTAATTTTATCAGCAGCTGGAACTCTTGGTAATCCAGGCATAGTCATTATTGAACCGCATACAACAACAATAAAATTAGCCCCAGATGATAATCTTACTTCTCTTATAGGTATTTCATGATTCTGTGGTGCCCCTTTAAGTTTGGGGTCTACGGAGAAACTATATTGAGTCTTTGCAATACAAACTGGTAAATTACCGTATCCATTTAATTCGAACTTTCTTAAATCATTCATTACTTCAGTTGGAGCAGTTACAGTTTTTGCACCATAAATTTCTTTAGCTATTTTCTCTATTTTTTTCCAAGGAGATAATTTTTCAGTATACAAATATTTAAAATTATTTTTATTTGAATTTTTACAAATTTTAATAACTTTTTTTGCTAAGTCGGTTGCTCCTTTGCCTCCATTAGCCCAGTGAGAACTGACACTAACTTGAACACCAATATTATCGCAGAATTTTTTAATTTCTTTAATTTCATTGTTTGTATCTAATACAAAGTGATTTATTGCAACTACGGGTTCTAAACCAAATTTTTTTATGTTTGAAATATGCCTTTCAAGGTTCACTAAACCTTTCTTTAATGCAGGAATATTTTCTTTTTTTAAATTATCTTTTTCTAATCCTCCATGCATCTTCAGAGCTCTGACAGTTGCTACTATTACAACACAACTTGGAACTAATTTTGATTTTCTACATTTTATATTTAAAAATTTTTCAGCCCCTAAATCAGCTCCAAAACCAGCCTCTGTGACTACATAATCTGACAACTTCAAAGCGGTTTTAGTAGCTATCACAGAATTACAACCATGAGCAATATTTGCAAATGGACCTCCGTGAATTATAGCAGGGTTATGTTCTAGAGTTTGAGTTACATTCGGTCTGAGAGCCTCTTTTAAAAGTACGGTCATTGGTCCATGAGCATTCAAATCTTTTGCATAAATTGGCTTATTTTGCTTGTTATATGCGATTGTAATATTCCCAATTCTATTTTCTAAATCTTTCAAATCATTTGCTAAACAAAAGATTGCCATAACTTCAGAAGCCACTGTAATATCAAAACCATCTTGCCTTAAGTAATTTTTTGCTACACCTTTTGTATTTATATTTATAAATCGTAAAGCTCTGTCATTCATATCTAATACTCTTTTCCAAACAATACGGTTTTCATCAATATTTAATTTATTACCCCAATAAATATGATTATCTATAAGAGCAGATAATAAATTATGTGCAGAAGTTATTGCATGAAAATCTCCTGTAAAATGAAGATTGATTTGCTCCATTGGAACTACTTGTGCATAACCACCTCCTGCAGCACCTCCTTTCATTCCAAAAGATGGTCCCAAGCTAGGCTCTCTTAAACATACTATACTTTTTTTTCCAATTTTATTTATGCCATCTGATAAACCTACAGAAGTAGTTGTTTTTCCTTCACCAGCTGGAGTTGGTGAAATTGCAGTGACTAAAATTAATTTACCTTCTTTTTTATTTTTTAATCTTTTAAGATATTCAAAATTTATTTTGGCAATATGTCTACCCATGGGGCTAAACGCTTCTGGTTTATCTGGAACTTTTAGTTTTGTTAAAATTTTTTTAATAGGTTTTAGCTTTGCTTTTCTCGCAATTTCAATATCTGATTTAAATTTGCTCATTTATCTATGAAATAAAGTATTATTTAATATACTTTATTCTTTCATTTTTAAAGAATTAATTTAAGTTGTATATTTTAATTTCTTGCGGAATTTTCTTTTATGAAAAAAAATTTTAGGTTTTTTGATAATAGACAAAAATATTTATTATTTGTTACTACAACTAATGAAAAAAATAAAATTGCAGATAATTTAAAACCGATAATACAAAGTGTAAAACCTAAACATCCTGCATTAAAAATTTTTGACGCTGGCATGGGAGACGGATCTCTACTTATGAGTGTAATGAGACAGTGTCATCAAAAACTACCTAATATACCATTATTGGTTTCTACAAAAGAAATTAGCATGGAAGATGTAAGATTGGGTCTCGAGAAGCTGCCTGACAGATTTGTTGAACATAAAAATACAGTATTTGTAATTTCAAATTTAAATTATGCAGAGTCCACAAATTTAAAATCAAATAACAGATTTAAACAAAAAAAAATGAATTGGAAAGTTGTAAAACTAATTGGAAACTCTTCTTTAGATTTTTCTGCACAGTTAAGAAGACTCAATCAGGAATTTTTATCAAAAAAATGGCAAGTCGAAAGAAATCCAAAAACTGGAAATCCCACCTATAAAGAACCATCTGTAATAGTAATTTATAGGAAAGACCAAGAATTTGTTCTTAAAGATGTGATACCAAAAAAAAATAATGGGAAAAATTATTATGATATAATTATCGCATCTCAACCTTACAGATCTAGAGTTACAGCTGAAAAAAAAGTTAAGTTCGTAATCGAGCCAATGATAAAATCATTAGAAAAAAACGGAAAATTAATTGTAGTGCATGCTTGTGGTGGTGATCCCGCAAATAAAATTATTAAACAGGTTTGGCCTAAGGAAAATCCTTTTCCTTCGTTGTACCCAGCTATTATAAGATATCTTAAATCAAATCTAAGTAGAGAGATATTAAAAGAAATAAAATTTCATAAGTCTAAGAAATTTAAATATATGTTAAGAGCTTTACCCAACGAAATTTCTGGAGGAATAGCAACATCGGTAATTTTTTCAGCTTGGAATGCAGCTGTTTACGTAAATCAAATGACAGATGAACAAATTTTTAAAGCTGAAAAATCAAAAAATTACCAAAAAATCGTGCAAAAAATTGTTAATAAACATAAAGGTCTATACTTTAATAATGAATTATTCGTTATCCAAAGAAAATAGTCCAATTTAGGTGTTATTTTTTTTTCCATATTGAGTTGATTTCAATAATTAGTAGAATTTAACTGTGAAAATAAAAATCAAGGTTTTGGGGTTATTAATATTATTTTTTTTAAATAATTGTATGCAGTCTACTGCAATGATTGGTCCTACTATGACATTAGTATCAACCGGTAATCTTTATCAAGCTAGTTTAAGTTATGGTGCAAATAAAGCAGTTGAAAAAGAGACAGGTATGCAAACTACAGAGTACTTAATAAATAAAATTGAGGACAATCAAAAAAAAGATATATCAAGAGATGATGATGAGCTTACAAAAAGTTTACAAATACTTTTGGAATTAAACATTGAAAAAACAAGAAAATTAATCAATTAAATTTTTAATTCATAATAACACGAGTTTGGGTCCTCTTTATAATGCGCAAAAGGTTTACAAGGTTTAAAACCACAATTTAGGAAGAGCTTTCTCGCTGGTAAAAAAAAATTTCCTGCACCCGTTTCTACACTCAATTTCTTAATACCAAGTTTTTCTGACATAGATATAAGATAACTAATTATTTTTTTACCATATCCTTTCTGTCTAAATTTATTAGAAACTCTTATAGATTTAAATTCACCGTGATCTTTATCTAAAAATTTCAATGCACCACAACCAATAAGTTCATTATTTTCCCATAAACTCCAAAATTTGATACTTTCACTTTTTAAACCTTCAATATCTAGAACATGAGTACTACCCACAGGCGAAACTGATCTTAATTCAATAAAGTGATGTTGTAATAATTTGTTTACTTCAGAATTCTCAAAATTGCTTTCTATTGATTTCATATTTTATAAAATCATATAATCTATTATCATTTAAACCAACAAATTATGTGCGGAAGATACGTAGTAACAAACCCTGTTGCAAAAACTGCAAAAATTGTAAAAAAAGCAATAAACGTAGATAATACAGAAAATTACAATGCTCATCCTCAGCAAAATTTACCTGTTTTAAAAAAATATATTAACGGCAACACACTCGAGTTATTAAAATGGGGAATAATACCAACTTGGGCTAAAAGAAAAGATTTTAGACCATTAATCAATGCAAGGATTGAGACAATAAATGAGAAAATTTCTTTTAAAAAGTTAATTAAAATACAAAGATGTGTAGTTGTAGCCGACGGTTTTTATGAATGGAAGAGAGAAAATAAAATAAAGATACCCCATTTTTTTTTTAGAAAAGACAAAAAAACAATATTTTTTGCGGGCATTTATCAAGACGATCAGTTTTGTTTAATTACAGAAAAATCTGACGTAAATATTTCTAAAATTCATGATAGACAACCCGTAATTATTGACGAGAAGGATATCAAATCTTACTTAAACATTGAGTTTGAGGCAGTCAATATTTTGAATGATAGAAATAGACCTAATTTAGAGTTTTATGAAATTTCGAAAGATGTTAATAAACCCAATAACAACGATATATCTTTGATACAAAAAGTTTAAATTAATTTTTTAGTATAGTTATATGACCCATCTTCCTTTTTTCTTTAACCTCTTTTTTTAAATAATCATAAAAAAATTCATTATCATTAAATTTTTTTCCCTTATAAAGATTAATATCATTACCAATCAAATTTATCATTTTTGCATCACAAATTTTTTTAAGTTCAATTTTTTCAATTCCGCATACTGCACGAATATGATTTTCAAATTGACTTACATTGTAAGCATTAATTGTTAAATGCCCAGAATTATGAACTCTTGGAGCTATTTCATTCACGTATAAGTTATCATTTATATCTACAAAAAACTCAACACACATTGTGCCTATATAATCTAATTCCTCTGCTAATATACTAGCCCAGTCTTTAGATTTTTCTAAAATTGAATTATCAATTTTTGCAGGTATCTCAGAATATTTCAATATTTGCTCTTCATGCTTATTTTCAATTGGATCATAAATTGAATATCGCTGGTGACCATATCTAGTTAACACAACTGAGATTTCAGTCTTTAAATTTACCAATTTTTCTAAAATATATTCTTTATTGAATTCAAGGTTTAGTTTAGATATTTGATCTGAGTTTTCTATTTTAAATTGACCTTTCCCATCATAGCCTAATGTACATGTTTTAAGTAGAGCAGGAAAATAATTATCACTTGCTTCTAAATCTTTTATGTTTTTTATATAAACATATTTTGTAGTCCTCAAGTCACACTTATTAATAAAATCTTTTTCAAAAAGTCTATTTTGGACAATTTTATTTATCTTAGGATATGGAATTACTTTTTTTTCTTTATTTAAATTTTCTAATGTTTCGAATGGTATATTCTCAAATTCAAAAGTTATTAGATCTATCTTGTAACAAAATTCTCTTAATTTATTGTAATCGTCATATCTTCCAAAGATAAATTCATCTGCAAAGTGTTGACCCGGAGCATCAGGATCATCGCAATAAATTACTGTTCGAATATCTAGTTTTTTTGCAGCTTGAGACAACATGCTGCCAAGCTGACCTCCACCAATAATTCCTAGAACGGGTTTATACATTTAGTAAGGTTTTTTCTTAACAGATTTAGTCTGTTTTGATCTCCAATCATAAAGTTTTTTTGCAATTTTCAAATTTGAGTTAGATAAAATAGAGGCAGCAAGTAATGCGGCATTTATTGCTCCATCTTTACCTATAGCAACAGTGGCAACTGGAATTCCTTTTGGCATTTGAACAATAGAGAGCAAACTATCTAAGCCTTTTAATTTTTTACTTTCAATAGGAACACCTATCACAGGTATTTTAGTTAAAGATGCTACCATTCCTGGCAGATGTGCTGAGCCACCAGCGCCAGCAATAATAACATTAATATTATTTTTTTCTACGTTTGATGCATATTCGTACATTCTTTTTGGAGTTCTATGTGCTGAAACTATTTTTTTTTCAAATTTTATTCCTAGAGACTTCAAAGTTTTTTCAGCATACTTCATGGTTGAGTAATCAGATTGACTTCCCATAATTATTGAAACATTTATTTTTGAATTTTTTTTCATAATTTATTTGCTTTTGTAAATATTATATATTTATATAAGACAAATAATGACAAAAAAATTAAATAATCTTGATAAAAATCATAAACCTGAAAATTTAGACAATATATGCGAAAACTGCAATATAGAACATGAAACAGTTTATCAAAATTTAATACTTACTGGCTTTAAAGTTTGTGAGTCATGTAGAATATCAAAAACTCTATATCCAATTTAAACAGAATTTCCCACTGGCAAAGCACTCATCCTACTCATCACAAAAGATACTGATAAAAAAACAATTATTAAAAAGGATAAGAAAATAATTCCAAAGGATTTAAAGTTTGATTTAATATTTAGCACTTGTTTAGTTGATATTATTAATGAGGCAAATATCCAAAATTGTGTTAAGAAAATTACAGGTATAACGAGTTCAGGTGTAACTGCAAAAAACCTTATTAATCCTGGTGAATGAGCATATCCAACAGATACCAAGATTTTTTTAAAGGGAACTTTTTGATCTTTGTCTGGAAAAATCTTTACACCAATCACAAAAATAAATATTGACCAGAGAAACCATGTTAAAATTGCTGTTAGTCCAGATAGACCTATAGAAGTTTTAATTATTGTATTCGCTGCTACAGCACCTGCAACACCATCAAGTATCATTATTAATCCTGCAAAATAAATTGCAGCTTCACCAAAATATCTGTTATCTCTGTAAAGAGATTTATCGAGTTTTAAAGATTTAAAAAAAATATTTAAAAACTCTGCTAGCATTTTTAAATAAATTATCCTTTTACTACTTCTCTTGTATTAGCATTATAAGATTCTGTAAAAGGTATATCTACAACTACTGCATCGACAGGCTCTCCTGGTTTTTCAGAATATTTTTCTGGCAAATGAATTTTAAACTTTGACCCTGGTTTTCCTTTAGGAAAGCCATTTGCATTTAAAGTTCCATCATAAGGAACATATCCCATTGCAATATTTGTTTTTTTCTCTGGATGATACCAAGGAGAGGTAATAAAACCTATTGGTTCACCTCCACCCTCACCAGATACTAACCAAAAATCTGGTGCGTATTCTTCTATTGGTTTTCCTCCTAGCTCCATTCCAACTAATTGAAGTTTATATGGTTTTTTTCCATCTCTTAATTCATCTCTCATTTGTTCAAGAACCTTTTTACCAACATAGTCTGATTTTTTATTCCACTCACCTTTACCAGATAGTGAGACTTGATATCCTAAATTACATTGAAAAGGATTGTGCTGGTAATCCATATCCTGTCCCCAAGACAGGATTCCTGCTTGTATTCTTCTATGGTGAGCAGGTGCAATTACCATTAGTTTATGTTTTTTTCCAGCTTCAAGCACTGCATTCCACATATCTTCAGCATATAAAGTTGACTCTCTTAAATAAATTTCGTAGCCAGCCTCACCAGAAAATCCAGATTGTGATATAACACAACTTCTTCCACCAACTTTTGCTTCAGCAAGTCCATAAAACGGCATATTATCAAAGTCTACATGGTCACCGCATAAATCCTGCATTAGCAACTTTGACTTTGGACCCTGTATTTGAACAGGAGATACGTCAATCTCATCTATTTCACAATTAAATCTTCCATCACAGTTAACGCCTTGTAAATATAAAGATATATCACTGTCAGATAAACTAAACCAAAACTCATCTTTAGAAATTCTTAATAAAATTGGATCATTTAAAACACCGCCATACGCATTACACAGAATTACGTATCTTGCTCTCATAGGAGAAATTTTAGTGGCATCCCTTGTAATTACATAATCAACAAATTTTTCTGCATCTGGACCTTTTACTCTTATTTGTCTTTCAACAGCGACGTTCCACATAGTCACATGATTTTTAATTGCATCATATTCAACCATAGCACCACCATCTTCTGGTTTCACATATCCTCTTGGATGATAAATTCTATTATAAACTGTTGCTCTCCAACAACCTGCTTGCATTGATAAATGCCAATAAGGTGATTTTCTTACCCTTGTTGATATTAACATTTCTACCTTTGTTGGTCCGCTTTGTCTTAAATTGTATGGTACTTTTCTATCTGACTGATCTACTGACGTTATGTGTCTTACTTTGCTGTAATCAAATTCTTTAGACATAATTATTCTCCATCAACCATTTGTTGGTTTCTTTAAGTCCTCCAAAAGTATAAATATGAAAGTGATCTGTGTGATCTTTTAGTTTTCCTATTATATCGTTAGGGTCCTTAGGTCTCATTAAATCTAACGCCTTACTAAAATTAGATTTAAGAAAGTTTATGGAATTTTTTGCACCAACAATATTAGCAAATTTAATTAAACTTGTAATTTTTAGTGGCCCAGTAATTCCTACATGAACTGGTACTGACTGCTTAGAAATAAAATCTATGATTGGCTGAGGATCTAACAACCATTGTGTTACAATATAATCAGCATAAGGCTTTTTATCTTGCATAGCTTTTTCTAATTCTGAATCGGATATATCAGGACTCCCCTCAGGATGTCCAGCAATTCCTATTTTTAATCCCTCAAAATATCCTGTCTCTAATAATTGAATTGAACTCTCGAATTTACCTACAGGTTCTCTACTGCCCCCAATCACCAGGCACTGTTTCACACCTAGGTCTTTGCACATATCAATATACTCTTTAAGATGATTATTATTCTCAATTGATCTAGCGGGTATATGGGGTATTGGATTACATCCTTTTCTAACCAACTCTCCTGCTTTTTCAGCTGTTTCTTTGTGATCTCCACCCGGTAGAAAAGTAATATAGACATCTTTCAATGCTGGAATTGTATCTATATCTGTCTTAGGACCAATTTCTAAAGAAAAATTCATTAATCAATTCTTATTTATTTTATAAAGCCTGTCTATAAAAATCGTTTGTGAATGGGTGAGACTATTTTTTTTGTCCTCTATGCTTTTGTATCCTCTGACCGTACTGTTGGGTTACCCTATCAAATATAATTGCCAAAGCTACAATTGCTAGTCCATTCATCAATCCTGAGGCTAAATACTGATTAGAAATAGCCTGTAATATTGGAATTCCTAATCCTTTAACCCCGATCATAGAAGCAATTACAACCATTGCTAATGCCATCATAATAGTTTGATTAACCCCTGCAAAAATAGTAGGCAAAGATAAAGGTATTTGGACTGTTCTTAACTTCTGCATGGTAGTAGCACCAAAAGCCTCGCTTGCCTCTAATGTCTCTTTGTCTACCTCTCTTATTCCCAAATTTGTTAATCTAACAATGGGTGGTAATGCATAAACACAAACAGCTAATAACCCCGGAACTTTACCTATACCTAGAAGCATAATAATTGGAATTAGGTAAACAAAACTAGGGATTGTTTGCATCATGTCCAAAATAGGTAATATAGCTTTCTCAGCTCTATTAGACTTTGACATTAAAATACCAATAGGTATTCCAACAGCTATACAAACTAATGTTGCAACTGAAATAATAGCAACTGTTGCCATACAGTTTTTCCACATTCCAAAGTAACCTATTACTAAAAAGCTTAAAACTGTTCCTAAGGCTAGTTTATAACT
>ENA-OSEY01000944-OSEY01000944.1-marine-metagenome-genome-assembly--contig:-NODE-944-length-20540-cov-4.674339_pt1 | contig 20540 bp, 19 predicted proteins | sample MGYA00248465_ERZ534230 | MGnify/ENA primary metagenome ERZ534230 (study PRJEB26409, sample SAMN06344110) | marine metagenome | isolation source: Sea water from surface | place: Atlantic Ocean:Southern...
GCCGCCATCGACGGGCTGCGCCTGGCGCCGTTGCTGAATGGATATCGTGGCCGCGCAGCCGCTGATCTCGAGGCGGCGGTTGACGCCATCGCCGCCATGGCCACCGTCATCGAAGCCGACCCGGCGATCGACGAGATCGAGGTGAATCCGCTGATGCTGGGTGAGACCGGCACCGGCGCGCTGGCGGTCGATGCGGTGATATGGAAGACTGATCCGCACGACAGGAGCCCGGACGAAAAAGATCCGGACAGGGAGACAGACACATGACCGAGCAACATAGCGAGGCGGTACAGACCCGCACCGAAGGACATATCTTCGAGGTCACGCTCGACAGGCCGAAGGCGAACGCCATCGACCTCGTCACCTCGCGCCGCATGGGCGAGGTGTTCAAATCCTTCCGTGACGATCCCGAGCTTCGGGTGTGCATCGTGCGCACCGCGGGCGAGAAGTTCTTCTCCGCGGGATGGGACCTCAAGGCGGCCGCGGCCGGAGATTCGGTCGTCGGCGATTATGGCGTCGGCGGCTTTGCCGGGCTGCAGGAGCTTCGCGATCTCAACAAGCCGGTGATCGCCGCGGTCGAGGGCATGTGTGTCGGCGGCGGCTTCGAGCTGGCGCTGTCCTGCGACATGATCCTCGCGACCGAGGCCTCGAGCTTCGCCCTTCCCGAAATCCGCGCCGGCACCCTTGCCGACGCCGCCACCATCAAGCTGCCGAAGCGCATTCCCTATCACGTTGCGATGGACATGCTGCTGACCGGGCGCTGGATGGATTGCGCCGAGGCGCATCGCTGGGGGCTGGTGAACGAGATGATGGCGGACGGACCGGCGCTCTATGACCGGGCATGGGAGCTGGCACGTCTTCTGGCTTCAGGACCGCCGCTGGTGTTCGCCGCGATCAAGGAGGTCGCGCGTGAGGCCGAGTCGATGAAGTTCCAGGACGCGATGAACCGCATCACCAAGATGCAGCTCGCGACGGTCGACAAGCTGTATAATTCCGAGGACGGCATGGAAGGCTTCAAGGCCTTTGCCGAAAAGCGCGATCCCGTCTGGAAGGGCCGCTGAACCGGCCCCTCTTCAACCTGGACTAAAGAAGCCCGCGGATTGTCTCGACAAGTGCCTCGTTGATGTTGCGCGGCCCGGTGTCGAGCCGGTTCTTGTGGCGGCGCGCGCCCGGGACCCTCACGCCCTTCAGCGAGGTCAGCCTGTCCATGAAGGCCTCGACATGTTCCGGCCATCCGGGCCCCGCGATCAGCTCGGGTGACAGCGCGATCACCATCTCGCCGCCGCGCGGCGGACCGCCGTCGCCATTGTCGTTTTCCTTGGCTTCATAGCTGAACTGCTCGCCGGTCAGGCCGGCGGCCAGAAGTTCCACCATCAGCGCGATGGCCGATCCCTTGTAGCCGCCAAAAGGCAGGACCACACCGGCAGCAATCTTCGCCGGATCGGTGGTGGCGTTGCCGTCGGAATCAAGGCCGGTGCCGGGCGGCACTTCCTTGCCGTCTCGCGCGGCGATCTGGATATCGCCCATCGCCATCGCCGCGGTCGCCATGTCGTAGCAGACCGGATCACGCCCCGGGCGCGGCCAGGCAAATGAGATCGGGTTGGTGCCGAACAGCTTTTCGGCGGACCCGGCGGGTGCCACCATCGGCATATAGGCGGTGCAGGCAATGCCGACGAGGCCGCGGTCGGCAAGGAATTCTGTTTCCGGCCACAGGGCGGCAAAATGGTGGATGCCGGTCAGCGAAAGCGCCGCCACACCAACCTCGGACGCGGCCTCGGCAAGCACCGGAAGCGCGCTTGCCTGGGCCAGCGGCGCAAAGCAGCCATGCCCCTCGCAGCGGATCACCGCAGGCGTGACCCTGGTGACGGTCGGGCTGGCCTTGCCGTCGACCTTGCCGCTGCGCAGCGCCTTGACATAGCCGGGGATGCGGAACAGCCCGTGCGAGTGCGAGCCGTCACGTTCGGCGCGCGTGACGATATCGGCCAGCGCCGACGCATTCTCGTCATTGCAGCCATGCGCCGTCATCGCGCCATGCGCGAGCGCGAAAATTTCGTCGAGGGTCAGTGCTGTCGTTGCCATGGAAATGTCTTCCTCCTTTGGCGGTCTCTGGCGGCGGTGATCTAGTGGCGGTAATCCGGCTCTTCCTCGTCGAGGATCGACCTGAGCGCGGCGAGGTGCTTTTCTGGCGCGCCCTCATAGGCTTCCCACTGCGATGCCGTCTTCTCGGCGACTTCGTCATCAAGGACCGAGAGTTCCAGCCCCGACGCCAGAGCCGTGAGATAGGTGCGGCAGCCGCGCTCGTAATGATAGGCGAGGTCGAAGGCGAGCGCCGGACTGTCCGCGACCGTCATGAAGCCGTGATTGCCCATCATCATCATCATCTTGTTGCCGAGAAGGGTGGACAGCCGCTCGGCCTCGTCGCCGAGCCCCATTCCGTCAAACCCGTCATCGATCGCCACCCGGTTGTGGAACCGCGCCGTGGTCTGATCGACCGCCGGAAGAACCGGGTTCTTCACCGCGCTGAGCGCCGTCGCGTAATGCGAATGCAGATGGACGATGCAGCGGGCCTGCGGATTGTTGCGGTGCATCGCGCCATGGATCGCCCATGCCGTGGCGTCGATCCGCGGCCTGATCTCGTCATCGAGATGGCGCGCATCGACAAGAAGCATGTCGCTTGCCTTCAGTTTCGAGAAATGAATCCCGAACGGGTTCATCAGGAACATCTGACCGTCATCCGACACGGCGTAGGAAAAATGGTTGGCGATCCCCTCATGCATGCCCTCGCGGGCGGTCCAGCGGAATATCGCGGCCAGGTCGCGGCGTGCCTCATCGAGATCGGTGGTGATGGTGCTCATCGCCCTCTCCTCACAGGTCAGATCGAAGACGCCCAGCCTCGCAGGGATCAGCGGTGTTGCGCAATGCAAAATTGCGCTTCCGCCGCCCAATGGATAACAGGGTGTTTTTACAGGTTGCGCCAAAGCCGGCGGCGGGGTGAAATATCGCCACCCGATAGCAGCAACCCCAGACCGTTTTTTCGTGCCAGACCAAGGAACATCATCCGCCTCGAACCCGCCCGGCAACCGCCGCGCCAGCGGGCTCAGCCTTTTTCAGGCCATGGCTGGCGCGCCGCAGGGTGGCGCCGAGCTGTTCTTTGAGAGGCTCGCGACATCATTTCAAAATGCCGGTGTGCGGCAGCGGCTGATGATCAAGCCGGCGGGCGGCCGGGCCGACCGGCTGGCAGCCGCCGGGGTTGATGTAACGGCCTGCAGCTATTCACCGATGCTTGCCGCGCTTCACCGGCGCCAGCTCGCCGGCGCCATCGCCGCGAGCCGCGCCAACGTCGTCCTCAGCTGGATGAACCGGGCGACATCCATGGTCCCGAAAACGAAAGTCCCGCATGTGGCGCGGCTTGGCGGGTTCTACAAGCTGAAACATTACCGCAGCTGCGACTGGCTGGTGGCGAACACACGCGGCATCGCTGACTATCTTGTTCGCGAAGGCGTGCCGGCGGACCGGGTCCATCACCAGATCAATTTCGTGCCCGATGGCGCGGATGGTCCGGCCTTTGACGGGCCGCGGCACGGCGGACCGGTGATCGCCGCGCTGGGACGGCTTCACACGAACAAGGCCTTCGACATCCTGATCCGGGCCTTTTCCGGGATAGATGAGGGCACCTTGTGGATTGCCGGCGACGGGCCGGAACGGGGCAGGCTGGAAGCGCTGGCCGCCGAATGCGGCGTGGCCGGGCGCGTCTGGTTTCCAGGATGGCTGGACGATCCGCAGTCGCTGATCCGCGGGGCCGACATCTTTGTCTGCCCGTCGCGGCACGAACCGTTCGGCAATGTGATTGCCGAGGCGATGTCATGCGCAAGGCCCGTCATATCGACCCGCAGCCATGGCGGGGAAGAGCTTGTCGAGGATGGTGTGAACGGCCTGCTCGTGCCGGTCGACGATGTCGCCGCGATGACCGACGCGCTGGCACAGCTTGCCGGTGACAGGACGCTGGCCTCTCAACTGGCGGCCGGTGGTCGCGCCACATGGGCAGCAAGCCTGTCACCTGAGAAGGTAACGGCTGACTGGATCGATTTCCTGTCCCGGGTGTCGGCCTGATGTGCGGGATCGGCGGCTATTTCCTGAAGACGGGTGCCAGCGCACCCACCGGTTTTCTCGACCGCATGGAAGCCGCGCTGGCGCATCGCGGGCCGGACGGCAGCGGGCGCTTTACCGATGACGGCGCCGGCTTGGTTCATACCCGCCTGTCGATTGTCGACCTCGCAAATGGCGCCCAGCCTTTCATCGCGCCGCCGGATTGCGGGGGCAAGGTTCTGATCGCCAATGGCGAGATCTACAATCACAGCGCCCTTCGCGCCGAGCTGTGCCAGGGATACGGCTTCACCTCCGGATCCGATTGCGAGACGGTCCTCGCGCTCTGGGCCCGGCATGGCACCGATATCCTGAACCGGCTCCGCGGCATGTATGCCGCCGCCCTGTACGACCCGGCAACCAGCGACGGCGTGCTTGTCCGCGACCCGTTCGGGATCAAGCCTCTCTATATCGCCGAAACCGGCTACGGAATCGCCTTCGCTTCGGAGATCACGGCGCTGTGCGCGGCGATGGGCGAGACCGGCGATCCGGACCCGTTGCATGCCGCCTGCATCATCGACAGGCAGCACGCCCCAGACGACCTGCCGGCTTTTGCCGACATCAGGCGCGTCGCCCCGGGCGAGACCCTCGTGATCCGCGACGGCCGCATCACCGGGCGACATTGTGATTCACCGCTGGACGACCGGTCCGCTGCATCGTCCGATCCGGGCGCATTCCAGACGGCGCTTCATGACAGCGTCTCGGCGCATCTGATGGCGGATGTGCCGCTTGGACTGTTCTTTTCCGGCGGGGTGGATTCTTCCGCCATCCTCGCTGCGCTTGCCGACCTGCGGGCGCGTGACGGCAGCGGTGAGCCGATCCTGACCTATACCGTCAGATTTGACGCCAGGCTTGACCGGGGCGGTGACGACGAGACGGACGTCGCCCGCGGTCTCGCCGCCGCCGAGGGCGCCGATTTCGTCGATGTTCCCTATGGCAAGGCGGATTTTCTGGCGGATGCCGGCCTGGCGGCGCTTGCCTGCGACGACCCGGCGGCGGATTACGCCATTCTGCCGACGCTGCATCTGGCGCGCCGGGCCGCCGGCGACGTCAAGGTCATCCTGTCGGGCGAGGGCGGCGATGAATTCTTCGCCGGCTATGGCCGCTACCGCGCCGGCATGCGGCCTGTCGGGGCGAAATTCCCGACACGGCCGGGCGCGGCCCTTCGCGCAGGCCTGTTCCGTAACGATCTTGCATCGCAGCTTGCCGTACGATACCGGAAATCGGCAGCGGCAATGCCCTCGATGATGACAAGGCTGACCGATCGCGACGGCGCGCTGGCAGCACTGCAGCGGCATGATATCGAGGACTGGCTGCCGAACGACCTGCTGATCAAGCTCGACCGCTGCCTGATGCGCCATGGCGTCGAGGGACGAACCCCCTTTGTCGACAGGAAGATGTCGGCCTATGGCTTTGCGCTGCCGGTGACGGCCAAAATCGGCAATGGTGATGGCAAGAGGCTGGTCAAATCATGGCTTGCCGAACGGATGCCCGGCTGCAGGCCTTTCGCGCGCAAGCGCGGCTTTACCGTGCCGGTCGGCAGCTGGATCGCCGGAGAAGCACCGGTTCTTGGACCGCTGGTGGCATCCCAGCCCGGCATTGCCGCGGTGATGCGGCCGGAAGACGCGCGTTCGGTGATCGAGAATGCCGACGGCCGCGGCGGGCTGCTAGCCTGGCGTGTGCTGTTCTATGCGCTGTGGCACCAGATTCATCGCCGCGGCGCCGATCCGCGGCAGCCGCTTGCGGATATCCTTGCCGAAAAAGCCTGAACCGGCCTCTGGTCCCTTCGATAAGCCGCAGCTAGTCCGCCATAGCGCCGTCGACCGGCAGTGCCGTGGTGAACTTGATCTCCTCCATGGCGAAGGATGACGACACATCGGTCAACTGCACCTTGCCGATCAGCGTGCGGTAAAAGGCGTCGTAGGCTGCCATGTCGGCGACGACGACACGAAGAAGATAATCGACCTCGCCGCTCATACGGTAGAATTCCACCACCTCGGGCATGTCCGAAATCATGGTCGCGAAATTCTGCAGCCAGTCGGCATTGTGCTGGTCGGTCCGGACAGCGACGAACACCGACATGCCGACACCGATCTTCTGGGGATCGAGCAACGCCACCCGCTTGCGGATCACGCCGGTTTCCTCGAGCCGCTGGATTCGCCGCCAGCACGGGGTCACCGAGAGGCCGACCTTGCGGGCGATCTCGGCAACGGGCTGTGCCGCGTTTTCCTGAAGTAGGGTGAGGATCTTGCGATCCGTCGCATCCATGGCTGCCATGCTGTCGGCCTTTCCGTACAATTGGCCGGACCATACACAAAGTCATTTCTTATTGCGACTGGTTGCAAAAAATATTTTCAATTTCGATTCACAAATCCTGGGAAATAGCAAATTTTATCAAATTTTGAGACCTTTTGATTGCGCCAGACCATGGCTTGATTTTCCGACGGGCAGGCGGCAAGGTCGCGACCATGACAAAGCCCGAGACAGATGATGTGATTTCTCAGCCGCAGCCGCGCCTTCTCGCCGCCGCCGACTGGGCGGATTACGAGCTGCTCGACAGCGGCAACGGACTGAAGCTCGAGCGTTTCGGCCGCTACAGCTTTGTCCGTCCCGAACCGCAGGCCATGTGGGCGCCCCGACTTGGCGCGGACGCATGGAACGCCGACGGCAGGTTCGTCCCGGGACAGGGTCGCGCCGAGGATGACGAGGAAGGTGGCGGCTGGACCCTGTCGCCGGACCTTCCCGAGGCGTGGCAGGTCGGCTATGACGGGCTGCGGTTTCTGGCGCGGCCGACGCCGTTCCGGCATCTGGGATTCTTTCCCGAACAGGCCCCGCACTGGCGCTGGTGCGCTGCGCGGATCGCCGGCTTCGCCGCGCGTCACGGACGCCGGCCGCGGGTGCTGAACCTGTTTGCATATTCCGGCATCGCCAGCCTTCACGCCGCCCAGGCGGGCGCCGAGGTCACCCATGTCGACGCCAGCAAGAAGGCCATCGCCCAGGCCTTCGAGAATCGCGACACCGCGGGCATGCAGGACGCGCCGATCCGCTTTATCACCGAGGATGCGACACGCTTTGTCGAACGAGAGATCCGGCGCGGCCGGAGCTATGACGGGATCATCCTCGACCCGCCGAAATACGGACGCGGCCCAAAGGGCGAGCGGTGGCGGATCGAGACCGACCTGGTGCCGCTTCTGGACGGCTGCCGGCAGATCCTGTCGGATACACCGCGTTTCCTGCTGCTGACCATCTATGCCATCCGCGCCTCGTCGCAGGCGGCGCATTACGCGCTGTCGGACGTGATGGCGGGCGCAGGCGGCACAGTGTCCTCCGGCGAGCTGGTCAGCGTCGAAGCGCAGCCGGAGCCGAGGGTGATCGCACAGGCGAATTACGCACGCTGGGCTCCGGAAGATCAGGAGACCGCCAACGGCTAGCCGCCTTCGGGCGGGTGGCGCTGGCGAAGCGCCTCATAAAGGGTGACACCGGTGGCGACCGCAAGGTTCAGTGAATCGGAACGGCCCATCATCGGCATCCGGACAAGCTGCGTACAGGCTTTCATCAGCGCCGGTGTCAGGCCGGCCTGCTCGTTCCCCATCAGCAAAATCAGCGGCCCGGCATAATCCACCTTGCGATAGTCGCGGCTTGCCGGCAGCGCAGTGCCGACAATCTGTCCCGGCCAGCCGGCAGCCAGATCGAGGAAATCATCCTCCGGCATCTGCGCCAGCTCGACATTGAACACCGCCCCCATCGAGGCACGGACGGCCTCAACCGAATAGGGATCGGTGCAGTCGCCGATCAGAATGATGCCGCGCGCGCCGGTGGCATCGGCGGTACGCATGATGGTTCCCAGATTGCCCGGATCACGCACCCGATCGAGGGCGATCCAGCACCTGCCTGCATCGGGAGTGATGCGGCCCGGGTCCTGCCAGCGCTGTTCGAACGCGCCAAGCACCATCTGCGGATTGTTTTTGCCGCTGATCCGCGACAGCAGCGATTCGGTCATCGGAAGCGCGCGCCCGCCATCACGGTCCAGCGCCGCAAGAAGCGGCCGGACCACGCGGTCACCGCCGCGCCCGTCGAGGAAGGCCAGCCGGTGAAGGCGCCAGCCAAGCTCCACCGCTTCGGTACAGGTTCTGGTGCCTTCAGCGAGGAACCACCCGGTCTGCCGACGGTATTTGCGTTCATGCAGCGAACGCAGGCGCTTAACCTCGGCATTGCCGGCGCTGGTGATGGGATCTGGCAAAGGCATTGTCATGCGCGCTGTGGTAGCAAAAAAGCCACATCTACCCAAAAAAAATTTGTTTCATTTCCGACTTTTTTCGTCGTACAAAAAAATGAGAAACATCTGGCAGCAGCGCGCAAGAGCGTCGCGAAGTCAAAGATCAGGGGCCCCGGCCGATGAGCGTGCAGACCATCAAGTCATTGCTTCAGCATGATGACAGCGCCGCGCCGCAGAAAATCGGATTTCTGTTGTTGAACGATTTCTCGATGCTGGCTTTCGCATCGGCGATCGAACCCCTGCGCTCGGCCAACCGGCAGAGCAACAGCAAGCTGTATGAATGGGTCATTGCCAGCCCCAGTGGCGAGGCGGCCATCGCCAGCAACGGGGTCGAAGTGGCCTCCGACGGCGACACCTCGGTGCTGCAGGACTGCCGCATGGTGTTTGTCTGCGCCGGGGTGAATGTGCGCGAGAACACCGACCGCAACGTCCTGAACCTTGTGCGCCGTCTCGACCGCAACGGCGCGGTGATCGGCGCGATCTGCACCGGCACCTATGTGATGGCGGCCGCAGGTCTTCTCGAAGGCCGGCGCTGCACCATCCACTGGGAGAATATCGACGGGCTGGCCGAGGAATTCCCCGAGCTCGACATCACCAATGACCTGTTCGAGGTCGACGGCACACGTGTCACCTGTTCGGGCGGCACCGCCTCGCTCGACATGATGCTGAACCTGATCGCGCAGTCGCATGGCGCGACGCTCGCCGCCGAAGTATCGGACCAGTTCATCCATGACCGCATCCGCGAGCCCACCGACCGCCAGCGCATGGAACTGCGCTCGCGTCTTGGCGTCAGCCATCCCAAGCTGCTGGCCGTGGTGAAGACGATGGAGGACAATCTCGAGGAGCCGCTTGCGCAGACGGATATCGCGCGCATGACAAACCTGTCGACACGCCAGCTGGAGCGGCTGTTCCGCAAATATCTGAACACAACACCGACGCGCTATTACCTGAACCTGCGGCTGGCACGGGCGCGGCATCTTCTGCGCCAGACCTCGATGTCGATCCTGTCGGTGGCGCTGGCCTGCGGCTTCGTCTCGGCCTCGCATTTCTCGAAATGCTATCGCGAATGCTATGGCCGCACGCCGCGTGCCGAACGCGCGCCTGCCTAGCAGATAACAGACATATTGATTATCCGGCTGCGGCCTTGATCGCCGTCAGCATGCTCGCAAGGCCCGTCTTGCGGGTCGGCGACAGATGCGAATCAAGCCCGATCTCGCCCAGGAATGTGGCTTCGGTATCGCGGATTTCCTCTGCCGTGCGCCCAGAATAGACCCGCAGCAGAAGCGCGATCAGGCCCTGAACGATGGCGGCGTCGGAGCCGGCATGGAAGGTAATCTCGCCATTGTCCGTTTCGGCCGCGAAATGCACGACCGACTGGCATCCGCGAAGCCGGTATTCGTCACTGGCATATTGCGCCGGCAAGGGCGGCAGGCGCCGTCCGAGATCGATCAGCAGCTGGTACCGGTCCTCCCAGTCATCCAGAAACCCGAATTCGTCGATGATCTCGCTGGCGGCGTCTGCGGCACGGTTCATGATGGGTGTATCCTGTCGAACTAATCCTGTAACGCGCAGAGCGACCTGCCGTCACGCGCTGGCTGCGATATTGCGACGGCGGGCCAGAAGATCAAGAAGGCGGCTTGCCGCATCAGTCGAGCGCGTGCCCGGCGGGAACACGGCAGCGGCCCCGGCCGCCGTCAGCGCCGCGACATCACCCGGCGGAATGACGCCGCCGACGACAAGCTCGATATGGCGGCCCTTGCCGGCATCGAGACGCTTGCGCAATGCCGGCACCTGGCTGAGATGCGCCGCCGCCAGAGTGGAAATGCCGACAGCATCGACATCTTCGGCAATCGCCATGTCATAGACCTCGTCCGGGCTGGCAAAGAGCGGCCCGATGGTGACATCGAAACCGATATCGGCAAAGGCCGAGGCGATCACCTTCTGGCCGCGGTCATGGCCGTCCTGGCCGAGCTTGGCGACGAGAAGACGCGGGGGGCGGCCGGTGGAAGCGATAAATTCGTCAACGCGCGCCTGAAGCATTTCCAGCTCGGCATCGGCTTTCATCCGCGCCTTCCATATACCCCGCACACCCTTGATCTCCGCCTTGTGGCGGCCATAGACACGGCTCAGCGCATCGGACATCTCGCCGACAGTGGCGCGCGCGCGCGCCGCCTCGATGGCGGCCGGCATCAGGTTCGCGCTGCCTGACGCGGCTTCGGACAGCGCGTCAAGGGCCGCGGTCACCCGGCTCTGGTCACGGTCGGCGCGGACCTTTTTCAGGCCGGCGATCTGGCGCGCACGCACCTCGCTGTTGTCGATGCGGCGAACAAGGACCTCCTCGGTGCCGTCGGTGCGCGGTGCCGGCTGATAGCTGTTCACGCCGACAATCTGGCGGCGGCCGGAATCGATGTCGGCCTGGGCGGCGGTCGCGGCTTCCTCGATCCGCAGCTTCGGCAGGCCGGCCTCGATGGCGGCGGCCATACCGCCAAGCGACTCGACCTCCTCGATATGGGCCGTGGCCCGCGCCACCAGCCCCTGGGTCAGCTGCTCGAGAAGATAGGAGCCGCCGAACGGGTCGATGACATGCGCCATGTTCGCCTCGTGCTGCAGATGGATCTGTGTGTTGCGCGCAATCCGCGCCGCATGGTCGGTCGGCAGGCCCAGCGCCTCGTCGAGCGAATTGGTGTGCAGAGACTGGGTATGGCCGGCGACAGCGGCGCTGCCCTCGATGCAGGTACGGGCGACATTGTTGAACACATCCTGCGCCGCCAGCGACCAGCCCGATGTCTGGCAATGGGTGCGCAGCATCAGGGATTTAGGGTCTCTTGGATCGAAATGCCGCTTCATCATGCCGGCCCAGATCTGGCGTGCGGCGCGCAGCTTGGCGATCTCCATGAAGTAATGCATGCCATTGGCAAAGAAGAAGGACAGGCGCGGCGCAAAGGCGTCGACATCCAGCCCGGCCGCCACCCCGGCGCGCACATATTCCAGACCGTCGGCAAGCGTATAGGCCAGTTCCAGGTCGTTCGACGCGCCGGCCTCCTGCATATGATAGCCGGACACGGAAATGAAATTGAACTTCGGCATCTCGGCCGCGCAATAGGCAAAGATATCCGAGATAATCCGCATCGAGGGTGTCGGCGGATAGATATAGGTATTGCGCACCATGAATTCCTTCAGAACATCGTTCTGGATGGTGCCTGCCAGGGCGGACGGCGCAACGCCCTGCTCCTCGGCAGCGGTGATGAACAGCGCCAGCACCGGCATGACCGCGCCATTCATCGTCATGGAGACGGACATGCGGTCCAGCGGAATGTCGCGGAACAGGATGTTCATGTCGGCGATGGAATCGATCGCCACCCCGGCCATGCCGACATCGTCCGCGACAAGCTCGTCATCGGAGTCATAGCCCCGGTGCGTCGGCAGATCGAACGCCACCGACAGGCCCATCTGCCCGGCCGCCAGATTGCGACGGTAGAAGGCGTTTGATTCCTCGGCCGTCGAGAAGCCGGCATATTGGCGAATGGTCCAGGGCCGCGTCGCATACATGGTCGCATACGGGCCGCGAAGGAACGGGGCAATCCCCGGAAGGCCCGACGAGACCGCGGCAAGCGCCGCCGGGTCGGGCATGGCAAGCGGCGGGATATCGATCCCCTCTGCTGTCGGACGTGCCGCCGGCAGGCCTGCAGAACTGCCGGAAGACTGGCCAAAAGACTGACCAGAGCCGCGCCGTGGCAGCGTCATGGAGGTGAAATCGGGAAGGCTCATCGCGCATCTCCCTTCTGCACCAGTAGATCTTCGAGCGCGGCGATCCTGTCACCAGCATCCAGAATGGCCGCCGCAGAGCGGAAGTTTCCAGCCTCCACACCCTCCGGCAGCGCGGCGAGACCGCAGCCGATGACGATATCGGGCCTGGCGTCACTGACAGCACTGCCGGAGCCGGCATCCAGCGTAACAGCCTGAAGTCCGGCCATGCCAAGCCAGCGGCGAATGCCGCGTTCCTCGGCGACCGCATTGTCCGTCGCGCCGCGGAGGATGAGAATTCGGGGTGAGAATTCGGCGGTGCGGCGGCGAAGCGCCTCGACACAGGCTGCCGGGCGTCGCACCGCACTGAAGGCGGCGAGTATCTCGGGCGGCATTCCGCCTGTGGGCTGCAATGTCACGCCAAGCAGTTCCTCACCGGCTCTCATTCTGGCCTCGCGCGCCGTTGCGGCGGCGGCGGCCTGCGCCTGTATCATACCGGCCTTGATCGCGGCGGTCAGGCCGCCAGCACATTCGATCTCCTGAAAGGCCGACCATCCGGCATCGGCCAGATCATCCGTCCGTGATTCAATGAACGGCGCGCCGGCCGCCGGGTCGAGGCTGCGGGCGATTTCGGATTCGGCCATCATCAGCACCTGCGCCAGCCGAGCGGTGCGGCGCGCGCCGGGCGTCTCGCCCGTCAGCAGGTCATGGCCAAACCCAGCCATCGCGTCCGCGCCGCCGATCGCCCCGCCAAGAAGCGCGGTGGTGGTGCGCAGCATATTCACCTCGTGATCGAGAACCGACATCATCCGCAGCGAGGCGAACCCCTCAATGCGGACCGGCACAGGATCGATCCCGCAGGCCAGCAGGATTCCGTCCCACATGCGGCGCATGGCACGGCATGCTGCGATACCGGCAAACATGTCGGCCGGCAGAGCCAGCCGCACTGACACCCGCCCGGCGATATCCGCGGGGGCGATGCCGGCACTCTCCGCAGCGCGGAACAGTTCGGCGACACCGGCAAGCACATAGCCGAGTTCCTGCGCCGCCGTCAGGCCGAGATTATGCTGCGCCCAGCCGTCGATCCGGAACAGGCGATGTCCCGCCGGAGCGGCCGCATGAAGCGCCAGGCCCTCATCAGCCTGCGTCAGCACGTCAAGCCCGGCATCGAGATCAAGCCTGTCGGCGGCCTCGCCCTGCGCGTTGGCGCGTTCGATGATGGTGCGATAATGCGCCGGAGTCGCCGCCTCGCCCTCGAGGCCGAGGCCGACCGCCGTCAGCACGACGTCATCCAGAAGCTGACCGATCTCCGCCGGTGCGCCGGACTGCAGCAAGAGCGCCGTCGCGCCGCTGCCAAGCGCCTCGTGAATATCGGCATTTGCGGCATCCGAGCCAACCGGCTGGCACACCTGCCATCCCTCGACAAGGCGGCGGTGCGGAAATGCCGGCAGGAGATGCGCGGTCGCGGCGCGCGCATCCGGCGCATCGACCGGATAGAGAGCGCGGGTCACAAGCCCGTCCTCGTCGGTCCGGTCGAGACTTTCCGGCGCCGCGCCCTTCAGGATGCGACGGGCCATTTCCGTCCATACCGCCTGATCGGCAGCCTCGAATTCTGCGTCGGTGTTAGCCATGACCATCGGTTTCATTCTCATCCGCGCCGGGATATAGTTCCAGCGTTTCGCGCTCCGCGCGGCGATTACACGAGGATAGCCAATGGCGGCGGCCAGCGCCACATCTGATTACCCGCGCGGCAACGGCACGGGCGGCGGCGGCTGGACCGGTGCCGACCGTGCGCTGCTGCTTGGCCTCGTCGCGTTTGCCCTTCTTCGCACCGCGTCGCTTGTCTTCAGCCCTCTCGAACTTGGCGTCGACGAGGCGCAATACTGGCTCTGGAGCACCGGGTTCGATTTCGGCTATTACACCAAGCCGCCGCTCACAAGCTGGATCATCGGACTGTCCCACGGGCTGTTCGGGCATCATGAATGGGCCGTGCGGTTGCCGGCGCCCTGGCTGCATCTGGCAACATCACTGGTGCTGTGGCGTGCCGCCGACTGGCTTGCCGGGCCCGCCGCCGGGTGGATTGCCGCAATCATCTGGATGACGCTGCCAAGCATCGCGCTGGGAAGTTTCGTGATCTCGACCGACACGCCGCTGCTGCTGTGCTGGTCGGCCGGGGTGCTGGCGCTGGTCGGGGTGCTGACAGGACGGCTGCGGGAACGCCGCGGCATGGTGCTTGCCGGCGGCGCGTTCGGCGCGGCGATGCTGGCGAAATACGCCGCCATATACGGGCTGGCCGGGCTGGCACTGTTTGTACTGGCCACAAGCGTCCTGTCCCGCGGCAAGGACAGACAAAAGGTCATTGGCTGGCGCGGACTGGGGCTGTTCGCGCTCGGCATGGTTGTCGTTGCCAGTCCCAACATCCTGTGGAATCTCGCCAATGAGCTGACGACCGTCCGCCATCTCGGCGACAACGCGAATCTCGACCTGCGGAGCTACAGCCTTGCCGGCAGCATCGGTTTTCTTGCCGCGCAGTTCGCGACCGCCGGACCGGTTGTCTTTGCGTTGATGTTCGGCATCCTGAGGACGCGGCGCGGCGATGATGCCGGGCTGCTGCTGCTTTGCCTGTCGGCACCGGTCATCCTCGTCATCATGGTCCAGGCCTTTCTCAGCGAGGCAAATGCGAACTGGGGACTGGCCGCTATGCCGGCGCTGGTGCTGTGGCTGGCAAGATGGATGGCACAGGCACGGCCCGTCATTGGCAGGCTTGCCATCGGGATCAATCTGGGGCTCTGCGCCCTGGTCCTGGCCGTCACGACGGCGGGAAGCCTCGGCCCGGTCACGCCAGACTCAGACCCGTTCCGCCGGCTTCGCGGCTGGCAGGCTCTGGCTGCGGACACCGGCGCGGCGCTGGAAGCGCATGGGGCGGTAACCTTGATCGCCGACCGCCGGGCCACCGCATCATTGCTGTCATGGCATTTTCACAACCAGAGAATTGGCGGCAAGCCTGTCACCGTGCTGGTGATCGATGCCGACGGCCGCCCGAGCAACCATTTCGAGCAGAACCTGGCATGGCAGCCGGTCGCCGGGCGCCGTCTCGTCGCGCTTGACGGACGCAAGGCGCCGCCAGAGATGACCGGTGTCGACTGGCAGGCAGGCACGCCGCCGCTGTCCAGCACCGCGATCAGCCGGAACCGGTCGCGGGACCTCTACATTCACAAGGGTGTGGAAGGCGAGTAAGGGCCCGGGGCCGGATTCTGGCTAGATCTTCCCGGCAGCCGTGATCTGCGCGAACACCGCAAGCGTTTCCTCGCTCACATGATGCTCGACACCTTCGGCATCTTCCTCGGCGATGGTTTCCGGCACGCCAATGGTTACGAGAAAATCCCGGACAATCTGGTGCCGGGCCCGGCTTGATTCGGCAAGCGCCTTTCCGGCTTCGGTCAGGAAAATCGACCTGTAGGGCCGTGTCTCGACGAGATTTTCGCGCTGCAGCCTGCGGACGATGGCATTCACCGTCGGGCTCGTCACGCCGAATCTCGCCGCCAGATCGACCGTCCGCGCCTCGCCCGTTTCCTCGATCAGATCGGAGATCATCTCGACATAATCCTCGGCCACCTCTGACTGGTGGGCCCGACGGATCCGGTCGAATTTGGCCGCGCTGTCGGAAACCGAGGCGGCTGGCTTGCTGGTTGTCATGAACAGCCTTTCTGCAACGTCACTATGCTATAAAGAGGATCAACAAATTTAGCCACATCAAAATTTTTACTTTTGCTTTATTTATGCCCGTCCCCGCTGGCGCCGCGACACCGCATCGCGGTTGCGAAACTCCGGCTTGTTGGATACAGTCCGGCTCGGTTTCAAAGGCACGGTCTCGACCCGTCGCCACCCTTTCTTCTCACCCAAAGAGGCGGATCAAAACCATGGATGACAGCACCAGAACCGAACTCGAGGCAGCCGCTTTCCGGCGCCTTGTCAGCCACCTTCGCGGGCGCAACGACGTCCAGAACATCGATATGATGAACCTGGCGGGTTTCTGCCGGAACTGCCTGTCCCGGTGGTACCGGGAAGAGGCCGCGGACAAGGGTGTGGAGATGGATGACGCCGCCGCACGTGAAATTGTCTATGGCATGGACTATGCCGAATGGAAGGCAAAATACCAGACCGAGGCAACGGCCGAACAACGCGCCGCCTACGAGAAAAGCCACTCCCACAGCTGACCTCGTCAGAACACATAACAACAGGCCGGCATGACAGCCGGCAACGGAGACAGACCTCATGACCCTGATCCCGGGAAGCGGCGCAGGCGCCGACCAGCTCACCCAGTTCATCGAGCGCATCGAGCGGCTGGAAGAAGAGAAACGCGCGCTGATGGCCGACATCCGTGATGTCTACAGCGAAGCCAAGGGCACAGGTTTCGAGCCGAAGATCATGCGCCAGCTCGTCAAGATGCGGGCCATGGACCGTGAGCTGCTTCAGGAGCAGGACGAGCTTCTCGAAACCTACCGCGCCGCGGTCGGGCTGGTCTGAGCCGGTGACCCGCATGGCCGGCGCATCTTTCGGAACCCGCCTCGCCGCCGCCATCCGCAGCAGCGGCACGCCGCTCTGCATGGGCATCGATCCACATCCGGGCATGGTGCCGGCGCTCTTCGGCAACAGCACGGAGCCGGGCCATCCCGACACGATCCGCGCCATTTCGGATTTTGCCATGGCCTGCCTTGCGGCTGCGAAGGGACGGGTCGCCGCGATCAAGCCGCAGGCCGCTTTCTTTGAGGCGCAAGGGCCTGACGGCATGCGCGTGCTTGCCGAGCTCGGCCGAGGCGCCGTCGATGCCGGCATGCTGGTGATCATGGACGCCAAGCGCAACGACATCGGCAGCACCAACGCCGCCTATGCCGAGGCCTGGATCGGGCATGACGCGCCGTTCCCGTCGGATGCGCTGACGGTCAACGCCTTTCTCGGGCTCGACACGCTGGAGCCGCTGCTGGCCCGCGCCGATGCCGTCGGGGCCGGACTGTTTGTCCTGACCCGCACCAGCAATCCGGGCGCCGGCGACCTGCAGGATCTCGATGTCGGCGGCAAGCCGCTGTTCCACCGGCTCGCCGAACAGCTCGCCCCGCTTGCCGCGGCGCGTTGTGACAACGAGGGTCACTCGTCGCTTGGCATCGTCGCCGGGGCCACATGGCCGGACGAGGCACGGGCCCTTCGCGCCATCCTGCCATCCGCACCCTTCCTGGTGCCGGGCTTCGGCGCGCAGGGCGGCGCTGCCGCAGACGCGCTGGCCGGGCTGACCCGCGACGGTGATGGCTGGCAGAACGGGCTGATCAACAGCACCCGCGGCCTGATCTTCCCCAAGGCGGCACATGACGCGGGGGACATCGCCTCATGGCGCTCCGCCATTGACGAGGCCATCACGGCAAGCCGGGCCGCGCTCGCCGCCGTCTGAATTATTTCCAGTCCGTTACCAGCGTTTCACGTGCACGTTATTGCGCGTTTTTCGCCTTTTTCCTGCGCCTTAAATCTCATCATCATCCTGCTTCTATTGATCGGGTGACCAGCAATTTTGTGCCGTTGCGCCCCATGGTGTACCGGCGCGCAGGATGATGAAAATGAAGCAGGAAGCAGACGGTAACGTAGAGGTCAGTGAAGGCAAGCTGGTCTGGTACAATGAACGCAAGGGATACGGGTTCGTGCGCATCGGTGACGAAGAAGTATTTCTTCACCGCTCGACACTGGACAGGTTCGGCCTCGTGAGGCTCCTGACCGGCGATGTCGTGACCGTATCGCTCAGCACCAATGAGCATGGCCGGGTGATCAAGGATCTGCTGTCGGTCGAACGGCCGCTCACGCCGGCACCGCCGGCCGCCAGCGAGCCCGAGGATGGCGAGGTGCGCGCCGTCGTGAAGTTCTTCAATGATCTTCGCGGATACGGCTTTGTCACGGCCGACAATCTGGATGAGGATGTGTTCGTCCATTCGCGGGTGCTGAACGATTGCGGCTTTCATTCCCTGATGCAGGGGCAGAAACTTCTGGTCCGGGTCGACAACTCGACACGCGGCTTGCAGGTGAATTCGGTCAGGCTGCTGTCTGAGTGAGGTGCTACGCCGCTGCATACGCCACTGCAGCCGACGTGAAGAATTTCTTTCGCTTTTGACATCGGGCGGCGCTAATGTCGCGAGGTTCCGGATCGCACCCGCGCATGCCGGAAACGATCCGCCTTTTGAAAGCCGCTTCGCATGTCAGTTTCGCATTCCATCCCGTCCTCCGACAGGCGCTGGCTCAAGGTTCTGGTGGCCGGGGCCGCACTTGTCACGGTGACCTTCGGCATCCGCCAGGTGTTCGGCCTGTTCGTCGTGCCGATCTCGACCGAGCTGGGCGGCGGCGTCCAGACCATTGCCCTCGCCATTGCCGTGCAGAACCTGATCTGGGGATTTTCATCGCCGCTGTTCGGCGCGATGGCCGACCGGATCGGGGCGTGGAAGGTGGCGATACTTGGCGCGGCGATCTATACCGCAGGCCTGCTCTCCACAGCCTATATCGTCTCGCCTGGCGGCGTATTCCTCGGTCAGGCGCTGATCGGGCTTGGTCTCGGCAGCGCCGGCATCTCGATTGCCATCGGCGCCGTCGGGCGGGTGGTGCCGCCCGGCCGCCGGTCCATCGCCTTCGGGCTGGTGACGAGTTTCGGCTCCTTCGGACAGTTCGCCCTGCTGCCGGTCACGCAAATGATGATCGGCACATATGGATGGCAGCAGGCACTTGTCATCCTGTCCTTCCTGATGGCGGCGATGACGGCGATGGCGCTCGGCATGCGCACCGACCAGCAGGCGAAGACCGCCGAGGTGGCGCGCGAGCTGTCGACGGGCGAGGCGCTGCGCGTCGCCGTACGAAGCCGTGACTATCTTCTGCTGACGGCCGGATTCTTTGTCTGCGGCCTGCAGCTTGTCTTCATCACCACGCATCTGCCGGTGTTCCTGTTCGACAATGGCGTTGATGCGGAAATCGCCAGCTGGTCGCTGGCCCTTGTCGGGTTGTTCAACATTGTCGGGGCGTTCGTCTGCGGCTGGCTCGGCAGCAAATTGTCGAAACGCAAGACGCTGGCGACGGTCTATCTTCTTCGCGGCGTCATCATGTGCGCCTTCTTCCTGCTGCCGGTGACACCGGCATCGGCGCTGATCTTTGGAGCAATGATGGGGCTTCTCTGGCTTGGCACCATCCCGCTGACAAGCGGGCTCATCGTGACCTTCTTCGGCCCAAAACATCTCAGCATGCTGTACGGCATCGCCTTCACTTCGCACCAGATCGGATCCTTTGTCGGATCCTGGCTCGGCGGGGTGGTCTATGACATGACGGCAAGCTACACGATCATGTGGTGGCTGAATGTCGGGGCGGCGCTGTTCGCCTTCGGCGTCAACTGGATCATCCGCGAGGCGCCTGTCGACACCCCCTCGGCCCAGCCGGCAGCCGCCTGATGGCAGCCACCTGATATGTGAGACGATTCAGGCCTGTTCGCCGAGCCAGCGCTCGGCATCGAGAGCTGCCATGCAGCCCATGCCGGCGGCCGTGACAGCCTGACGATAGACCTTGTCGACACAGTCACCGGCTGCGAACACACCATCGACCGATGTCATCGTATGGCTCTGATGAATGATGTAGCCGTTGTCATCGGTATCGACTTGACCACCAAGGAAACTTGTTATCGGTTTGTGACCAATCGCAATGAAGGCACCTGTAGCTGCGATTTCCTCTGTCGAGCCATCTCTTGGATCCTCGAGAACAGCTCCAGTAAGTCCCTTCTCATCGCTCAGCCATTCTTTGACCTGACGGAATGTTTTGATCTCAATCTTTGGGTGATTCGCAGCACGCTCATACATGATGGTCGATGCTCGGAAGACATCCCTTCGATGAATCAAGGTTACCTTTGATGCAAAGCGAGTAAGGAACGTCGCTTCTTCACAGGCAGAATCGCCTCCTCCGATGACAAGAACTTCCTCTTCACGGAAGAAGGCCCCATCGCAGGTAGCACATGTCGAGATTCCTCGCCCTTTTTGCTCTGCTTCACCCGGCGCATCAAGCCAAATCGATTCCGCACCGGTACAAATGATGAGCGAATGAGCAAAGAAATCCTCGCCCTCGACGGTGACTTTGAACGGCCGAGATTGGGTGTCAACTGCCTCGACATTCTTGTCTTGAACGCTTAATCCGAATCGCTCAGCTTGTTCACGAAGTTGCATCATCATCTCAGGGCCACCAATTCCTTCTGGATAGCCGGGGAAATTCTCGATATCGCTTGTGAGCATCAGCTGGCCACCGGACATGTATCCAGCGAACATAAGTGGTTCAAGCATGGCCCGAGCACTGTACAGACCAGCAGTGTATCCAG